>Ga0209638_1000223_pt1 | contig 38081 bp, 29 predicted proteins | sample BarGraNGADG00211_FD_184490 | JGI IMG/M metagenome (GOLD analysis project Ga0209638, IMG submission 184490) | Arctic peat soil microbial communities from Barrow, Alaska - Barrow Graham LP Ref core NGADG0002-211 (SPAdes) (version 2) | ecosystem: Environmental > Terrestrial > Soil > Wetlands > Peat...
CCGGCACGCCCGCGCGCTTTGCGAACGCTACGGTCTGCCAACCCGTCGTCGGAACCGAGTAAAGGACGATCACGTCGTAGCCGCCGCAGCGAATCTCTCGCCGAAGAGCCCGTGATGCCAACAGCGGAGCGAAGTACCTCTCGACCCTACTGCCTCCAAACGTTGGGGGTGTGATGAGGTCGATTTCCGCATCCGGATAAACCCTCCCCGAGATCCGTGTCTTCTTCGCCCGCAGCGACACGCGCGGACGATCCGTTGCCTCGGGGTAGTGGAAGAAGGAGACCTCGTGTCCCCTGAGAGCGAGAAGTTCAGGGAACTCGTGCATTTCAAAGATTACCTTGTTGAGGTAGTTGACCTCATGAACGAATAGAATCCGCACCGGTTCGGCCTAGACTACTTCGGGGAATGTGTCTGGATCGCTCGGATCGAACACCTCATTCGACCAGATCGCTGATCGGAATTCCTCGGGTCCCGCATTCGAAATGCGATAAGCCCACATTGTCGGTACGTCGACGGCGACCGGCCTCGTAGCATCCAAGCGGATATCGACGACGTCTGCGTGGAAGAGCCTCCTCCAGGAGATGACCGCGGTGCCCTGCACCGGGGTCAATCGCTCGACCTTTCTGCGATGGAAATGACTCGCTCCGGTCGCTCCCGGCGCGGTGGTGGAGAAGGAGAACTGGCCAGGCCGCCCGTGAGACCGCAGTACCTTACCGAGCGAACCCTTCTCGTCAGGGCGGGGGGTTAGCGAGATGGTCGGCCTCTGGTCCGAAGTGAACGAACGGTAGGTGTTGAACAGGTTCCGCTTGAACGGGGATTCCAGGCTGGGGATCTCGCCGGTCGCGTAGACAGCGGCGATCGTACCAAGCGTGGCGAGCAGTTGACTAACGGTCGAGCGGTTCTCGGTCGATTCGATCGACGTCGTGTTGCCCAGGAGGACATCAGCGGCATCCTGGGCGTGGAGCAGCCGCATCTCCTTGTCCTGGTCGAGCCTCGGGGTTCGTCCCGTCGCCAGCAAGTGGCAGAAGGTCGACACGACGGAGTTGTAGAACGGCCTCCCATGCTCCCCATAGATGTTAGGAAGGCAAACGTCTACGAACTGTGCCCCAACACTAGCGGCGACGGCAGCGAGGATATCGGCGGCCTCCGCTTTCGCGGCGCCGTACACCGATCCATTTCCGACTTGGATGGAGTTGGCGAACGCGATCACCGGAGGCGGGATTTCTGCCATCTCGACTGCTCTGGCAACCTGCGTCGCGAAGAGTATGTTGCCTACGTGAACCTCCTCGTCCGACCCCCTATTGACGCCAGCGATGTGGAGGAACCGCGACGAACCGCTGATCGCCGCGGCAGCCGCGGCTACCGAGAACCCATCGCCGACCGGGATGTGGACCGTCTCAGTGCTCGCCGCCATGGCGGCGCATCGGGTGTGCCATCCGAGGAAGCCATCACCCCCGGTCAAAGCGACGTGGGTCATGGTCGTGGCCTCCTTCGCGGACCGTCCTACCCATTTTGCGGAGCCCCCGCACACCCTTGTGAAGCTGTCCCTGCTCGCCCGGATCGCTCTCGTGGATCGTACTCCTGAGCGAACGCTCGTAGTATCGCCGACCTTCAACGAAGAGGCGTCGATCGGAAGTGATCGGGGACGTTCGGGTTGGCCTTCCATCACTCGCTGCCTCGTCGTCGACAACGCCTCGGCAGATAGCCGAGCTCTCCGGGTGCGAGCGAGACCCGCGAGTGGTCCCGTTGCTCATGGCGAACCTCGGCGGGAACCGTTGATCCCGGGCGGTCGGAGCCGGTCGACGCCCTCCAAGAAGAAGCTTGAGAATCGGAACGCTGCGCGTGCCGACGATGTCGCTACTCTGCGGCGGGCGCAGCACCTGAGACGGGCAGCGAGCGCACGACCGTGTAGTTTCCCTTGGCGGCGGAGCCAAGAACCCGGCTGAGCGACAGAGCTAGCTTCCGCAGCGACGGCCACACGGCCCGCAGAGGCCCTTCCGGCGCCCTCGGTTGCTCGATGCTGAGCTTGCCGGTCCGGGCAATTCGGCGCCCCGCCTCGCGGTAGGCTGCGCGCAACTCGCGCTCGTGCAGGCACAACTCGTTCGGACTGACCTCAGCGTGCAGGTGGAAGGCAAGTCGCACGAACGGGTTGCTTCCGTTCGGGTCGATGGAGGCCAGCACGCCACCCGGCTTCAGGACTCCGGCGATGCTCTTGATCACCTTCACGCGTTCCGCGTGCGAGGGGAAGTGATGCAGCACACCACACAGAATGGCCGCATCGAATTGACCGATGTCGGCGGGCAGCGCCAGCAGATCTCCAACAACGGCGCTCAGTCCGAAGGACTGAGCCTGCGCGACCTGTGCCGGTGACAGTTCGACCCCGAATGCGTCCCAGCCATTGCGAGCAAGCGCCGCGAGCCAAGCCCCGGACCCGCAGCCAGCGTCGAGCACCCGACCACCCCTCGCGACGCCTTGCAGCATCATCTTGAGAACCAGGGAATACTGCGCTTCGGTAAACTCGTCGAAGACCCGGTGCGCAGCCACGTCGTCGAAGTAGTGCGACTCGGCATCAACGTCCTGCTTGTGGTGCAGGGTGCTCGGGTTCTCGCTGGACATTCGCGCCCTCTCATGTGCCGCTGCGGCTATCGACCGCATCCAACGCCGAACTCACCCTCTGCCTCGTCAATGTGCGCGGACACACCCTTCGGCCGCATGGCCGCGGACGTTGGTCGATCCGAGCCCCCGAGGCTCCGCAGAGACTCTGATCGTGCAGAGACTCTGATCGTGCAGAGACTCTGATCGTCGGGCTTCGGCGGCCTCGACGGTCACCTTCCGAACGTTAGCATGAAACGGACCCACCGCGGGGCGGAATGATCGCCTGAAGCAGGACCACCTTGACCCTCTCACCATCCAGTACGGTGCCGGTGTCTGACGCCGCAGCCGCGGTGGAGGAAACCCGAACATCGTGAACATGGCGCCGACTATCGCGAGGAAGCCGATGAGGCCGAAGTCGTTCATCAGATGGTGCCGCATGGACCAGCATTCGTCCACGAGGATATGGCAGACGGAACTCTTGCGGGTCCCGCAATCGAGCAACGGCGAGTTCCTCCGTGGGGAAGGCACTCGGAGTGACGTTTGGAGCAGAAGGCGGGGAGACGTGGACCTCACGGGATGACGCCGTGGATCTCGTCTACATGGCGGTATTCACCAGCCCACCACCTCCCACGCAGTCACCAAGGATGAGTTGCTTCGGTTGTTCGGCGAAGTGTTCGAGCACCCGGTGGATATCCGACCCGTGAGGACAGAGCAAGCCTGCGACCGCACTCTCCTCCCGACCACTGAGATGCCCCCGCTGCGGCAGCAGCTGGTCGCGCTGCGAGCCTGGATGAGCAGCTGAGCCTGGATCCCACCGATGTGCCACGTGCTCCCCGGGTCTTGCCGTCGGCCGGCATCGATTTCCTACGGGATCGAGAGAGTCGCCGGCTCAAGGGGTGGGCGGAGGTCGCGCCCCATTCTCCATGCCTGCACGAGTAGGTAACCGCCGACGACCAACAGGAGCAGGCCGAGCGTTGCCGAGATACCGAGTTGAACGGAACTGATCCCTGGATTTCCGAGCGATGCGGGTAAGTCCAAAGCATTCAGCCCGAAGTCGTAGCGGACCGCGTTGACCCAGACCATCAGGCCCAGGGACAAGAGAGAGATGCCCGACACGATGGAGATCGTGCGCGGGATGAGTTGGCCCGATCGCAGTAGCAACAGAAGCCCGAACCCGAGCGCGAATGGCAACGTATAGCGACCCTGCCACCAGTCCGGCCAAGCTCCCCAACCAATAGCTTCGATGGCACTCGGCAGGATCACGATCCCGAATATGCCGCACATCGTCGCGGCCTTCCTGATTGATGGCAGCCGGATCAGGAGAGCGCCCCACGCCACGACGCTCACGGCAAAGAGCAGCGCGGGCGGCGGCGTGTCGAGCCAGCCGAGGACTCCGAACATCTGCTCCAGGCGCAGCGGGAGATACAGAAGGGATAGGCCGAACCAAGCGGGGTAGTAGGCGACAGGAGGAGCGCTCGCCACCGCTCCATTCTGACTAACCGTGGTCAACGCGGGGTAGGTAAGGGCCCACAACATCCCCAGGATGATTCCCGGAGCTGCCGCACACGCCACACGCAGCAACAGTCGTCGGTTCATCGAGGGGGCCAACGCAATGGCCGAAACGGTCAAACCGGAAGCCCAGACGAACCCGAGGGGTCTGGCAAGAGAAAGGGCGACGCTCGCGACGACGAGTATCAAGGCGGTGGTCTTCGGCCAGGCGTCGGACCCAAGCGACTGACGACCCCACGCCGCCTCCGACAGGACGGCCGCCATTACGATGCCACAGGTGATCTCCCAGCCGCTCGGGTTGACCACGATCCCCATGAAGACCGCCATCGGCGTTGAGACCAGCAGCAGGAAAGTCCCCCACCACAGGTTTCGGCGGCGCATGTAGAGACTGAGAAGGAGCAGCGCCCCGAAATTCAGGATGAAGGAGGCGAGCCGACCGCCAATATCCGCATACTCGATCCCTACCAGGGAAGCCGCAAGCCTCTGTCCGACACCCACGACCCAGTAGTAGGGCGGGGGATAGCTGAGGACGGTAGAAGTTGGCAACATCTCCTGGGCCGTCGAGCGTGGTGGCATGCAGCTGGCGGACACGTCCGACTTTTGCGAGAAACAGGGGTTGACCCAGAGCGACGCAGGCACGGAGAAGGATCCGGTCGAGCCAGAGCGGAGCAAGTGTCCTGACAAATACCAGGCGGTCACCGCTTGAGTCGGCTCATCCGGCCCGGCCGATGGCGGAGTCGAGATGAACATTCCGAGGCCGGCGATGGCGACCAGCAGCCATCCAATCAGACCGGACGGTCGGATGCGATCGCGATGTCGACTACCTGGCGTACCAATGCCGTGCGCCGGCCCGGATGTTGCGGCGGCCGGCTCCACGGTGGGCTGCTCGAGCGGCACCTGGGCCAGATCGTCAGGCATCTACCATCCCTCACCCTTCCCCTCGGTGGAATTCACCTTACTCCCGGAAGGGTGCATGGAAGATCGACGTCAGTCAAGGCGCCCCTCGGTCATGCCGGGCCTCCGAACGAGACCAGCGTTGGACCTAACGCGTGGCGGCGCCCTCGCGGGTGTCGACGCGAGCCTCGTGGACGGTCTCCCAGCCCTCGATCGCCGGGAGCCTCAAGAGAACGTACCCGATCTCGTCGGTGCCGGCCAGGATCATCGCCCGGGCGAACGGGTCGATCTCGAACGCGAATGACGAGCCATCGGGCAGCGTCACCTGCTGAGCTTCGAGGTCCACGGTCCACTCGCCGTCCGGGCTGGCGCCGAGGAGCCCGGTCAGAACCGCATGCCGCTCCGGAGTGACGACGATCGGGAGCAGCGCGTTCTTCAGGGCGTTGCCGCGGAAGATGTCGGCGAAGCTCGTCGAGAAGATGGCTCGAATGCCCCACGCTCGCAGCGCCCAGGGAGCGTGCTCGCGCGAGGATCCGGCGCCGAAGTTGTCGCCGACCAGCAGGATCTCGCGGCCGGCGTTATGGGGCTCGTCGATGAATGAGACCGGCTCGCGCCACTTCCCGTCCGGCGTGAAGCGCCAGTCGAAAAAGAGCGCGTCGGCCATGTTCGCCTTGTCGGTGATCTTGAGGAAGCGTGCCGGGCAGATCTGGTCTGTGTCGATGTTGGCCCGCGGGATGGAGATCACGCGGCTGGTGGTCTTGACGAACGGTTCGGGCATGTCAGAGCGCCTCCGAGGCGTGGGCCTCCACGGCCGTGGGCTGAGGGACGGCGGGCAGCCTCCGCGGATCGGTGATTACGCCGGTTACGGCGCTGGCGGCGGCGGTGAGCGGTGAGGCGAGGAACGAACGCCCGCCCCTGCCCTGGCGCCCCATGAAGTTGCGGTTCGAAGTACTGATGCCGTACTGGCCGGGCTCGAGCTGGTCGCCGTTCATGGCGATGCACATCGAGCAGCCGGACTCGCGCCACTCCGCGCCGGCCGCGGTGAAGACCGCGTCGAGACCTTCGCTCTCGGCCTGGGCCTTGACCTGCTGCGATCCGGGGACGACCAGGACTCGCAGGCCACTCGCCACGCGGCGGCCGCGCAGGACCGAAGCGGCCATGCGCATGTCCTCGATCCGGCCGTTGGTGCACGACCCGATGAAGACGACATCGAGCTTCTGGCCGGCGATCGAACTGCCCGGCTGGAGGCCCATGTAGGCGAGTGCGCGCTCGAGGTCCTCTCGGGCGGCTGGCTCGACATCGGTCAGCGCCGGAATTCGGCCGGTCACCGGGATGCCCATGCCGGGGTTTGTGCCATAGGTGACCATCGGCTCGAGCCTGTCGCCGTCGATGACGATCCACCGGTCGTAGGTCGCGCCTTCGTCGCTCGGCAGCGTTCGCCAGCGGGCGACCGCCGCGTCCCAGGCGGCTCCCTGCGGAGCGAACCTGCGGCCTCGGAGATATGCGAACGTGGTCTCGTCCGGAGCGATGAGACCGGCCCGGGCGCCGCCCTCGATCGACATGTTGCAGACGGTCATCCGCTCTTCCATTGACAGGGCGCGGATGGCGTCGCCGGTGTACTCGATGACGTGGCCGGTCCCCCCGCCGATGCCGATGCGGGCGATCAAGGCGAGGATGATGTCCTTGGCCCCGACTCCAGGCTGGAGCCGGCCGTCGATCTGGACCCGGAACGTCTTTGGCTTGCGCTGGAGCAGCGTCTGCGTGGCCAGAACCATCTCGATCTCGCTCGTCCCGATGCCGAACGCCAGCGCGCCAAATGCGCCGTGCGTAGCTGTGTGGGAGTCGCCGCAGACGATAGTCATACCGGGCTGAGTGAGTCCGAGCTCCGGCCCGATGACGTGTACGATGCCGCGCGTCGGGGAGCCTCTGCCGTGGAACGGGATCCCGAACTCGCGGCAGTTCTCCTCGATCTGGCGCAGCTGCTTGGCGGCCAGCTCGTCGAGGATCGGCAGCGACGGGTCCAGTGTGGGGATCGAATGGTCGGCCGTGGCGACGGTCTGGCCCGGCTTGCGGACCTTCAGGCCGCGCTCGCGCAGTCCGGTGAACGCCTGCGGGCTCGTGACTTCGTGAACGAGGTGCAGATCGATCGCGAGAATCGCCGGCGCGCCCGGCTCAGACGACACGACGTGTTCGTCCCAGATCTTCTCCACAAGGGTGCGCGGTCTGTCAGCCATGTTCCACTCGCGATCGATTGCTCCGCCTCACAGTGGACGGGGGCCATCGAATTTACCAGATGACCGCAAATCGCGGCATCAGGCGGTCCTCGTGGGTCGGCTGGGCGGTACTCCGCGCGCGGACCTCACTCAGGTCAGTTCGAACTCGGCCCGCAACCTGATGTCGCGCGAGGAGCGGCCGACCCCGATCTCGAAGCGGCCGGGCTCGACCCGCCAGGCGCTCCGTTCGGTGTCCCAGAACGCCAGGTCGCGGTTCGCTATCGCCATGCCGATTTCGGCCGATTCGCCGGGGCCAAGGCGGACGACCGCGAAGCCCTTGAGCTCGCAAGGCGGGCGAGGCACCGACGACTCCAGGTCGGAGACGTACACCTGGACGACTTCCTTGCCCGGTCGAGTGCCGGCATTGCGGAGGCGGACGCGCAGTTCGACCGGCTCGCCTTCGGCCTTGCCATCGGCCGTCAGGCTCAGGGACTCGTACTCGAAGTCGGTGTAGCCCAGCCCGTGTCCGAAGCAGAACATCGGCTCGATCGCGGCCGCATCGAAGTGGCGGTGGCCGACGTTGACGCCCTCGGTGTAGAAGAGCTGTTCGTGCGCGTCCGGAGTCGTGTTCAGCGCCGCATAGTCGCCGGGTTCTGTGGCGATCGTGAACGGCATGCGGCCGCCCGGCTCGGCGACGCCGAGGAGCACGTCGGCGAGGGCGTTGCCGAACTCCTGGCCCGGCAGCCACGCGTAGATGACCGCCGCCACCTTGTCCGCCCAGGGCAGGGCCACCTGGCAGCCGGCGTTGACGACAACGATCGTCCGCGGGTTTGCCGCGGCCACGCGCTCCACGAGCTCGTCCTGGAAACCCGGCAGCGAGACCGACTTGCGGTCCCGACCCTCGGTCTCCCAGGTGTCGTCGTTGCCGACCACGACGATTGCCACCTCCGCGGAGGCCGCCGCGGCGACCACGCGCTCGATGGCGTTCGCGTCTTCCGGAGGCCGGCAGCCGACGGCCAGCAGGCACGGAGCGTGAGCTTGCGAGTGCAATTCAGCCTGGACGAGAACGCGCTTGCCCTCTTCCAGATCGAAGGTGCGGCCGTGTTCCTTGCCTTCGAAGAGGGCAGTGGGCACGTCGATCGCCGCGGGGGCGTCCCACTCGTCCGCGACGACGGCTCCGTCCACCAGCAGGCGGCGGCCGCCGAAGCCGCGCATGGCGATGGCGTAGGAACCGCTCGAATCGGCCGTGAGCCAGGCCGACATTCGCACTGAGAAGTCGTTCTGCGCCAGACCATGAGGCAGATCGCCGAAGAAATGGAGCTCGGTAGATTTCGTCTGCCAGCGCGCGACCGGTTCGCCGATCGGTTCCTGGCCCCTGAAGAACTCCACGCTGACACCCGGCTGGCCGGTGAGATCGCGGACGTTCAGCATCGAAAGTGGCGGCAGGAATCGGTCGATCCGTCCGCCCGGTTCGTGGACGATTTCAACCTCCGAGGACAGCGCGGCCCGAAGCCCCGCGAGCGGTGTCACGGTGTACGGAAGACGGATGTGCGCCGCTCCGCCGCCCTGCACGCACGGATTGGCCGCATTCGGCCCGATGACCGCCACGCGCCGCAGCCCGGTCGGCGAGAGTGGCAGCGTCCCGTCGTTGGCGAGCAGCACAAACGATTCCGCCGCGGCGCGCCGAACGAGAGCAGCGGCCTCGGGGGTCGAAAGTAGACACGTCTCGGCTGGGTCGAAGTTGACCAATTTGCCGCGGCCGTCCGGCGCCGGTAGCGCGCCGACCCGCGCCGCCAGCTGGAGAATTCGTCGCGCCTTCTCGTCGAGGACGCTCTCATCGAGCGCGCCGCTCCGGACGGCCGCGGCCAGAGCCGCCCCGAACACGCGACTCGGGCCCGGCATCTCCAGGTCCAGCCCCGCCAGGGCGCCCGCGACGGTGTCGTGCGTCGCGAACCAGTCGGACATCAGGACGCCGTCCCAGGCCCACTCGCCCCGCAGGACCTCCCCGACCAGATGCATATTGTCGGAGCAGTAGACGCCGTTCACCCGGTTGTAGGCCGACATCATCGACCACGCGCCCGCTTCGGCCACGGCCTCGAAGGGAAGCAAGTAGACCTCGCGCAGTGTCCGCTCGTCGACGATGCAATCCACGGTGGTGCGATGAGACTCGGCATCGTTCGCCACGAAGTGCTTGGGGCATGCGGCAACGCCCGCCGCCTGCATCCCGGTGACGTATGCAGCCGCGAGCCGCCCGACGAGCATCGGGTCCTCGGAGTAGCACTCAAAGTCACGACCGCCCAGTGGGGAGCGGATGAGATTGAGCACCGGGCCCAGCATGTACGCGACGCCGCTACGTTTGGCCTCCGCCCCGATGAGGCCACCCAGCGCGCCGACGAGGTCCACGTCCCAGGTCGCGCCGAAAGCGGTGCCGCAGGGCGTGCACGTGGCGCTGGAGCCGGGCGGGAACGTCATGCCGCGGACTCCGTTGGGGCCATCCGACGTATGCATCGGCGCCAGCCCGATGGAGGGCGCGCCGGCGGCGTGCCAGCCGTCCGCGCCCGCGGTCAACGCGGCCCTTTCCTCGATGCTCAGCGATCGAAGGAGCTCGCCGAGGCGTTCGGACGAGATTGGTGATTCGGCGGAATCGCGAGCATTCGGCATGCTCAGAATGCTAGCGCACCGACCCTGCCGAGGCAGTACGTTCGGGAGCATGGATTGCAGGCTCCCGGTCGCCTAATCTTTAGCGCGCCGAGCGCCAGACCGTGAGGTCGCAGAACATGAGAAAGGGGGCCGAGGAAGTGACGGACCCAGACGAACGGGTCAAGGTCGTGGCGCCGCTGCTCCGGAGCATGGGCGTTATCGCCGGAATGGTAGGCATGGGTAATCCGTGGCGCGACTCGCCTGCGGAGATAGCCCGCAAGTGCGAGGGCATGCCGATCGTCCGCGTTCGTGCCACCGGCATTGCTGTCGGCCCCGAAGATCCGGGCGGCCGCTACTGGATCGTGCCGGCAGTCGTGGGCACGTACCTGACTGTGCGGCTGGTCCGGGGCCGCATTCGGCGCAAGGCATGACCGAGGGCCGAGCCGCGGAGATGGACTCGCCGATGAAGCCCGCCGGGACCGGGGCGCGGAGAGCGGCCGCCCGAGTGCGCGATCTGCTGCGGCGTGGAGGGTCGTGGGCGGCTCGGCTCATGGACCAGCGTGGGACGGCGAACAGGTTGCTGACCATCGTCCTGGCCATCATCGCGGGCGGCCTGGTTCTGGCCGGCGTGCCCGAACTGCGGGCCGTGTTTCCGTCGGGGATCGACCTCGAGATCCCACTACGCGCGGCAACTCATTGGTCGACCGGCGCGGCGGTATATCCAGCGTGGGCAATGCAGGTCCAGAGCGGGCCGGACCTGCCGTACCTGTATCCGCCATTCTTGCTGCCGATGCTCAGCCCGATCGCGTCGCTGCCTCGCCAGGCGGTTATCGATGTCTGGCTGATCGCCTGTCTTCTGGCCGCCGTTTGGACGTGCCGCCGCCTCGGCATTCCGTGGATCGCCGTGCCGTTCCTGCTGGCCTGGCCTCCATTCGGCGAGGGCCTGATCGTCGGCAACGTCCAGATCCTGCTCTTCGCGGCTTTGGTTGCCGCTTTCTACGAGCCCGGAGACCTGGCGCCGCGGCAGCGCGAGCTACTGCCCGGCCGCGACCTCCAAACCGGGCTGCTCGCTGCTCTGGTCGGGGCGCTGAAGTTCACGCAAGGCCTGCCGGTCCTATATCTCGCGAGGCGCCGCTTCCGGGCGGCGGTCCTGGGCGTGGCCGTGGTCGGTGTCGTTGCCCTGGCGACCCTGCCGTTCACCGGCCTGCCCATCTACGGTGACTGGCTGATGCAGCTCGAGCGCGCCGCCGATCCCGCCTGGACCATCGGGGGAGTGGCACTCGAGCACCGCTTCGGCATTCCGGACGCGATTCCGATCGCGATCGGAATCCTGCTGGCGCTGTCGGTGCGCGGCCGAGACTCCGTGGCGTGGCTTGGGATTGCACTGATAGTCGCCACGCCCACTGTCCACGGCTACACGTTCCTGTTCCTCCTGCCGGCGATGCTCACGATCCGCCGCGATATCGCCATCCCGATCGGCCTCCTCTTTCTGGGCATCTACCACGGCTTTGCGTGGTGGCTGGCTTTCCTGCTGGTCGCGTGGCTGTTGGTCGCCTCGACTCGCTGGCCATGGCTGAGGGCAGTCGGCGCGCCCGCGAGCCACCCGCGGCCGAGCGATCCGTCGGCCGGCGACCCGTCGAACGACCTGTCGGGCCAGGCGGAGGCGGCGACATGAGCGTTCCCAAGGAGCGCAGGGCGAGCTCCGGGAGCGGCCCGGCACGCCGGTCGATCAGCCGTGCTCTGATCGCCCATATCCTCACCGATGCCGGGATGGTCTTGGGCGGTGCGCTGGCGCTGGCCGCGTTCATCACTCTGGTGAAGGGCGACGGCGGCCTCGCCTACGACACTCGCGCCTACTGGCTCGCGGCCAAACACGTGCTCGACGGTTCTCCCCTTTACGCGCCGGCAACGGTCTCCACCCTGGGCGCCTACAAGTACCCGCCACTGTTTGCGCAGCTCTTCGCGCCGGCCGCGCTCATGCCCGAGCTGCTCGTGGCCTGGCTGTGGCGGCTCTCAGGCATCTTGTGCCTGCGCTACATGGTCGGATCGTGGCGGGCGGCCGTGGTTTGCTGCCTGTTCATACCGGTACTGACCGAACTCAGTCTCGGCAACGTGACTCTGCAGATCGGGGCCCTTCTGCTCTTCGCGCTGCGTGATCGTCGGGGGGCATGGTTCGTGCCGTGGGTGGTGGCGCTCAAGTTCGGTCCCGCCCTGGTGGTGCCCTTCCTCTGGTTCCGACGGCCGGAGTCACGACGCGGGCTCGTGCTGGGAAGCCTCCTGTTCGGTGGAGCATGTCTCCTGTCCTACGCGATAGCCCCGGGGGCCTGGTCCGACTACGTCGCCACGTTCGGCTGGGAGAACGATTCGCTGATGTACGGCTCGCAGGTTGTCGCGCTTCTGCCAGCCGCAGGAGGCCTCGACTTCGCATTGCGCTTTGGCGTCGGGACCGCCATCGCGCTGCTGGCCGCCTACAAGGGTCGCGCCTGGCTCGCCTACGTTGCGGCCGTTGTGACTTGCCCGGTCCTGGCGGTCAGCCGGTTTGCGCCGCTCGTCGGCCTGTGGCGGTTCCGGCGTGGCGCCGACCCGGAGGGCCTGCCGGCCGGTCCGGACGTGACTGTCCCGGACGCGAAACCGTGAGCACCGAGATCGCGGGCGGTGACGCCGGCGGAGGACCGGAGGCCGTGCGCACCGTCCGCTACCCGGCCCTGCGGGCCCGGCTCCGCATCTACCGGAACCCCGTCGTAGTCGGCTTCTCCGGCTTCGGTTACGTGCTGCTGGCGTGGCTCCTGCTGATCGTGCCGATGATGAAGGGGTTCGACAGCTTCGTCGGTTTCGACTCGATCGCCTACTGGGCCGTGTCGCCGTTCCATCCCTACGCAGCGCCGCTCGGCACCGTTGCCTCGTTCACCTACTCCCCGGCCGCGGCTCTCGCGTTCGCTCCGGCTCACCTCATCCCGTTCAACTGGTTCTACCTGCTTTGGGGCAGCTTCCTCGTGGTGAACCTGGTGTGGCTGACGAGGCGATACGCCCTCATCTGGCTCTGTTTCCTGCCCGTGTCCCTCGAGCTGTTCCATGCCAACATCCACCTGCTGCTCGCCACGGTCTGCGTCCTCGGCTTCGACTACCCGGCATTGTGGTCGATCGCGCTGCTGACCAAGGTCACTCCGGGCGTGTCGCTGCTGTGGTTCGCGGTGCGGCGCGAGTGGCGTTCACTCGGCATCGCTCTGGGCGCGACCGCCGCGATCGCCGCAGTCTCGTTCGCGATCGCTCCCGGAGCCTGGTTCGATTGGGTGAACTTCCTGACGAGCTCGGGCGCGACCGGGCCCGAGGTGAACGGTTCGTACCTGTGGATCATCCCGCCGCTGTGGCTGCGGCTCGTCGCGGCGGCCGCCCTGATCGTGTGGGGTGCTCGGACCGATCGGAGGTGGGTCGTCCCGGTGGCAAGCACCATCGCGCTGCCGGTCCTGTGGATAACGGGCCCGGCCATCCTGGTCGCGATCCCACGTCTTCGCAGCCGCGCCTGGCGCAGCTCCCACGCGGTGCCGCCCACCCCCGAGGCGCCAGCCACATAGGTGCGCCCGGCATAGAATCGCGGGTAGACCGGCCCGGACCGCGTCCGCCCGACGGCCGTCAACCGAGGGACTCCAGATGTTCGACCGACTCGGCAGTCTCGTTCTTCGACTGCGCTTCGTCTTCGCGGGCGGCTGGCTGGTCGCGGCGTTTGCCTTCGGCTTGCTTGGACCGTCGCTGTCGCAGGTTGGGTCGGCCGACGAGACCAACTTCCTGCCCGCGGATGCCGAGTCGCTGGTTGCTCGCAACGTCGGCGCAGCGGCTTTTCCCTTGGACTCGGCGAAGTCCCAGGCGCTCATCGTCTTCTCGCGGCAGGCCGGCCTGACGGACGCGGACAGGACCGCGATCGACGGCTTGCGTGGCTGGATCAGGGGCAGCGGCCATCCGGACGGCATCCTTCGCTACGTCACGGCCGAGGAGTCGCCGAGCCTCGCGTCGATGTTCCGCAGCGGCGATGGCGTAGTCGAGCTGGCCCGCGTGGACATCGACTTTCCCTCCTTCGTGCCGAAGACCAACGCGGCAATCAATGCCATTCGGGCGCACCTGGGGGGTTCAAATGTGCTGCCGGTCGGACTCGAGGCCCAGGTGACCGGTCAGGCCGGCATCGGTCGGGATTACCTGCAGGCGATCCAGGACGGAACCGATCGAACGACGCTCGTCACCATCGTTTTGGTCGTGGTGGTGCTCCTGCTGATCTATCGCGCGCCCCTCGCCGCCCTCGTTCCGCTGATGACGATCGGGGCCGCGTTTCTCGTCTCGAGAGGGCTGCTCGGCTTTCTGGCGCAAGGCGGCTGGAAGCTCTCGTCGGTGCTCGATTCGTTCATCGTCGTTCTGGTCTTCGGCGTCGGAACCGACTACACGATCTTCCTGATCTCCCGATTCCGCGAGGAGCTGGGCAGAAACCAATATGCCGACGCAGTGCGGATGACGGTGAGCCGGATCAGCGCCGTGATCACGGCCTCCGCTGCGACCGTGATCGTGGGCCTCACGTCGATGCTGGCGGCACGGTTCGGGATGATCCAGACCATCGGCCCGGCTTTAGCTCTCGCCGTGTTCATCACGCTGCTGGCCGGGCTGACGCTCGCTCCCGCGCTGCTTGCCATCTTCGGGAGGCGCCTCTTCTGGCCGCTGCACGAGCAGACGCGCGTTGCCAGCGACGAGACGAAGGGCTTCTGGGCGACGATGGCCCGACGCATCACCGATCGGCCGGGCGTTCTGGCGATTGTCGTGCTGGTCCTCCTCGCCGGCCCGCTGCTCGCACTTCCCCAGCTCAAGCAGAACTTCGACGTCCTGCAGGAGTTGCCGGGGAGCGCTGAGTCGCGCCTGGGCTTCGAGACCCTCAGCCGTCATCTGGACCAGGGTCAGCTGATGCCGCTCTCGGTCCTGGTTCAGGCGCCGAGCGGAAGCCTGGATAGTCCGGCGTCGCTGGCCCGAATCGGCGCCCTGGAGGCGCAGATCGCGAGACTGCCGAACGTTGGGTCGGTCCGCAGCGTGGTCGACCCGCTGGGGGAAGGGAAGGTCTCGGATCTGGCGCGGCCGTCGGTGCAGCTCTCCAGCATGGCCGCCGGTTTCCGTAAACCCGCCGCATCCGAGCTGACCGTTCGACTCAGCGACGCCACCCTGAGTGGCATCCGGTCGGCCGAGGCATACCTCGGCGGGCTGGCCGCGCCCTTCCCGAAGGTTGCCGGCACGGCCGCGCTGGCGGGAGCGGTCGCGGACGTCGCCGCTCTGGATCAAGGGCTCCTGCAGAGCCGCGCCGAGGCGCTCGTCGCCAACGAACTCGCCTCGATCTCCGAGCGTCTTCGGGTAGGGGCCGGGGCCCCGGACTCGGCGGACTCGACCGCCCAACTGGCGAGCCTCAAGGCCTATCTCGAAGAGCTGGCGACCGCGGTTCCGGCCGTGCAGTCCGTGGACGCGTACCAGGCGGCCGGCTCGACCCTCGTAGATGTTTCCGCAACCAGGGACCCTCTTTCGTTCCTGCAGCTGCGCTCGGCCATCGACGATCTGGCGGTCTGGTTCAGGGCCCAGCCCATGTCGGTCTACTTCGCGCCAGCGAGCGTGGCGCCCAGTGCCGCCGAGGTTCTGCGAACGGCAACCGTGGCAGCGGCCCGCGCCCGGCTGCCGGGCGAGTTGGACCGGCTGGCTGCCGCCTTCGAGCCGGGCGATCTCTACGCCACGCCCGCCCAGCTGGCCGCCTTCGAGTCCAGTGGCCTCGACGTAACCAGGCTCTACGTCACGACGGTTGCGAGCCCATACGAGACCCAGTCGTTCGACACCGTTCGTGACCTCCGGTCGCTGGTGGCCGCTCAGGGCGCCTCCTTCGGACCCGGCGCCCGGACGTATGTCGGCGGCTCCACTGCCGAGTTCACGGACGTTCAAACCACGATCGCGGCGGACTTCCTGCGCGTGGCGGCGATCACGATCGTCGGCATCCTGATCGTTCTCGTGTTGCTTCTTCGAGCCGTCGTGGCCCCGGTCTACCTGGTCCTGACAGTCCTGCTCTCCTACGGCACCAGCCTCAGCGTCTCGGCATTGATCCTGCAGCGTCTCTTCGGCCAGCCGGGCATCAACTACTTCATCCCGCTCATGGTCTTTGTCTTGCTCGTGGCGTTGGGGTCGGACTACAACATCTTCCTGATGTCGAGGGTCCGCGAGGAGAGCGCGACGCGCGGACTGCGGTCGGGCATCCGGGCGGCCTCGGCCCGGACGGGTACCGTGATCACGTCCGCCGGCTTGATCCTGGCCGGGACATTCGGAGCGCTCACCACGTCGCCGCTGCAGCTGCTCTTCCAGGTTGGCCTGGCCGTCGCCCTGGGTGTGCTGATCGACACATTCGTAGTCCGGAGCCTGCTCGTGCCGGCTCTCACGGCGTCAATTGGCGAGTGGGCCTGGTGGCCCTTCCATCGGCGCACGACCAAGTAGGGCCGAAGCACGTGAACCCCCGACCTGTTTCTCGGTGTGCAACCGGATCCAGTCGGCGAGCGCGTCCTCATCGAGCGTGCCCGACGCCAGCGAGACCATCGTCGTCACCACCTCGGTTTCGGCTGCGGTGAACTCCAGGCCGTTGAGCCCCAGGAATACGGCCATCGTCACGAACGCCACACGCTTGTTGCCGTCGATATACGGGTGGTTGCGCGCGAGTCCGAATCCGTAAGCGGCAGCCAGCGCGGCGAGGTCGTTCGTGGCGTCGTAGCTGAACCGCTGAGGCGGACGTGCCAGGGCGGACTCGAGCAGATCCACATCACGCAGCCCCGGCAGTCCGCCGTGGGTTAGCAGCAGATCGGTTTGGATGGCATTCACGACCAGCCTCGATACCCAGCGAGGTTCGGGGACCGGTGCGGCCACAGGGCGCTACTTCGAGAGTTCGCGAAGGGCGTTGCGATAGGTGCGCCCAACCTGGGATGCGATCGCGAGCGCTTCTTCGGTGTCCGGGTCGTAGGGGGTCAGCAGGATCCCGCGCTCGGTCTCGATCGCGATCACGGTGTCGCCGGCCGCTAGCTTCAACCTGTCGGCCATGTCCTTAGGCAGCGTGGCCGCGATCGAGCCGCCGGCGCGCCTGAGCTTGACTGCCTGGGTCATGATCGTCTCCGTCTTGAGGGCCGGTGCAGAGCGTAGCATAGTTATGCTACCAAGTCCGCTCCCGCTCCCGGGTGCCAGGTGGCGTCGGTTCCTTGCACTTGGAGTGCACAGGCCGGGCTCCGGGTTGTCAGGTGCCCCCGGGCCGCGTGCCACTGGCGCAAGAGCCCGCCCTCCCGTCTCCGCCGCCCCGGCGATGCCTTCCGTACCAGCCCCCAGTCCCCCCGAATGGGGATGGCGCAGGTCTTGACGGCTGCTGATACACTCGCCGAACACCTCGGGCTGAGAAGCCCGGTGCGATAGCTACGGAGTACCAGGTTGGGTCTCTTCGAGAACAGGAACCGCCGCCACGTCGCCATCCTGATCAGGTCGGATGGTCGTTGTGTCCAGGTGCCCGTCGAGGACACCGGTCTGGTCGACGTATCCCTCTTTGGTCTTCTTCGCTCGCTCGAGCTTGGTATTGAGAGCGTATTCGTACGCATTACCGGCTCCCGGCGGGAGACTGGACGCAGGGACAAGCGCTGACGGCGCAAGCCCAAAACGACCAGAACCCTCGCCGGAGCGGCGAGGGTTTTTTCGTGAGTGACGCGACCAGGCACTAAACCAGGCACCCGGACGTAGACGGGGGAAAGGAATGGCGGCAGCGATGGGGACCACGGAGGACGGCTCGGGCCGTTCGAGAACGGTGACATCGGCTCAACGGGAGGGCTCGCAGGCCGCGCCCGGGGTCCACAGCGCGCCGGGCAACCGGGGTGCGCAGAACCAGGGCGTCGCCGCTGCCGGAACCGCCGCGGCCACGGACGCGGCCACTGGCGCCGGCGCGGCCACTCCCCGGAGCCGCCTCAACCACACGCCCGGCGCCGGCACCGCGCGGGCCGATGCGATCAACGCCGGTCGCCACGAGATGCTCACCGACACGCTCCGCAAGCAGATCAAGAGCCTGGCCGAACGTGGCTTGAAGCGGCCGCGCATCGGGGCCGACGCCGTTTGCGAGGCCCTTCTGGCCCAGGGAGTCGATGTCTTCTTCGGCTTCCCGGGCGGCGTGCTCCTGCCGCTCTACGACGTCCTGGGCGATTACCCCGAGCTTCGGCACATCCTGGTTCGCCACGAACAGGGTGCGTCCCACGCCGCCGACGGCTACGCCCGCGCCTCCGGCAGGGTCGGGGTCTGCCTCGGGACGTCGGGCCCGGGCGCCACGAACCTGGTCACGGGCATCGGCAACGCCATGCTCGACTCCGTGCCGATGGTCGCGATCACCGGCAACGTCGTCTCGTCGCTCCTCGGCAAGGATGCGTTCCAGGAGATCGACATCACCGGCATTACGTTGCCGTGCACCAAGCACAACTACCTCGTCAGCGATCCCAACGACATTCCCCGTGTCTTTGCCGAGGCATTCCATATCGCGGCCACGGGTCGTCCGGGTCCGGTGCACATCGACATAACCAAGGACGCTCTGATGGGCGCCTGCACGGCGCTGCACCCTGAAACCCTCGACCTGCCGGGCTTCAAGCCCAAGTTCGAGGGCAACTTCCGCCAGGTGAAGCTCGCGGCTCAAGAGATAGCGAATGCGGAACGGCCGGTCATCCTGGCCGGTCATGGCGTCCTGATCTCCAATGCCACGGAAGAGCTGCGGCAGTTCGCCGAGAAGGCGCAGATCCCGGTGGCGCACACGCTCCTCGGCGTCAGCGCGATGGACGAGACGCACCCGCTCAGCCTGGGCTGGGTCGGCATGCACGGCTGGAAGCACGTCAACCGGGCCATCCAGTCGGCCGACCTGCTGATCGCCCTTGGGATGCGGTTCGACGACCGCGTCACCGGTCACGTGCCCACCTTTGCGCCGTACGCGAGGATCATCCACGTCGACATCGACCCGGCGGAGATCGGCAAGAACGTTGCCGTCGAGATCCCGATCGTGGGCGACGTCAAGCGGGTCCTCACGGCTCTGCTGCCGCTCGTTCCGGCCGTGGCGTCCGAGCGCCGAGCGGCCTATCTCAAGGAGCTTGCCGAGTGGCGGGTGGAGTCGGAGAAGATGCCCTGGCATGGCTCCGGGGCGTGGCGCAACGGCCAGCTATCGGCGGACTTCGTCGTCTGCAAGATCGGCGAAGCCACGCAACACGATGCCACCATCGTGGCCGACGTGGGCCAGAACCAGATGTGGACGGCGCGCTATGCGGGTTTCCGGCGGCCGAACAGCCATATCAGTTCCGGCGGCCTGGGCACGATGGGCTTCGGCCTGCCGGCCGCGATGGGCGCAGCGATGGGCCGACCCGACAAGGAGACCTGGGCGATCGTCGGCGACGGCGGCCTGCAGATGACTTCACAGGAACTGATGACTCTCGTTCAGGACCACATCCCGGTCAGGATCGCCCTGCTCGACAATCACAAGCTGGGCATGATCCGGCAGTGGCAGGAGCTCATCTACGCGGGCAACTACCACTCCAGCCACCTGCTCGGCCCCGACTGGCTTAAGCTCGCCGAGGCATACGGCGTGGCCGGCTTCCGAGCCACGACGCCCGAAGAAGTGGAACCCGCGATAGCCGCGGCTCGCGCCGTCGACGGTCCGGCCCTGGTCCACTTCGTGATCGCCGAGGAACAGAACGTCTTTCCGATGATGCCGGCGGGCAAGGGCCTGTCGGACCTGCTCGAGGAACAATTCGAGGAACCCAAGCAATGAGCCCCGCCGGCGCCACCCCAAACGGCCCCAGCCCCGCCAATCCGGCCCACGCCGCGCCAGCCCACACGGCTCCGCCCCCGCGGGCTCTGCCCGGCCACGGCGAAACCCACCGCCACGTTCTCGTGGCCATCGTGCTCAACAAGCCCGGCGTCCTCAACCGCGTCGCCAGCCTGATGCGGGCGCGCAACTTCAACATCGAAACTCTCGCGGTCAGTCACACTGATCAGCCGGAGGTGAGCCGCATGACCATCACGCTGCGCGGGGACGACGTGGCGGTCGAGCAGGCGGCCAAACAGCTCTATCGGCTCATCGACGTGCTCAAGGTCCAGGATGTCACCGCAGATCCGATCGTCGAGCACGAGATCGCGCTCATCAAGGTCCGCGCCCACGAACACAATCGCGGCGAAGTGCTGACAATTGCCGAGATGTATAAGGCCCGAGTCGTGGACCTGGCAGCCGAATCGCTTATTGTCGAAGCGACCGGCACTGAGGCCGAGGTGGATGCGCTGATCGCGCTCCTCCGCGGATTTGGCATAAAGGAGCTCGTTCGCTCCGGAACCGTTGTCATGTCCCGGGGCGCCGGGTCTATCGAGGAGGCTGTCAAACGATGACCGCGAAGATGTACTACGACGCAGACGCCGACCCCACCGCCCTTGCCGGCCAGAAGATCGTCATCGTCGGCTATGGCAGCCAGGGCCACGCGCATGCCCAGAACCTCCACGACTCGGGCTACGACGTCACCGTCGTCGAGGCCAACCCGAAGGCCCGCGCCCTGGCCGAGGAAGCCGGCATCAAGACCGCCGACATCGCCGACGCCGTGAAGGCCGCCGACGTGATCATGATCCTGGTGCCGGACACCATCCAGAAGATGGTGTTCGAGACCTCGATCGAGCCGAACATGCACGCCGGCCAGCTGCTCATGTTCGCCCACGGCTTCAACATCCGATTCGACCGCATCCGCCCCGGCGAGGGGATCGACGTCGGCATGGTCGCGCCCAAGGGCCCCGGCCACCTGGTCCGTTCCGTCTTCGAGCAGGGCGGCGGCGTTCCGGCTCTCTTCGCGGTCGAGAAGGACGCAACCGGTACGGCTCGAGCCCGCACCCTCGCCTACGCCCGCGGCATCGGCGCCACTCGCGCCGGCGTCCTCGAGACCACGTTCAAGGAAGAGACCGAAACCGATCTCTTCGGCGAGCAGGTCGTCCTGTGCGGCGGCGTCACCAGCCTGATCAAGAACGGCTTCGAGACCCTCGTCGAAGCCGGCTACCAGCCGGAGCTCGCCTACTTCGAGGTCATGCACGAGCTCAAGCTCATCGTGGACCTGATGTACCGCGGCGGCATGAACTTCATGCGCTTCTCGGTCAGCGACACGGCCGAGTACGGCGACTACGTGTCGGGGCCGCGGATCGTGGATGCCCGAACGCGCGACGAGATGCGCAAGATCCTGCACGAGATCCAGGACGGCACCTTCGCGGCGGCATGGATCGCCGAGAACGAGGCCGGCCAGCCCAACTTCAAGAAGATGCGCGAGGCCGGCCGCGACCATCAGGTCGAGCAGGTCGGCGCCCGGCTCCGCAAGGCCATGCCTTTCCTCAACCCCGTTGAAGTCGTCGACGGCCAGCCTCAGGCGGCTGCCAAGTCCAAGGACTGATCACGCTCCCCAGCTGGGGAGTCGCCCCGTGGTCCGTTCGAATCTCTGACATGGCGCCGGCGGCACGAGCCGCCGGCCGTGTCTCCGACAGAGTGGAGAAGCTCCCGTGACAACGACCGACCGTGGCCGTTCGGTTTCGCCAACCACCTACCGCCTGGTCGTCGTTCCCGGTGATGGGATCGGCCCCGAGGTGATTGCGGGCGGCCGGCGTGTCCTGGAGGCCGCCGGTCGGATCTTCGGCTTCGCCTTCGAGTGGCGCGAGGTCCTCATCGGCGGGGTCGCGATGGATGCCTACGGCGTGCCGATGCGCGACGAGGACATGGCCGTCTGCGCCGACTCGGACGCGATCTACTTCGGCTCCATCGGCGATCCCAAGTACGACGATCCCAAGGCAAAGATCCGGCCCGAGCAGGCGCTGCTGGGGCTGCGCAAGGGGCTGGGCCTGTACGCGAACCTTCGGCCGGTCTCGGTCCAGCCGGTGCTGCGCGGCAGCTCGCCGGTTCGCGAGTCCCTACTCGAAGGCGTCGACATGCTGATCGTGCGCGAACTCACCGGCGGGCTCTACTTCGGCAAGCCCTCCGAGCAGCGCGAGACGCCGGCGGGGCGCGAGGCTGTGGACACGCTCGTATACACCGAGCATGAGATCCGGCGCGTCGTGAAGCTCGCCTTCGAGCTGGCCCGCGGCCGGCGCAAGAAGCTGACCAGCGTGGACAAGGCCAACGTCCTCTCGTCGAGCCGGCTGTGGCGAACGATCGTCGAGGAGGTCAAGCCCGAGTACCCCGACGTGACGGTCGAGCACCGCCTGGTGGACGCCTGCGCGATGGGGTTGATCCAGCGGCCCGCTGCCTTCGACGTCATCGTCACCGAGAATCTCTTCGGCGACATCCTCTCGGACGAGGCCAGCGTGCTTGCGGGATCGCTCGGCATGCTGCCCTCCGCTTCAATCTGCGAACGCAAGACGGCATATGGCCTGCACGGCCTGTACGAGCCGATCCACGGCTCGGCGCCCGATATCGCCGGCAAGGACATCGCCAACCCGCTGGCGACGATCCTGTCGGGCGCAATGATGCTGCGCTGGTCGCTGGGCCAGCCGGCCGCCGCCGAGGCGATCGAGAGGGCCGTTGCCGTGGCCCTGGCCGACGGCTACCGAACCGCCGATCTCGTTCCGACCGCCGGCGAGGTGGCGGGCATAAGGAAGGTGGGGACCCAGGCCATGGCCGATGCCGTTGTCGCCGCGCTTGCCTCGGAAGCGCCGCAGAAGCTCGGGGCCGCCGCCCAGGCTGCCCGATGACACCGAACCTGAGCGACCGCGTGGTCCTCTACGACACGACGCTGCGTGACGGTACTCAGCGCGAGGGCTTGATCCTCTCCCTTGCAGACAAGCTCAAGATCGCGCGCCGGTTGGACGCGTTCGGATTGGCGTACATCGAAGGCGGCTGGCCGGGCTCGAACCCCAAGGACGTCGACTTCTTCGCGGCCGCCAAATCGATCGAATGGAAGAACGCGAAGCTCGCGGCCTTCGGGTCGACCCGCCATCGCAACAATCGCGCCGAAACCGACCCCAGTCTCGTGGCCATCGTGGCGGCCGAGACGCCTGTGGTGTGCATCTTCGGCAAGAGCTGGCTGCTGCACGTCCGCGACGTCCTGGGTGCCACGCCCGAACAGAACCTGGCCATGGTGGCCGATTCGGTCGCCTTCCCGGCCGCGTCAGGCCGCGAGCTCGTATACGACGCCGAGCACTTCTTCGACGGCTACAAGGACGACCCGGCCTACGCGCTGGCAACGCTCCGCGCCGCCAGGGACGCCGGTGCGAGCACTCTGGTCCTGTGCGAGACCAATGGCGGCGCACTCCCCGACGAAGTGATCGCGATTGTCCGCGCCACCATCGCCGCGCTTGCCGCGGACGGCGGCCCGGAAGTGATCTGGGGCATCCACTGCCACAACGACTCGGAGCTGGCCGTGGCCAACTCCCTGGCTGCGGTCGCCAACGGCGTCCGCCACGTCCAGGGCACGATCAACGGCTACGGCGAGCGTTGCGGCAACGCCAACCTGGTCAGCATCCTGGCGGACCTGGAGCTCAAGACCCGCTACGAGCCTGTTCCCTCTGGCAAGCTCGGAGAGTTGACCGAGATGGCGCGCTACGTGGCCGAGATCGTCAACATCGCCCCCGACGACCATCAGCCCTACGTGGGCCGCTCGGCATTCGCCCATAAGGGCGGCGTCCACGGCGCCGCAACCGCCCGCGCCAGCGGCGCCTACCAGCACGTGGATCCGTCCGTGGTCGGCAACGTCATGCGTCTGGTCGTGAGCGAGCTGGGCGGCAAGGCGAACACGCAGCTCCGGGCCGAGCAGCTCGGTCAGCAGCTCGACGACGTGGACCCCAAGGCGCTCAGCCTGGTGATCAAGCAGCTCGAGGCCAACGGCCTCGCCTTCGAGGGCGCGGAAGCGTCGTTCGAGCTACTCGTGAAGCGCCACAAGGCGGGCTATGAGCGGCCGTTCACTCTCTGCGACTACACGGTTCTCGTGGAGCAGCGCGGCGGCGCCGAGCTTCTCGCCGAAGCCACGGTCAAGGTCGAGGTCGCCGGCGAGGTGCTCCACACCGCGGCCGATGGCAACGGCCCCGTCAACGCCCTGGACAGTGCGCTGCGCAAGGCGCTGGGTGCCTTCTATCCGCAGCTCGACGCGGTTCACCTGGTTGACTATAAGGTCCGCATCCTCGACAGCGAAGAGGCCACGGGGGCCCAGACGCGCGTCATCATCGACTCGAGCAACGGCGCCCTGGAATGGTCGACGATGGGCAGCGGAACGAACATCATCGCGGCCTCCTGCCAGGCTCTGTGCGACTCTCTCGAATTCGCCATCTGGAAGACCGGCGCGGAAGTGCGGCGGCGCGACGAGCGCCATTTCACGACGGCAGCGCCGGCCAACGGAGCGGCCGGAGCCGCCCGAGCCAAGCGCACCGAATAGAGCGGCGGAGGGGCCCAATGGTATCGTCAGCGTCCGGAACCCGGTCCAACCCGGAGCCGCTTCCAGCTTCGCCGCGAGTCGCGTTTCAGGGCGAGCCCGGCGCCTTCAGCGAGGAAGGGGTGCTTTCGGCCTTCGTCGCCCCGCGGGCCGTGGCCTTGCCGACGTGGCGGGCCGTCTTCGAGGCTGTCCACGACGGCTCGGTCGATGCCGGCGTGGTGCCGATCGAGCGTTCGTCCGGGGGCAGCGTCCGCGAGATCTATGACTTGCTCTTCAAGTTCGACGAGATCCGCATCATGGCGGAGGTCTCGGTCCCGGTTCGCCTCGCCTTGCTCGCCCTGCCGGGTCAGACGCTCGACCAGATAGAGCGGGTGTACAGCATTGCGCAGGCCCTCGACCAGGCCGACGAGTTCCTGCGCTCGCGGCCGTGGCAGGTCATGACCAGCTACAACACGGCCGGCGCCGCCAAGTCGATCGCCGACAAGAGCGAGCTGGGCGCGGCCGCAGTAGCGTCGGCCCGCGTGGCGCCGCTGTACGGCCTCGACGTCCTCGCGGACGATATCCAGACTGGCGCCGCCAACTGGACGCGCTTCGCCGTGCTGGCGCGCGAGCAGTTGCCCGAGGCGATGTTCGCACCCGCAACCCTCGCCGGTCCGATGAAGACGACGCTGGTGTGGGCGGTCCGCAATGTGCCGGGCAGCCTGTATCGCTGCCTGGGTTGCTTCGCCGAGCGCAAGATCAACCTGTCCCGGTTGGAGTCGAGGCCCAGCCGCGGAGTTCGCTGGGAGTACGTCTTCTGGGCCGATATGGATGCCGACCCCGAGGCGCCCGACTGTGCTGCCGCACTCGCGTCGCTTCTGCGGGAAGCCGTGATGGTGCGGGTCGCGGGCGTCTACCACCGCGCGGCCGAGGACTAGGAGCCTCGGTCGCAGGGCGCCGACGGCTCAGATCGTCTTGCGCGGACCTTCTCGGTTCTGTCGCTGGATCGAGAAGATGAAGCGCACGATCTTGTCCTGGTCGCCGGTCGAGATCGATTCGAAGCGCACGGCGATGAGAGATCGCGGCTCATTCTCCAGCGGGTCTGCTCGTCGAGCCCGATTGCCACGGTAGCGGCATCCTGAACCCGAACCACCACGACCTCGGCCGACACAACGTCACCCCGATCGAGGGCGATTCTCAGCTCCAGCTCGTCACCCGCCGCGACCGTCTCGTCCCGATCGGATCGGGCCATCAACTGGATGCCGCCGGCGCTGATGTTGCGACATATCCCCTCGCCGGTCTGGCCCGCGCTGCCGGTCCCGCTCTGGCTCAGGCCGTGAACTCGACGGGGCACTCGGTATCGAGGCGGAGGTCGGCCCACCGCTGTATCAACCGCGGGTCGTCCGGCCACGAAACCGAGAAGAGGCGGGAGCGGCTTGCCCCGAGCAGGCCGAGGAACGACGAGGCCGCGATCATCCCGGCGTTGTCGCGCCGGAAGGTCAGCTGCAGCGGCTGGTCGGGCGTGAGCTGCTCCAGGCGCGGATCGGGACGCGCGAGTCCAAGCCAGATCGCCGCGGGCTTGACGTTGACGACAACCGCGCGGAAACCGATCAACTTCCCGTCGAATTCTCCTTCGACGAGAACTTGATCGTGGACCAACGGTTTCCTGTCGACCCCAGTCGTCATCTTGGTGGCGCTGCTATCGGTGGCATGAACCCGCGGCCGTTGGAGCGCGACCGCCACCGCCGGAATTGGCCAATTTGGGGGGTCCAACTCGCAGACGACCCGGTCGGACTTGCGCGCCGCCATACCCCAACGAAGGCTCGTTGGAGGATACATCGGACGCGCGCGGCGACCGCTTGAGGGCGCCTCGCCCGGCTCTCGCTTGCCGCAGTCGCGGCGATAGAACCCTACCCCGGTACCCCGAAGGTACTGTTCCCACATCGTGCAAAGGGAGCAGGGTGGCCGCGAGGACCCCCGGCCCCCCGATCTGTGCATGACCGCACCGCTTTCGGCATATTGGCCATGGAACTGGAGAGAACGAAGGTACCTTCGGTATAAACCCTGTCGTCCGGTTGTGGGGTCCTCTGTTGGGGGGTTCTATGGCTCTAACGCGCTGGGCCAGTTGCACTAGATGGTGCGTCAAGGCACCTCGGTGTGGCATCCGGCGGTATTGCCGGCCGGAGATCCCGGACCCGGACGCAACGGGAAGGAACGGAGAATGGAGAACATGCAGAGGGCCGGGAGAGATCGCCGTAGCCGGCGACGCCTGCTCGTCCTGCTGATGGCCGGCACCGCACTCATCGGCGCCACCGGCGCCACCATGTCGATGGCTTTGTTCACGAGCACGCCGACGCCCCTGGGCGCAAGCTTCACGACAGGCACGATCATCCTCACCACGAGCCCCATCACCACGTTCAGCGCGGTCGGCATGATGCCGGGCGACTCGGCGAGCCAGGTCATCACCGTCACGAACGCTGGGACGGGTGCCCTCCGCTACGCCCTCGCGAGCACGTTCACGGACACCAAGGGCCTCGCCGGCCAGCTCGACATCGTGGTCACCCCGACCACGACCAGCTGCACCGTCGGCATGGGCGTCGCCATCTACACGGGCAAGCTGAACGCCCTCAAGTTCGGCGATCCCACCACCGGCCAACAGGCGGGCGACCGCCTCCTCGCCGCTGCTGCGCCCGACCTCCTGTGCTTCTCGGCGAGTCTGGCGCTCAGCACGCCGGATGCCTTCCAGGCCGCCTCGGTGACTGCGACGCTGACGTTCTCGGCCGAACAAACGGCCAACAACTAGCTTTAGGCTGCACCGACCCCGGTCATGACCAGCTTCGGCGGCCATGACCGGGGTTCTGCGCTTGACTGCGAAGGCAACCGATGAAGACGGCTTTGAGAACGATGCGCCGGGTACTCGATCTGGCGTTGGTGATCCTCGTGGCCGCGATCCTGTCTTTGGCCATCGCGACCAACGCTGGCCCCGCGCTGGGACACCGGCTGCTCGTGATCCGTGGCGGTTCAATGGAACACGCCATCGCGCTCGGATCGGTCGTGGACGTCGTCCCCACGTCCGTCGAGCAACTCCACGCCGGCGACGTCGTCACCGTCGCGGAGCCCAATGGCGTCGTCGTGACACACCGCGTGACTCGGGTCGCGCAACTCTCCGACGGCTGGTACGTGGAGATCAAGGGCGACGCGAACTCCGAGCCCGATCCCGTCCTCACCCCTGCCGCCTCGGTGATGGGCCGCGTCGACCTCGCCCTGCCGGCTCTGGGCTACCTCGTCTATCTGCTGACTATTCCGGCAGGCATCCTCTCCCTTTTCTGCCTGGCCGCGACCATGCTGCTGGCGATCTGGCTCATCGAGGACCTCGAAGAGGAAGAAGACTACGAGGATCTCGGCCTCGAAGACGAACCCGGATTGGCACCGCATCCAGGCGAGCTGGTGGGCTAGAGCGATGTCTCGCTCTCGACTGCGCCCGCTGCTGGTGGCGGCCCTCGTCGCCGCGAACCTGGTGGTTGGCTCGGGATCGAGCCTGGCCACGTTCACGTCGACGAAATCGAGCAGCGGTAGCACGTTCGCCACGGGCACCTGGGTCTACTACCTGCACAACAATCCCACTCCGCCGACCGGCATCACCGCCGCGCTGTTCAATCTGACGGCCACGACGACCGCCTCCACCCGGGCCACGCTGTACAACTACGACACCGACTGCGACAACCGGACCGGGCGGCTGCTCAAGCGCGTGACCCCGACGCCCGGTCAGGCCACGACCTGCAACTACGCGAACTGGCGAACTCCGGCGCTCGGCGCCGCATTGACGCTCACAGGCACGGTCAGGACCGACGTGTGGTCGGCGACCAATGCCGGGAACGGCGGGCAGACGGGCTCGCTGATCGCCTACCTTCGGGACTACAACCCGGCGACCGGCACGTACTTCGAGGTCGCGAGCGGAACGTACACGGGCACATACGCAGCCGGTCGCACCTTCTATGAATTGCCGATCCCCATCGCGATCACCGGCTCGTATCTCCTGGCCGCCGGCCATCAGCTGGAGCTCAAACTCGAGGCTCCGACCGCCACGACCCAGAACGACATGATGGTCGCGTACGACACCACGGCCTATCCTTCGGCGCTGCGGCTCCGCTAGGGATCGCCCGGATGCCCAGGCCTCGCTAGACTCGTCCCGTGGCAGACCGTCCCGCGCTCCAGATCGTTCGATCCGATGGCACTGTTGCGCGCGTCACCATCGCGCGCGGCGACATCACGCGCTTCTCCGCCGATGCGCTCGTCAATGCCGCGAACAGCGCCCTTGCCGGCGGCGGCGGCGTGGACGGCGCGATCCACGACGCCGCCGGGCCCGAGCTCATGGCCGAGTTGAGGGCGCGGTACCGGGGCTGCCCGGCGGGGAGTGCCGTCGTCACCGGTTCGGGCCGCCTCGCCGAAAGCGGCGTCCGCTACGTCATCCACGCCGTCGGGCCGATCTGGCGCGGCGGTAGCCGGGGCGAGGCAGAGCAGCTCTCTTCCGCGTATCGCTCGGCGCTGCAACTCGCTCGCGAAGTCGGTGCTCGCAGCGTGGCGATTCCCGCGATAAGCTGCGGCGCTTACGGCTATCCGCTGGATGCGGCGGCGGCCGTTGCGCTCCGTGTGGTGGCACAGGAGCTGGAGACCCCCGGGCCGCTGGATCTAACGACCTTCGTCCTGCATTCCGCGGAAACGGCAGAGGCCTTCTCTCGGGTCTTGTCCTTACGGCTGGATCGAGTAGGAGATGTGGCCGAGGGCGGAGAGCGTTCATGAAACGTTACGCTGCCCGTCGATCGCGAAACGCGGTTCAAGAACGAGGTGTTTGGTGAGCGGTGGCACCCTCACGGCCGAGCTCGAAGCAATTCGCGCCCGAGCGGCAGATCTCGCCGCCGGGCTCTCGAAGACTGCGCGGAAGTCGGCGACCATTGCCCAGGAACGGGCCGTCCTGCGTATGCTCGGGATCGACGGCCTGGACCGATCCGGGCGTCCGCTGGCGGCAGCGCTCGCGGAGCGATACTGCGGCTCGCACCCCGACCGACTGGCTCGTGGCGTGCTGCTCCCCTTCGTCGTGGCCCTGCTCGAGTACGAGCTGCCGCCGCGAGAGCTCGCTATGGACGTGGCGGTTGGGTCGGTGGACCTGATCCTCGAAGAGGAGTTGCTCGCCCGGCCCGACCGGCTTCTGGCCGCCGAAAGGCACGCCTCGGAGATGCTCAAGGCAGCCCTGGCGCGCTTCGACGCCAATCGCACTGCATCACGGGAGATGCGCGAGGTGCTCGGCACTTCGCCGGAGCCCTGGCTGGGTACGGTTCTGGGCTCGTCAGAGGTCGGGGAGGCGGCTCGCGAGATGAGGGCCTGCGTGGCAGACGGCGCCGACGTGGTCCAGGTGCGCGTGCCGGCCAGCTGGGAGTTTGCGGAAGCCCGGCGCCAGGCCGGCCTCGAACCGCCGGACCTATTCGACGCAAACGCCCGCCGGCACAGGCAAGCGAAGGGGCATGGCGAGCCGGGGAGGTTCTCGCGTGCAGGTCGGTCCGGACGGGCCACACGTTCCGACGAATCCGACTCGCTGGAGGGTTTGCTCGCTTTGCGGAGGGAGCAAGATCCGATCCCGGCCGGGAGCCAGCGCGGTCTCGCGGAACTCCGCAAAGCCGCGGACGACGCCGCCGCCGAGCGTGGCGGTTATGCCAGCCTCATGACCGTTGCCTCGGCCTTCGCCGCTCCCGAACAGGCAGTCGTCGCCGCATTCGAGCGCATCGATCTCGTGGAAGCGGATCCTATCCGCGAGATCGTCGAGGACAACGTCGATCCGGGACGCGCCCTGGCGGACCACGCCTTCGCCCATCGGCTCCAGAGGCGGGCCGGCTGCCGCGTCGTGATCGGGTCGGGTCCGCTGGCGCTTGGGGCCGAGGTGGCGAGGGGCGTGCCGTCGGACGCGTCCACGCGGGCCGGCCGCGGCCTTGCGCTTCAGGCGCTGGGGGTCGAGCTCGCGCTTGCGGACGGGCTGCCCATCGATCGGTTGCTGCTGGGCGCCGTGCCCAATTGGGTGGCGGAGCTGGGTGACGCAAGAGAGGTCCTCGTCCAGGTGGCGTTGCGGCGCCTCCTCTTCCCCGGACACCGGCTCGCGATCGAGGAATCCGCGGATTCACGATTGCCGGGCGAGCTGGCCGTGCTCGTGGCGGCGCTCTCCGGCGGGGGAGCGGCGCTGGTCGTGCGTCGCCGCGTCCACGGCAGTGTAGGCGAGGCCGCCACGGAGTTGCGAGCAGCCGCTGCTGCAGCCGCGGCCGTGCGCGGGTCTCTGGGCGATGGAACGCTGCAGGGCGATGCCGCGACGCTGGCGGATCTGACTGTGGCGGCCGCCAACGAGACGCTTCAACGGCTCGCCACGGAGGGATGGGCCAGCCTGATCGGGCCGGGCGGAGCCGACGAGACGGAACCTTTCGGAAGCGGCGCCGTAGTCGAACGAGCGTCGGGCCCGCAGACGAGCGGCCGGCTGCTGGAGGCTTTGGCCTGAGTCGGCACCGGTTGCTCGGTGCTAGCATGCCCCCGGATTTGGCGAGAGTTAGGCGGAGGAGATTCACCTGATCGCTTCGCGCGAGCGGACGGTTTCGCTCGCCGGCCGGACCGTCCCGGTCGGCATAGCCCTGGGCTTTCTGGCCCTGGCCGCGGCCTGGGTCGGCATCGTCTACTTCGCCGAGCCCTGGGGCCGTCTCGCCGGATCCGGCATGGATGCGCGCTGCTACTGGGTGCCCGACCTGGCGAACCCGTATCTCCATTCCAACTGGACCGACCAGATCGCCTACCCGTATTCGCCGGCGTTCCTCCAGATCCTGCAGCCGATTCGGTATCTGCCCTGGCAGGTGTTCATGGCCGTCTGGGCAGCGATCCTGATGGCGGCGATGGTCTACTTGACCGGCCCTCGACTGATCCTCCTGGGCCTGGCCTTCTTCGGACTCATGGAGATCTGGGGCGGCAACATCGAGCTGCTCGTCGCCGTGGCCATGGTGCTCGGGTTCAGATGGCCGGCGACCTGGTCCTTCGTGCTGCTCACCAAGATCACGCCGGGTGTCGGGTTGCTGTGGTTCGCGATTCGACGCGAGTGGCGCTCCCTCGCAATTGCCCTTGGTGCGACAGTCGCGGTGGTCGCGGTATCCGCCGCGCTCCAGCCGGACGCGTGGCAGCGTTGGCCGCAAGTGCTGATCGCGAACGCGGGCAAGAATGGCACGTGGGCTGCGGTGCCCGTGCCCTTTGCGGTCCGATTCCTGCTGGCCGTGGCCCTCATCGTTTGGGGCGCGCGCACCGACCGCCGCTGGGTGGTTCCGGTGGGGGGGATGCTGGCGCTGCCGGCGCTCTGGTACGGCGGACTGAGCATCATGCTGGCCACGCTCCCGCTGCTGCGGGCGCGGAACGTGGACGACCTGCGGCGCGTTGCCGCCGAGGCCCGGGCATATGTGGAGTCCGTTATCGCCCGTCTGGCCGCGCGTCGATCGGGCAAGTCCGATCCTCTCGGACGCGAGGCCGACTGATCCCCGACGCCGCTCGCCAGGCCGGACCGAATCTGGTTCGGCACGCCCCGCTCCGTCCTCGTACGATTGGCGGAACAACCGACCCGTGCGTTCAAGGGTAGAGGAGATCCCGGTGGCTGAAGCTTCTCCGTTGCCGCTCCGCGCCGCCTCGTGGCCGACGCTCCACGTTTCGCGGCACCCGGCCATCCTTCACAAGCTGCGGATTCTGCGCGACGAGAAGACCGAGCCCAAGAAGTTCCGAGAAGTCGTTCGTGAACTGTCGTGGTTGCTCGGTTACGAAGCCCTCGCCGACGTGGAGGTTCGGCCGCTGGAGGTGACTACGCCCCTCGAGACGACCGACGCGGCCGAGCTGGGTGTGCGCATCGGCCTGGTGCCGATCTTGCGTGCCGGCCTCGGTATGGTGGACGCCATGCTCGAGCTAATGCCCACGGCCGAGGTCTGGCACCTGGGCCTGTTCCGAGACGAGCACACTCTCCGTCCGGTCGAGTATTACAACAAGCTTCCGGACTCCGCGACCGTTGACCTGTGCATGATCCTCGACCCGATGCTCGCCACGGGCGGCTCGGCCACGGCGGCGATCGAGGTGCTGAAGCGTTGGGGCGCCACCCGGATCAAGCTCATCAACCTGATCGTCGCGCCCGAGGGGGTGGACGCCGTCACGGCCGCTCACCCCGACGTCGAGATCTACTGCGCGGCAGTGGACCGCCAGCTCAACTCAGTGGGCTACATCCTGCCGGGCCTCGGCGATGCGGGCGACCGCCAATTCGGGACGGGCCGAGCGGGGTAGGACGGCGCTGCCTGCGCCACTCAGCGGGTACAAAGAAGCGGGCGGCCGAAAGGCCGCCCGCTTCTTTTCTGCGAGGGATCCGCTAGGAAGCGGCGGGCTCCGTCGTTCCCGGCTCCGGCTCCACCTTCACCAGACCGAGGACCTGGTAGACGATGATGGCGCCGAAGGTCGCCATGGCGATGCCGCCGAGCGAGAAGTCGCCCGAGGTGAGCGTCAAGTCGCCGGCGCCGATCGTAAGCGCGGCCGCCACGGTGACCAAGTTGCGGGTGACACCGAAGTCAACCTTGTTCTGGACCCAGATGCGGGCGCCCGTCGCGGCAATGAGGCCGAACAGCACGATCGCGAGGCCGCCGAGGACGCAAGTCGGAATGGTGTGGATGAGCTCGTTGAACTTGGGGCACAAGCCGAGCAGGATCGCGACGCAGGCCGCGATGATGAAGACGAGGCTGGAATACATCCTGGTCACGGCCATGACGCCGATGTTCTCTGCGTAGGTCGTGACGCCGGTGCCGCCGCCAGAGCCCGAAACCATGGTCGCAATGCCATCGCCCAGGAATGCCCGGCCGATGTAGGGATCCATGTTGCGGCCGGTCATCGCGGCCACGGCCTTGAGGTGGCCCAGATTCTCGGCGACCAGGACGATGGCGATCGGGGCGATGAGGACAATTGCGTGCCCGTCGAACGTGGGTGCGGTGAAGGTCGGAAGGCCGATCCAATTGGCCTTGGACAGGAGGTCGAAGTTGATCGCCGAGCCTTTCGGGCCCAGGTTCATGATGTTCGTGGCGACGAAGTACAGCAGGTATCCGGCGATACCACCGATCAGGATCGGCAGCCTTCGAAGCAGCCCGGGCGCCCACACGGCGACTACGAGCACGGCTACGGTCGTCAACAGGCCCATGGTGAGGAAGAACAGATCGTTGGACTGCCCGGCAGCCGGGTTGATGTACCAGCTGGCCGTCCCGCTCAGGTCGGCGACGGCGACATGGGCCAGGTTGAGGCCGATGACCATGACGATGGCGCCGGTGATGACCGGGGGCATCAGCCACTCGACCCACTTGTAGCCCACGATCATGACGATCACGCCGATGATCGCGTAGAGGAGGCCGCAGGCGATGATGCCCCCTAGCGCCACGGCGATGTTCGGGTTCGGAGCGCCGAAGACGGCCGGAGCGTAAGCGGTTGCCGCGACCACGACGGCAATGAACGAGAAGCTCGAGCCCAGGTAGCTGGGGACGCGGCCGCGCACGCACACGAAGAAGATGAGCGTGCCGATGCCCGAGAAGAAGATGGCGGTGTTGACGTTGAAGCCCATCAGGGCCGGCCCGAGCACCGTTGCGCCGAACATCGCGAACACGTGCTGTAGGCCCAGCGCTGCCGACTGAGCCGCCGGCGGGCGCTCGTCGGGGGCGATAATTCCTTCGCGTTTGACGGTCCAGGTGAACATGCCGCGGAAATACTCGATGGCTGCTGCCACGCGCGACCTCCTACCCTGCTGTCTCCTCCCCGGGCGTGACGGCCCCTTCTCCCAAGGGCACCCGAGCGTCCGACAAGGGTCGCAAAAAGGGCGGCTCTCCGCGCGCCGATCGTGCAGGCTGGTGTGGGTAAACGGTGGGTAACTCCGGCCCGCTCGTCCCCGGCCAAGCTGCGGGTCGTGGAGTAGCCGCCCGGCCCGCCGAGCGTCCGCAGAGCAATCCGCTAGGATCGGGCCTGCATGACCACTCCTCCGGCTCCAGCTCCGCCAGCTCCGCCAGCTCCGCCATCGCCGGCCGATTCGACCGCGTCGGGCGGCCTGACCTCCGCAGAGGCGGCAGCGCGCCTGAAACGAGATGGCCCCAACGCGTTCGGCAGTGAGGGCCGCCGGGGGCCGCTCGCGGTGCTGGTCGGTCAGTTTGCCAGCCCGCTGGTCCTGATACTCGTTGCAGCCAGTGTGATCAGCGTCGCCGTCGGCGATCGCGTTCAGGCCGGCATCATCCTGGCCATCGTTGCCATGAGCGCGCTCCTGGGCTTCGTCCAGGAGGCTCGTTCCGAGGCGGCCGTGGCCGCTCTCCAGGCTCGCCTGGCGTTGCAGGCTGCCGTCGTCAGGGACGGCAAGCAACGGGAGATACCGATCCGCGAAGTCGTTTGCGGCGACGTAGTCGTCCTCGGCGCCGGAGACATCATCCCTGCCGATGCTCGCATTCTCGAAGCGAACCATCTGTTCGTGGACGAGTCGTCGCTTACCGGCGAGTCTGCAGCATCTCTCAAGAACCCACGGCCGGGCGATCTGGACCCCGACAAGGAGGAGGATCGGACCGGGCTGACATTCTTCGGCACGAGCGTCGTGAGCGGCACCGGGCGGGCCCTGGTCACCGCAACGGGCGCAAAGACGAGCTACGGAGCCATCGCCCACCGGCTCGCAGAGCGCGCCCCCGAAACCGACTTCCAGCACGGCGTGCGCGCCTTCGGCCTCCTGATCGGGCGGGTCACGATCATCCTCGTGGTCGGCGTCTTCGCCGTGAACGTGGCGCTTCATCGGGAGCTCGGCGAGTCGTTGCTCTTCGCCATCGCCCTGGCTGTCGGCCTGACGCCGGAGTTGCTGCCGGCGATCGTCACGCTCAACCTGACCCGCGGCGCGCGAGCCCTCACCGCGCACGGCGTTCTGGTGAAGCGACTGCCGGCGATCCAGAACCTGGGCAGCGTCACGGTCCTGTGCACCGACAAGACGGGCACGCTGACCCTGGGCAAGCTGGAGCTGGTAAAGGCCGTCGGCATCGACAAGGACGATGCCGGGGAGGCCTCCAACGCCCTCGATCTCGCCTACCTGAACAGCCATTTCGAGTCGAGCTTCCAGAACCCGCTCGACACCGCCGTGCTGGCCGGCGCCCCAAAACCGGCCGACCTCGGCGACTACAAGAAGCTTGCCGAGTTGCCGTACGACTTCAACCGGCGGATGCTCAGCGTGGTCGTCCAGCGCGGCACCGAGCCGCCGCTTCTGATCACGAAGGGTGCGCCCGAGGCGATCGCGGCGGTCTCGAGCACCGTTCGGGAGGACCACACGGCGCGGCCGATCCACAAGGCCGAGCACAACCGGCTCCGGAAGCTGGTCGACGCCGCCTCGGCCGACGGATTCCGGCTTGTCGCGGTGGGTTCGCGGGTGCTGACGCCCGACGAGCTGACTGGGCTGCCCGCTGCGGTCGCCGGCGCGAAGGCTGCGGCCTCCAGCGCGAAGGCCCCCGCTCCGACCTCGGGCGTCGCTCTTTCCGACGCTGCCCGCCTCGAACGCGACCTCACGTTCGAGGGCGTCATTCTGTTCAGCGATCCGCCCAAACCTGGCGTGGGCAAGGCGATCGCGTCGCTGGCGGAGCAGGGGATCGCCCTCAAGATCATCACCGGCGACAACGATCTGGTGGCCCGCCACGTGGCCGGCCTGGTCGGCCTGACGGTCGACGGCGTTCTGACCGGCGACCAGATGCGCAAGCTGACCCACCCGGCGCTGGTTGCTCGCGCGCCTCGGACCACGATCTTCGCCCGCGTGGATCCCGACCAGAAGCTGCAGGTCATTCGGGCACTGCGCGAGTCGGGGCACGTCGTCGGCTATATGGGCGACGGCATCAACGATGCCCCGGCGCTGCACGTGGCCGACGTTGGGATCAGCGTGGACAATGCCACCGACGTGGCCCGATCCGCGGCCGACATCATCCTTCTCAAGCCCAGCCTGGCCGCCATCAGCCAGGGCGTAACAGAGGGCCGGCGCACCTTCGCCAACACCCTCAAGTACATCCGCATGGGCACGAGTTCCAATTTCGGCAACATGCTGAGCATGGCCGGGGCCGCGGCGTTGCTGCCGTTCCTGCCGATGTTGCCGAGCCAGATCCTGCTGAACAATCTCATCTACGATGCCTCGCAGACGGCGATCCCGTCGGACAACGTCGACACGGACGTGGAGGCAGACCCCGCTAGCTGGGACGTCCACGCCATCGAACGGTTCATGGTCGTCTTTGGGCCGATCTCATCGATCTTCGACTACGTCACTTTCGGCCTGCTGCTGCTCATGCTCGGCAGCAACCAGCAATCGTTCCAGACCGGTTGGTTCGTCGAGTCGCTCTTCTCGCAGATTCTGGTCGTGTTGGTCATTCGCACGCGTCGTACCCCGTTCTGGCGCAGCCGGCCGAGCAAGCAGTTGGGCGCGGCGATCGTGGCCGCGCTCGCTGTCGCGGTGATCATTCCGCTGAGCCCGCTCCGGTCGCTGTTCGGTTTCGGTGGTTTGCCGTGGCAGTTCTGGCCGCTGCTGGTCGCGGTTGTCGCCGCGTACCTCACACTCGTCGAGGTGACCAAGCGCTGGTTCGATCTTCGGGAAGCCCGGCGGCCGGAGGCGACTGCGCGCCTGGCGGCAAGGACCCCGCGACCTTCGAGTGCCCCAAGGGCCTGAGACGCCGGGTCCGCCCGATGGAACGCCCGGGATCTAGGGCTGCCACACCTCGGCCAACACGACGATGGAGCTGGACGACTGTTCGCCTCCCGCAACGAGGACCCGGCCGTCCGGCAACAGGGTCGCGGTGTGGCTGTTGCGCGGAACGACCATCGTGGCGCCCACGCTGAACGTGCTGGTCGTCGGATCGAAGATCTCCGACGAGCCTACGTTCACAGAGTTCGCGTCATGGCCGCCGATGACAAGCACTCGGCCGTCGCCGAGCAAAGTGGCCGTATCGAAGATCCGGTCGGTGGCCAATCCACCGACCTTGGCGAAGGCGCCAGTCTTCAGGTCGTACACCTCAGCAGATGCCAGCGGCTTGTCCGTGCCGTCCTCGCCACCCACCAGGAGCACGCGGCCGTCGAGCAGCCGAGTCGCTGTCGGGTCAAAACGCTTTATGAACATCGAGCCGGTCTTGGTGAACGTGCTGGTCGTGGGGTCGTACAACTCGGCGGTGGCGAGGTTTTGACTGTCGTTCTCACCGCCCGCCAGCAGAACCCGCCCATCAGCCAACAGCGTCGCCGCCTGGAAATCGCGAGGGCCGGTGAGCGACCCGGTCGGGCTGAACTTGCCGGAGTGGAAGTCGTATATCTCCGCCGATGCGGTGGCGTTGCCATTGCCGGTCCCGGTCACCCCGCCGGCGATAAGAACTCGGCCGTCGTTCAGGAGCGTGGCGGTGTGCCATACGCGGCTTGTCTTCATCGACCCGGTTGCCGTGAACTTGCCGCTCGACGGGTCATATATCTCCGCCGATGCCAGGAAATGGGTACCGTCCGTGCCTCCGACGACGAGCACGAGTCCATTCTGCAGCAGCGTCGCAGTTGGAAGCCAGCGAGTCGTGGTCATGGATCCGGTCGGCGAGAAGGCGCCGCTCGTGGGGTCATACAGTTCGGCCGAACCCAGAATGGTTGGGTTCTTCCCGCCCAATATGAGGACCTGCCCCGAGGGCAGCATCACGGCGACCTGGTCCTCTCGTCCCGTGATCATGTGACCGGTCATCGCGAACTTTCCCTTGCCGGGGGAAGGCTTTGCAGA
>Ga0209638_1000224_pt1 | contig 37962 bp, 26 predicted proteins | sample BarGraNGADG00211_FD_184490 | JGI IMG/M metagenome (GOLD analysis project Ga0209638, IMG submission 184490) | Arctic peat soil microbial communities from Barrow, Alaska - Barrow Graham LP Ref core NGADG0002-211 (SPAdes) (version 2) | ecosystem: Environmental > Terrestrial > Soil > Wetlands > Peat...
ATTCCCGCCAGTGTCATGTACAACGACGCCAAGGGCGGTATGCCCAACATTCTCAATGGAGCAAACAATAATTCCATACCAAGCAGCGAATCCGAGTATCCTAACGTCAAACTGTTCGGATAAAAAGAATTGGCATTCCAAAAACTCAGGGGTTGCCCTTGTTGGAACAGGATATGATACCCCCAATTCACAATCCAATATTCTAGTCTAGAGTCAAAACCGTCCGCCCATAAAACATTAGGCGAGCCAGCAAGTATTAAATCTTTGAATAAGATGGTTACCCCGATAAACCCGGTTAAGACTCCCACACAGCATGAGAGCACACCCCTCTGGTTTGCAAACCTCCGTATTGCGATCATCGCTTCACTCAATTTTAATTTAATCACCGCTCACTTTTACCACCTGGATAGCACATTTTCAGCGCGGTTATGTCATTCGAATTTGTAAAATGAGCTAAGAAATAAGACAAACCACCGTAATTGCTTTTCCTCGTCAAAGATTTTCATGGAATCAAAGGCCGCGCTGCTAAGCTTATTCCATATACTATCATCCTCCATGAGAAGTTTGGTATAGTCTATTAGTTCAGTAGGCGTGTTCCACAAAAAACCATTTTTACCATGATTTATAATCTCAGGCTGTCCACCAGCATTGAATACGCACGGAACGACCCCAAACTGTGCGGCCTCAATTGTCGATAACCCAAAGTGCTCGAATCTTTCTGGATTGATATTTGAGACCTCACCATATCCAGTTGCGTGCCAGAAGATCTTTGCTCTATCCAGTAAATTTTGCAGTTCGCCAATGCTTATGTCATATTTAAACTCTATAGGATAGCCTTTAGCTGCCTCTTCCAAAGACAATATATATTTATTACTTTTTTCGTCGGTATGTTTTCTGCCTATCAAAACGAACTTCCAATTTCCAGCCCACCCTTTATTGCACATCTCGATAAAAGCTTTCACCATGATGTCCTGCTTTTTATTGTGCCCACTTACAAAGAAACGTCCAACACTAATAATGATGTTGTCTTTGTGTCGGTTTATCGAACTTTGTTTAGTTTTCACTGGTGGATAAAGCACAAAAGAGTTAACCTTCCAGTAATTATCAATCCAGGTCTGGGTATACTGCGAGTTTGCCAAAAAAAGGTGGTATGAACTTAGAAACTTGTTGAAATAAATTTTACGAAAAAGTCCCAAAAGTAAGCTCCCGGAATGTTCAAATTTCATTGGAAACATACAATAATAGATGTTCACTTTTGCGCGCGCCGGCAACAAACTGCTATATGTGTTATTTATGAAAAGATCGTATTCCTTGGAGATAGATGACAGTTTGTGTGCAAACTGCATTTTGCCGATAAAACCTTTGCGGCTGACTTTATTATTTACGAACCTGACAGCTGATTTTTTTAAAGAGAGGTTGAATTCTCTTTCAAGTATTTGGATAAAGTCCTTTCGAGCGAATCTGGAGTTATCAAATGCTTCGGTTTCGTGACATAGGATATCAACGGATGCAGACGGAAAAATGCTATTTATATACGCAATGACATGAGCTGTTTGACTCTCACCTCCTCCCATGGTAGGGAGATACGCGTTATAGACACAGACTTTTTTTACCAAGGACGCATTCACTTTTGGTTTCGCTTTGGTGAGCCTGAGCAAAACCTTGTTATCACTTTCCCTCTTAACTCCAAATCTGACATAAAATCTCTTGACGAGGAATCTTGGAAGTTTCTTGGCAAAAGATGCAAGGACCTTAATATGCGTTTTTCTATTTGTCCCCCTCACCAGCCCTTCATAAATGACTTGCGAACAGTACAAAAAGAGTATTTTCAACAAAAAGCTAGCACGCGAATTTTTCAAATGCACAAGTAGTTTGTTTCTGAAAACCAAGAATGTAAAAAATGGCGACCATTCTCCTGAGGTTGCAGCGTGAGTGTGGTATACGACAGACTTAGGAGCAAAGACGATTTTCTTGCCATACAGTCTTGTTCTATAGCACAAGTCCGCATCCTCATAATAGGCAAAAAAATCCTCATCCAAAGCTCCAATTTCCTCTATAAGCGTTCTTCTTACCAACATGCTGGCGCCGCATACTGCCATGGCTTCTCTAGTTGTGTTGTACTGTCCTTCATCGAGCTGATGAAAACCTATGTCTCCGCCATCCCCTCTCCTAGTCAAATAACTCCCAGCATTCTGAATCTCGTTTGGGTTATGCTTAAACAGCAGCTTTGACCCAACTATGGCTACCTCCTTGTCGTTATCAGCTACTATTGATAACTCCTTGAGCCAGTTTGGGTCAACGACCGTATCGTTATTTAGTAAAACTATATATTCTCCACGAGAGTTCTTTATCCCAAGATTGCAGCCCCCGGCAAACCCAAGATTTCTTTCAGCTTGGATCAGTACTACATCAGGGTACATATAAAATATAAAATCACTTGAGTTGTCAGACGATCCATTATCAACAACAATTATCTCGAATTGTTCGGATGGAAAATCAAGTCGGTGAAGCGAATCTATACACTCGCCAAGGTATTTTTTTCCATTGTAATTAGGGATGATAATGGATACCTTCCTAGATACGCTGTTGATCAGCTTGGTCCCAAGTCGGAGGCGATTGTTTACGTTCGTCAAGAATCTTTTCGAGCGAGCCATGCTCTTCCCTTCATGGTTTCGGACCAGCGAAGCGCGTAATTTACGCATGGGTTGTAAGAACAATGTGCTGATCAAATGGAAAATGACAATGAAGATTTTTCCCCTTCGACTTCCATCCGGGAATAATCGCATCCTAACACGCCGGAGCAACTGGGTAAGCCGCCAAGCCCGACTTTTATAGATTTCCCCTAATCTCGCGTTCAACGTCTGCACCGACTGCTGTTTCTCCGTCACCATTTCCGAGAGCTCTAGAATCGTCTGCTCTTTCTCCGCCACCAATGCTGAGAGCGCCTGCACGGACTGTTCTTTCTCCGCCACCAATGCCGAGAGCGCCTGCACGGATTGTTCTTTCTCAGCTTTTTTTGCTTGTAAATCATTCCACAATGAATTCTGTTCCAGCAAGACTTTTTCAAAAACAGCTTCCTGCGCCTTAATATCATCTGGGAGGGTTTGTTGACCGCTGATAACACCGTGGTAGGCGTTCGCCCATTCTTGAGCGTGATGAGATAAGAGCCAATCCTTTTTTACAGTATCTTGAGCTTTTTCCGCCATCTGATGCCGCAAATCAGGCGATTCGATTAACACCTGGAGACAATCAACCCATTCTTCATTGGAGGAAGCCAAGAAGCCGTTGTCCCCACTATTGACTATACCTTCGTACGGAGCTGCCCGACTGTAGATTGCGGGTACCCCGAGGACACTATATTCCAGAAATTTTAAATTGCTCTTACAATTATTAAATGGACTGGTCACCAAAGGGGCGATAAGTATATCAATTCTCTCAGTAGAGTTAGACAGTTTGCTGGCAAACTCACGATAGTCACCAATTGATGGATGCAATTCAACTTGACAACAGGCTGACAATTCCTCAGGAGGATGTAACTCCCAAAACTTTAGTATTATCCTTGGGCTGTATTTTTCAATTATGGCAGTAAGCGCCGGTACAATCATTTTTATATCAGGAAGATGCGTTTGACCTCCGATATAACCAATATTAATCTCGCTCGAGGAACCGTCTGCCTGTCTGGGAGGGTTCATATGCCAATAAGAATCAGCCAGAAAATTAGGGAGTATTTTAATATTTGGATTGAATGGACGCAGGAAGTTTGCAAGCGGCTCTGTCGAGGTGGTTACTAAGTCAGCTTTGCTGAGTGCTACAAGCATAGAGACTAGCCCCTTGGTATAAAAACCACTCAGGCGATCAGGATGATTATCAGGAAGATCAAACAATAAGTCATCAATCTCGTAGATAAGAGGAATCTGATGCTTTCTAGCTTGTCTGAGAACGTAAAAGAAAAGATCAATTTGTCGAGGAAAATCGCGTTGAATGACAACAAAATCCACTCCATTTAGATCTTTTACCAACAAACCTTGGCTATCATTCCCCTGGATAACTTGAAATCCGGAAGCATTCAGAGGCGCTTTTATACGAACTTCAGCCATCGCACTTGACCAACCCCCAGCGCCTGTATAACAGACCACTTTTTCCTGATATGGATTTCCTTCCAAAGAACCTTTTTTCATAACACTTTCTCCGTCGACCGGACAATCTCCGCTTGATCTGGTTGTACTACGCGTCCTTCTTTTCTACCATATTTCAAGTAATGTACAAGCGGGTTGACCCCGTAATTTTTGACATCTGCATAAGTATCTAAGTACCATGCACTGCTGAAATTTGGTCCCGGGTCGAGACCTTCGAAACCACCAAATCGCAAATAGTGAAGTGCTGGATCAGCCCTTGCTTGGGCGACATCGGGGTTATTGGTCAAATACCAAGTTTCATCGAATAGGTCGGAGGACCTAATCAAGGCCAAATCTTCCCTTAATTTCATATTTCTTCTGATTTTCTTAAGAGGAAAATAAAAGATACTTTTCAATCGAGGCAGTGTTCTGGCGCTGCGACTGTTTGGGGGGGCAAGCAAGACGCGAATTCGACGGAATAATAATGCGACTTTCCAGGTTTTACTGTTTTCAATCTCCGCCACTTGGGCTGTCAGCGCCTCGACTTTCTGCTCTTTCTCCGTTTCTTGAGCAGTAAATATCTGGATTTGTTTATCCTGCTGTGTTAATCTATTCTGCGTTTCTGAAAACGACTGCTTCAGATCAATATTCTCTTTTCTCAACTGCCAGAATTTACGCTCATATTCTCGAATAAGCCTGATGCTTGTTCGTTTTGTTTTTTCAAACCTAACAGCCCATGACGTAATACAAGACATGTCAGCCTCCTTATCTCGATAAAAACCATACCGAGCGAACTGTTCTGCCCAATATTCAGGAGGTTGAACATTAAAGTGAGTGGACTCTTTATGATCAAATGGCGTCGATGAAAATATTATCTCATTTGCGTGATCGCAAAGATTGGCAATCGCCTTTTCCGAATCTCGCTGTGCGAGGTGCTCCAGTACTTCTATGCAGGTAATCAGGTCATATTTTTGAGGAAATGGTTCGGTGACCGACCCGACCCAACAATATGGTTTAATTGAGGGGTGAATATTTTTTATTGCATATTCAGAAATGTCAATCCCAAAAGCTTCCACCCCATAGTTACGAAAAGCCTCCACCAAAAAGCCCAGCGCACACCCAGCATCCAGTACGGTCTTGGGCTTGGATTCTTCGATAATTCTCTTAGCAATCCCATCGAAAAAATTCAACCAGACCTCATCTCGTTCGTAAGGGCGGCCACACCCGTGTTTGTAATAGTATTCATCAAATAAAGGAGCACCACTCATGTTCCTAATCCTATTTCAATTTGGATCATGAAATGGCCAGACGAAGTGCATCCTGCCAGCTTGGAAGTTTTAGGTTGAAAGTCTGCTCGAAGAGTGAACAATCTAACGCTGTAAAAAGCGGGCGGATGGCTGGTGTGGGAAATTCGGACGTCAGCGCTGGGAGTAACTCTTTAACCAATTGTTCATGACGGAATGGATCCAATTCCAGGATCAAGCGCGCCCACTCAAACCGGCTGGTCAAACCATCACCGGACAGATGATAAAGCCCAGCACGTTCATGGATATAATTTTCGCCTCGGGCTAATATGTGGGAAGTGATTTCAGCCAATATGCGCGCCCAGGTGGGATTACTGATCTGGTCGTTCACCATTCGCAGGGTTTCTTGCTGACGCGACCATCGTAGCACCTTACCGACAAACCCACCCTGCTGTCGCAGGCTGTATACCCAACTGGTGCGCAAGATCAAATATGAGCCGCCAACTTGTTGGATCTCTTGCTCGCCACGATATTTTGATGAGCCATAGACATTCAACGGGTTGGGATTATCTGTCTCCACGTAAGGCGCCCCCTTCTTCCCATCAAATACATAATCGGTAGAATAGTGGATAAGGACAGCATTCAGTTTTTTCGCTTCTTCTGCAAGCACGCCCGGCCCAATGCCATTGATCGCTCCCGCAAGTTCAGGTTCGCTCTCAGCTTTATCCACAGCAGTATAGGCTGCCGCATTGATGATTACCTGTGGGTGGTACTCTTGGATTGTGTTGCGGATACTGGTCGGATCAGCCAAATTGATTTCCGGGTAATCGAGTGCGTTAACGATACCAAGCGGCTGCAAAGTTCGCTGTAATTCCCACCCAAGCTGGCCAGTGTTGCCGATAAGCAATAGCCTCATTTATATCTCTGATTCAGTCAACCGAACCAGGTACTCGCCATATGCATTTTTCGCATATGAATGAGCTATCGCAAGCAACATATCTCGGGATATAAACCCCTTCCGATAGGCAATCTCTTCGGGGCAGGAGATCATGATCCCCTGTCGCTCCTGAACTGCCTGGATGAAATTGGCTGCCTGAAGCAGCGATTCGTGTGTTCCGGCATCCAGCCAGGCAATGCCACGTCCCAATTGTTGGACTTGCAGCTGGTCCATTTCAAGATATACCTTGTTCAAATCTGTGATCTCGATCTCACCACGTGCCGAGGGCTTGAGAGCCCTGGCATAGGACACCACGTGCTTGTCGTAGAAGTACAATCCTGGAACGGCAAAATTCGACCGTGGCTTGACCGGTTTCTCTTCCAGGCTGATTGCGTGACCCCGATCGTCGAATTCAATTACGCCATAGCGCTGAGGATCGCGCACCGGGTAAGCAAATACGATTCCGCCTTCCTTCAATTGAGCTGCCTGTCGCAACTGGGCGGGTAAGCCCTGACCGAAGAAGATATTATCTCCCAGAATCAGACAGGCGGGATTTTCTCCAACAAACTCCTCTCCAACAATAAAGGCATCCGCTATGCCGCGCGGCTCGGCTTGTTCGGCATAACTGAATTGCATTCCCCACTGCTGGCCGCTGCCCAGCAAGCGTCTGAAAAGTGGGAGATCCTCAGGTGTGCTGATAACCAGAATCTCACGAATTTCCGCCAGCATCAGCATCGCAAGCGGATAATAGATCATTGGCTTGTCATATACAGGCAATGATTGTTTGCTGACCGCCAGGGTGATGGGGTGCAAACGGGTTCCCTTGCCACCAGCCAGAATAATTCCCTTCATGTCTTGCTCTCCATACGTTCGGAATAGTTTTTATCGAGCCATGACTGGTACTCTTTTTGTTTGTGGATGGCTTCAACCCAACCTCTATGTTCCAAATACCAACTAACAGTTTTTAAAAGACCTTCCTGCAAGCTATGTTTTGGCTTCCAGCCCAGTTCCAGCCCAATTTTATTGATGTTCATCGCATATCGCCGGTCATGACCTGGACGGTCCCCTACAGGTTTTATTAAACCGGCGTGAGGCAGGTAGGGCGAGGCGGGGCATAACTCGTCAATAATTTTACAGATGGCATTTACGATCTCAAGGTTGGTAGGTTGGTTGTTTCCACCGATATTGTAACTTTCACCAGTTCGCCCGTGCTGCAATCCCTGCCAGATGGCCTCGCAGTGGTCCTCAACATACAGCCAATCTCGAATCTGTTTTCCATCGCCATAGATGGGTAATGTTTTTCCCTCCAAAGCATTCAAGATCATCAATGGAATGAGTTTTTCAGGGAACTGGTATGGCCCGTAGTTATTCGAGCAGTTGGTAAGCGTTACCGGTAAGCCATACGTGTGCAAATAGCTGCGTACGAGATGGTCACTACTGGCTTTCGAGGCTGCATAGGGTGAATTTGGGGAATAAGGAGTGGTCTCCTCGAACGCGGGTGCATCTGGTGTCAGTGATCCGAATACTTCATCGGTAGAAATATGATGGAAGCGGACAGTTTTTAAATCTGCTTTGTTTTCGTCCAACCAAACCTTGCGCGCTGCTTCCAGCAGGGAAAACGTACCAAAGATATTGGTTTGTACAAAAGCCCGCGGGCCAAAGATGGAACGGTCCACGTGAGATTCTGCTGCAAAATGAACAACGGCCTCAATTTTATACCGCCGCAGGATATCCTCGACCAACGCTTGATCGCATATGTCGCCTTTTGTAAATTCGTATTTACTCAGAGATGGCAGGTCCTTCAAGTTTTCAAGGCTGCCAGCATAGGTGAGCAAGTCCAGGTTGACGACGAAAACATCAGGCTGGGTCCGCAAAACATAACGGACAAAGTTAGAACCAATAAATCCTGCGCCTCCGGTAACAAGAATCCGGCTAAACATTATTCGAATATCTCCGATTCGGAAAGGAGTTTGCCCGCAATGTCTTTTCGGGATATGGTTGGCGATTTACCAGGTTTAATTGGCCACGCCACATTAAGGGTCGGATCGTTCCATATAATCACCCTTTCTGCCTCTGGATCATAATATTCGGTTGCTTTATACAGTACCTCTGCCCAATCGGAGATTACATAAAATCCGTGCGCAAAACCGGGTGGAATCCAAAGTTGGCGTTTATTCTGTGCAGAAAGGAGGATGCCGATTGATTTGCCAAAAGTTGATGATGAGCGGCGGATATCCACGGCGGCATCAAATATTTCACCGGTCACAACCCGAACCAACTTTCCCTGTGGATGGCGAATCTGATAGTGCAGTCCACGCAAAATGCCTTGCTGGGAACCTGAATGATTGTCTTGAACAAATGGTCCGGCAATGCCGGATGCGGCGAAGTCATTTGCCCGAAAGGTTTCCATGAAAAAACCTCGTTCATCACCAAATATTTCTGGTTGAAGCACCATCACATCTGGAATTGTGGTTCGCCCAATTTCCATTATTTCAATGCTCCTTTTCGCGGTATGCACGAATGACCTGGACGGGGTCACCAACAAATTTCAAAACACCATGATCCAACCAGGCCGCTCGTTGGCACATCGATTCAATGGAAGCCATGCTATGAGAAACGAAAAGAATCGTGGTGCCATGCTTCCGGAATTGCATGATGCGATCCTGACACTTTTGTTGAAAGGATTCATCCCCCACCCCCAAAATCTCATCCACAATCAACACTTCGGGTTCGTGTGCGGTAGCCACAGAAAAACCCAGGCGCGCATACATGCCCGTGGAATAAGTTCGAATGGGAGCATCGATAAACTCACCAAGTTCGGAAAAATCAACAATCTCCTGGTATTTGTCCTGCATTTCATCATGGCTGTACCCCAATAAGGCGCCATTTAGGAAGATGTTCTCTTTACCGGTCAGTTCGGGGTGAAAACCTGCACCCAATTCTAACAGAGGTGCCACCCTTCCCCTTACAACAACCCTGCCTTTGGTTGGGCGCAAAACACGTGCAACAACCTTCAGGAGTGTGCTCTTCCCCGCTCCGTTGTCGCCTACTAATCCAAAGATCTCACCCCGGTGAATATTTAAAGAAATTTCATTGATTGCCCAGAATGTTCGCATTTGGATTTTACGCTTCAAGACGCGAATCATATACTCTTTAAAAGTACCGATGCGCTCGGTGGGCACGCGATAACGCACCGAAACATCTTCCAGATGAACAACATCTTCAGGAAGAAAAGTAAGAATTTCCGTCATTTTATTTCCCACGTCAGACGCGGTAGGCAAATTCATCGGATTTTGATGTAAAAATAAACCATCCCACCAGCAGCATCCCAATCGCTATCACCGCCGCCGGCCAGAACTCGCCCCAGGTAGGCCACCGTCCGTCATATAAAGGCAGGCGCCAGAGCTTGACCAGATAGTACATGGGGTTCAAATGTAAGATTAATTGGTATTTGGCTGGAATGACGGTTTCAGGATAAATAATGGGAGTCAAATACATCCAAGCAGTCAAAATAATTTGGTACATCTCGGATACGTCAGGGAAATAGACTGCCAGGGTTGAGATCGCCAGACCCAGGCCGAGCGTAAAACAGGCCAGCAGCAACAAAGAAACCGGCAAGAAAACCATCGTAATCCGTATCGGTACCCCTACGGCAGCCATCACAATGACGAGCGGTACAAAAGATAAGACCAGGTTAACAATACCCGATCCGACCGCGGAAATGCCAAAAGAAGTACGCGGGACGTAAATGCGTTGAAGCAATCCCCCTCCCCAAACCAGACTATTCATCGACATCGTCGTACTCTGGGAAAAGAAATTCCAGGCCATCAGACCACTTAGAACAAAGGCGGGGTATGCACGGGTTTGACCAAATATTTGCTGGAAGACAAAGCTGAGGATGAGCATCATCCCCAGTGGGCTGAGCATGGTCCAGGCAACGCCAAGAAAAGAGCGCTTATAGCGGGTGAGAAGATCCCGCCGTACCAATTGATAAAGTAAATAACGGTAACGTACTGCTTCTCTGAGTTCCTGGAGAGCATGCGGTATCAATTGGGCTGAATCATATACCTGAGTTGGTTGCATGATGGTCTGCTGATGTCGTTGAAAGACGGGAGGATTTTACCATGAAACATAAACAGGGCTTTTAACCATAGCTTCAATGGCTGTGCGTTTGCTTGCGGTAGCTTTAAAGATCCGACCGAGAGATTAAATCCGGAGGAAAATCCCCAATCCGAGGCTATAAATATGAAATTATTTAATTGATTCCGGCATATTTCCCATTCAATTATGTACATTCGGCGATTTAGAATAACTATATTCTGAGAGTACTCAGAGAATGACGATTTCTCAAAGACTCTCTTGGGACTCCTATGTTTAGTACAGCATAAATGAGCTCACGGTTAGGGCTTTTTCTTTTTTCAAACGAATTAATCAATTTTTTCGCCCTTTTCATTCGTCAATTCAATTTTTTTTAGTTCTACGCCAAACCAAATAAGTCGGAATTAAGAACAGGTTCGCCAGATGGGGAGTGCCTCAGTGTCTTGGTCATTGCGGTGGGGATCTAAATAAGTCGAAACTGTATACAAGTTTCAAGGAGTTTTTTGCATATAGAGTAATATATAATGGAAATGTATATTTCCAACGTGAAGTCAGGTTCCTATGAAAAGCAGAAGCGTTGGTTGTCAGACAAAGAAATGCAATTGGGAATTTCATTGCCATTTGCTCCCATGTGAGAGGGTACCTGTGTATCCAAGTGCAGGGTGAAGTATTAAAAGGGAGTGTCATGACTAATAAATCCTTCATATTCATGGGTTAATACTGATATTACTCTTGAATGGTTGCAGATCGGCTTCTTCTCCCGTTTCAGGACCTACTCCCGTCCTTGTGCCAGGGGAAAGATATGTCATTGGATACTATCCATCCTGGGCGACGGGGCGAAAGGTATTCGTCGCGAATATTCCAGCGAATAAGCTTACCCATATCAATTATGCCTTTTCCAATATATCGCCCAATGGGGAATGTACGCTGGGTGATCCTGCTTCGGATGTGGAGCGGGTTTATTCGGCTGATGAAAGTGTCAACGGGAGGGCTGATTCAAAATCGGCTGCTTTTCACGGGAATTTCGACCAATTGCTTGAATTAAAGCAAAAATACCTGAACCTTAAAGTCCTCATTTCTATCGGCGGTTGGACATGGTCAGCAAACTTTTCCGCAGCAGCGAAAGATGATGCCTCTCGCCAGCGTTTTGTCGCCACTTGCATCGATTTGTATCTGAAGCAGTATAAAGGGGTATTCGATGGACTGGATATCGATTGGGAATATCCGGTCAGTGGTGGATTGACCGATGGCAAGCCTGATGACAAAAAGAATTTCACTTCGTTGCTGGGTGAACTCCGCCATCAGTTGGATGAGTTGGGGGCGGCGGATAATAACCACTATCTTCTGACTATCGCCGCTCCGATCGGACCGGGGAACATCCGCAATATCGAGCCAGATGCAATTGCACCCATAGTCGATTGGATCAATTTGATGGGGTACGATTTTCACGCCCCATGGGACTCAACAACCAACTTCAACGCACCGCTCTTTAGGACTCCCACCGATCCAGGTGATGCGGGACTTAATATCGATGCCGCCGTTCAGACTTATCTCTCCGCGGGTGTGCCCGCGGAAAAGTTGGTGCTGGGCGTTCCCTTCTACGGACACGGCTGGGCTGGAGTTGCGGATACCGATCACGGTCTCTATCAATCCGCGAGTGGAGCCGCCCCGGGCACATGGGAAGCAGGCTCCTTCGAATACAAAGACATTCAAAAGAAATACTTATCCACATATCCGCGCTATTGGAACACCGAAGCATATACGCCTTGGTTGTATGACCCGGCAAGCAAAATATTCATCAGCTACGATGATCCCCAATCGCTCGAGGCCAAGGCGGGATATGTGCGCGATCAAGGACTCGCCGGAGTCATGATCTGGGATGTGTCCCAGGGCGATGAGACTTTGTTCGATGCGATCTACAAAGGTCTCGAGCTTGGCGGACCTCCCCGACCGACTCTCGTTCCGACAGTTATGGTTCCCCGTCCATTCGAAAAGGAGATCCGCTCGATCAGCGGGATAATCCTCGACGGACAGCTCAGTGACTGGTCGTCCACACCTGATTTCGTCCTGAACGATCAGTCCCAGGTCGTTTACAGCCTCTCCCCGAATAGCTGGGGAGGTTCGCAGGACCTGTCAGCGAACGCCTGGGTCGGATGGACTCCGGACGGTTTGTATTTCGCCTTCCAGGTCGTTGACGACATTCATGTTCAGCCTGTTGCTGATTCAACTCTCTGGCATGGCGATCACATTGAACTGCAGTTCGATACGCTGCTGGAAAAGGATTACAGCAACCCCGGTATGAACGATGATGATTACCAGATTGGGCTTTCTCTCGGAGATTTTGCCAGCGTGCCGCCTGTGGCTTATGCATGGTTCAACGGCCCGAACCCGGCAGGACCGGTCAGCATGATCCAGATTGCTTACAAAGTGACTGCGGACGGATATATTATGGAAGCCTTCGTTCCAAAAGAGGCGCTGGTTGGGATCACACTGGCTGATGGCTCAACATTCGGAATGAACGTCAGCGTCAGCGATACAGACAACGCTGCTCAGGGACAAAAGGTGATGCTATCTACATCCGCGATTCGCACCTACGCGGATCCGCGGACTTTTGGAAAGATTACGCTGGTGAAGTAGCTTTAACCCCCTGGTCAGGATCTGAGCCTAGCCAGCGGGATATAGTTCCGGGATGGATACAGGCAGTTTCCCCTTAAAAACCAAACGTCCAAACAATGCTTTGGCCAATGTCTGCATGGACGGCTCCAGGAGACTGTACGTGCACAGGAGTTAACATGGAAAAATAAAAATATTTAACTCCCGTGTACATCAATCATTTCTACTGATCACTAAAGCGGTAGCGATATCTTTTTATCTTCTGCAATCGATTTTTCTGCTGCAAGCATGATCTCCAACGACTGCCGACCATCTTCCCCGGTGACGATTGGTTTTTTGTCTTCTATCACGCAATTAAAAAAGTGCTCCACTTCGAGTTTCGCGGCCCCAACCAGTCTCCCGTTCATGGACGGCCAGTGTCTTGTATCCGGCATTTTCCAACCTTCATGATCACATGCATAAAGATCCATAGGGGTAAAATCTAAATTCAGTATGCCATCGGTTCCGACAACGTTCATCCTGACATCGCCGAACCCCCCCCAACTGGATGGACTCTGCCATTTCGCCCATTCCTCTGGAAGGCACCATCCTACTTCATGGACACCTAAAGCGCCATCCTCAAATTCGATCATTATCCAAGCCGAATCATAGGTTCCCATTTCCTCCCAAACACGGCCTCGTAACGCCCGAGCATAAACCGATTTAACAGGAACTGGATGGTACCATAACATTTGATCGATATCATGGACTCCGATGTACGAGATTGGGCTGACCCGACCACTCAACCGCCGCGCCTCACTGATTGATGCTATACGGCGAGCATATGCCGAGAGGAATTTTCCAATCGTTCTATCCTCAATAGCAGTCTTGATCATCGAATAGGAAACTTCGAAACGCAGAATATAGCCAATCATTAGTTTTACTTGCTCGTCTTTACAAACTTGAATCATCATATCAGCGTCTGTTAGTGAAGTTGCCATCGGTTTTTCAAGGAACACTTGGCATCCATGCTCTGCCGCAGCAACGACTGGCTCGCAGTGGTTAGGTTCTGGTGTGGCGATAATCACTGCATCGGGATGTTCTCGGTCAAGAAGGTCATTGAAGTTCTGATAAGCATTTCCCCCAACAGCAGCTACCAGTTTTTTTGCACGGTCAACATCTACGTCAGCCGCTCCGACACACTTTGCATAGGGAAGTTCAAAACCAACGCGTGCGAGTACACTTCCCATAAAACCGGAACCTATTATCCCAAAACTGATATCCTTCATAAAGATGTTCTCCTAATCCATCCCTGCTAACCAACCAACGGATTGCCGCCAAAATTGACCATAGAATTCCCAAGGTTGGAAAAAGGCTGCCCAATGTGGCGAGCAATCGGTGGAAAAAGCCATTGCTCGTCCTTTCCCGTATTTCCAGGTGACCACGAGAGGATGTTCATCACTTCCTTCACCGATTGTAGCCAAGACTTCGGAACCTTTTTTTGGAAGGATCTTATTATATCCTTCAAAGACTGGACATTGATCCCACGGGATATCCCGCATAATTGGGTGCTGGGCATCCTTTACATTTATATGGACACCTTCCGGGGTTTCAATCCGATCGTCAAGGCCCTTCAGACAGTTAACTGGTAAAGCTTCTTCAACTGGCGTATCATAATATCCCCCATGGCCGAAACGCCCACTAAAAGATGTCCAGCCGCCAACCATCATCAAGCCGCCCCCGTTGAATGTATAGTCACGGATCGCTTTCAGACGATTAGTGCGTGGAACCTCTGCACCAGGAATCCAAAATGGATAAAGTGCCAAAACCTCGCATTCGATATCGCTCAATATCACGGCGTCATACTCGGAAAGATCTTCAACTGTTCGGGGAAAACTGGAAATAGCAACATCTGCGGTCATATGATGGACATCGATTTCACCTTTTTTTAGCGAATCAATTAATGGTTGCCCCCAAACATGGGTTGAAAAGCCTTTGACTTCAACATTAAATGGTGATGCAATATAGATCGGACCCAATACTGCTGCTGAATCACCTGCGTATAAGACTTTCATATTTCATTCTCCTTTTGATTGGTTTATCTTGATCCCCAATAGAGGGGTGATGACATGATGTTCCATGAATGATGCCTTGTTTTAATTTCACTACAATATAGGCTCATAATCCAAAACCGAGTTCGCTATAGCGGCTGAGCTTGTCAAGTGCTGCTTGGACGAAAATATATAACCTCTTCCCGGGCGGATGATACTCACTGGCGGCCGCCCGCCAGACATCAATCGCCTTCTGAAATCTTCCGATTTTTTCATATGCACAGCCCAAAAGGTAATATACCTCTGCTTGAGCCAACGTCGTGGGCTTCCCAACGCCAAGATTTTTTGGAAATTCCAGGGCTTTTAGATAATCTTTGATTGCGTTATCGATTTTGCCGGTTTTCATGCTTGCGTCGGCGCGCTGCACAAGTGCATTTACATACACTTCGTGAAAGCTTTGATCCATTTCTAAAGGAACATATTCGCCACTGAGAAGGCATAAAAGTGCATCCTCGAAGTGACCCAAATCTACCATCATCGTGATACTGTGCTTGCGTACATCTTCTCGCAATTCTTTGATTACTCGAATGCGATCCAGAAGCTGTTCGCGCCGATCCATCAAACCTTCTGCCTTGTAAAGGTCGTCCAAGTAGATGAAAATATCTTGATTTTCTGGATTAAGCGCCAGAGCTTTCTCGAAATAGGCTAAAGCCCTTGTATGATCCCCTTGCCTTTGCCAGTAGGCCAATCCAAGGTTGCGGTAAAGTACATCATACGAATCCAAACCCGTCAGCGCATTTTCCCACAGGTCTATGCCTTCGCTATACCGATCATGGGCAAACAGGAAAATTCCCAAATAATATTTCGCTTTATAATCTTCGGGGCAAAGTTTGATCGCATCCTGAAGGGCTTGGACTTCTTCTATACGACTAGGAAAGACTAGGTCCGGATTAGCAGCAGCACCGTTTCTGTAATGAGGCTCTACATTGCCTAGTTGACCTTGTTTGTGGAGAATATAACCAATCAAATAATCCAGCATGGGATATGACCAATCTTTTGCGGCCTCCTCTAGAATGGCCAAAGCATCTTCCGGAAGGCCAGCTTGCAGGTAGTAAACCGCCATGTCCAAATTGTATTGACGATCATCGGCTAACAACCGATGTAATTTCACGGAAGCTAAAGTGGAATTTCCATCTGAAAGGGTCGTGATTTCTCTTAATGCAATTAAGTTAAGTGGATCAATGGAGAGAATTGCTTGATACGCACTCAAGGCCTGCTGCATTTGATTCGATTGTCGAAGGGCCAAACCATAAAACGTTGCAGCAGTAATTGAAGTTTTATCCATCTCACATGCACAGCTGAAAATATGGGTCGCTTCCTGCCAGTCCCTTTTCCGCATCGAAACACTTCCTAGGCCAAGTAAAGCCGCAACAGACACCGGCGTACCAGCCGGAACCTTTTCGAATGCGGCTGCTGCCTGATCTAGTTGGTCTTTATATAATGCAATGAGTCCTAAGTAATACTGCGCTTCAGCAACCCCGGCTTTTTGCGCTGATTGGAAGTGGTGCTTCGCCCGACATAGATTAGCCTCACGCAATAGCATCAACCCCAGCCGGTAATGAGTAAATCCATAATCAGGTGCAAGTTCAAGGGATTTTTGATAAGCTTGTAATGCTTGTTCGCGATTATCAAAATTCTCTTGTTTTTGACCAAGCAAATAATACTCTTTATACGACTCAAGATTGATCTTTACCTCAGGAGTATCTTGTTCGAACGGATCTACATTACGATCGAGGGTATAGTTTAGTACTTCTTTGTCGGCCCCATCAAATACTTGGATCATAAGAGGATAATCTAAAATTTCTTTTGAGGGGATCGATCTTGTCGATAACCATGGCTTTTCGGGGGTAATTGTTATCTTTTCATTTATAAGAACCCGATCGGGGGTTGCTAACAGAACTCGAGATATACCAAGATCACGGATAGGGCAAATCCCAATATTTAGTGTCACATCACTAGAATCTTCTCTGGGTATTATGTTTATCCGTGCACCAACTTCCGTGCTGGCGCAGGAGAGTCCACCTATTCCACGCAATGGCAACCACCATTCTCGCCATTTGCGCACTGTTCCCGGTGCCAAGAAGTCAAAATCAAGCTGAGTTTCCATAGCACCACACTGAGTTTCTGCATAAACCGATCCATCATCCGTCAGTGCGGTTTGATTCTCCACGCCCACCTCAGCGTTACCCCATGACCAGAGCTTCATCCCTGCAACGTCTCTTGCATTGGCACAATGTGCATATCCTTGATCAGTCGAGTGCTGCCATGCACCAAAAAAGTCCCATTCAACGTTACGGCCGAAGATTGATACCTGGGCAAGCATATTCTTCTGCCATCGGAAATTAACCGGTTCTAATAATCGTGAGGCTGGCCACATTGGAACGCCTTCCATCCCAAGGAGACCAGGTTGACTTTGGATTAAGTCAAGGCGAGCAAAGGGCCATGAGGCAGTCCCTGCATACTCATACGAGCGCGCCCGGTGGAATGGATAGATGAATTCTGTTTGATCGTTTGCATCTATGGATGCATTCGTCCAATAGTGATATCGACCAGGAATAGGTGTAGGATTATCCAATCTGACATCTTGCGATAACGCACATCGATCCGGATAGAGAGTTAACGTGATCATCCATCGCATGCCTGACATATGTTCTTGCCCGCCAATAGATATACTTGCGCTTCCATCCCCGTTTTCTCTGAGATCCCAATTGACAGCGTTAGCCGTGGTTGGTGCGTGTGCTACTGGAAAGCTAAACTCCAATCCTCCGGAGAAAAAGGCACCTCGAATTGCAAGTGGAGCAAATTTCACAATGGAATTCTTATAAAAGACCTCTCGTTGGGATAGTTTGTCGAATAATGAATATACTCTTCCTCCCAGGTCCGGAATAACAATCATTTTTAGATATTTATTTTCCAGAACCAAGGCTCGATATATTTTATTTTTCGATTTCGCTTCAATATCGTCTAACAATGTATATGGATATATATGGGCAACACCATACTGCGAGCGGAAGACCGGATTACGATTTTCGCCTTTGATGGCATAGGTGGGGATTGTAATTGTTTCTTCGCATGCCAGTACTTTTTCAATTGAGCAATCAGCGATTTTCAAACTCTCTCCCATTTCTCTTGGACGATCAGCAGAAGCGATTAGCGGAATGTGATTGTAGTTGACAGGCCTTCCGTCAACCATTTTCGCATGGTAATTGCTAGAATGATTGGTGGAACACAAGCCAAAGAAATGCAAACCGAAATTAGAGAATAGGAGACATCTGGGTTGCCAGAAATGGATGAGATAACCACCGGAACTGTATGAGATGCGATTGTCTTGGTTAAGAAATTAGCAAACAAAAACTCATTGTATGCAGTCATAAAAGCAAATGCCGAGGCTGCCACGAGAGCCGGGATTATCATCGGTAACACAACGTAAACAAGTACCTGAAAATTATTGCCCCCATCTACTAAGCCAGCTTCTTCCATATCCCTGGGAATGTTTGAGATATAAAGAGTCAGAAACCAGATAGAGAAAGGAATGGTGAGCGCGCTGTCAATCAGTATCAATGCGAGCTTAGTGTCGATAAGTGCAAGAGATTTAATGATAATGTAGTATGGAATAGCGATTGCCATAGCAGGCAATAACCTGCTGCCAAGAAAGAAATTATAGAATAGGCCTCTGAATTTCCATCGCAAGCGGGCAAAGGCGTAGGCTGCCGGGGTAGCGAATAGTAAATTGATAAAAAGTACAATAATCGCCACAGTGAAACTATTCTTGAGTGCTGGTCCTATCAACCGTGCTTCTTGGGATATACGGCTGCGGAGTTGGCCTTTGGACAGGTAGGATTCTGGGATTTGACCAGTAAACACATATCGGTAATTGTCGATGATGGGATTCAGCGGGATAATTGACGCCGGTTTTTTTAGTAAATCACTTTCCCCCTGAAAACTTGCAGATATGACCCAAATAAATGGGCCGGCAATAAAGATGATCAATAGAACCACCAGTAGGTTTGATAGAACAGATTTAGTTAAGTCCATGGCTTTTCTGCTCATCTTTAGCCTCCCGAAACTGTATCTTCAGTTCTTAATGCAAGTAAATATAAAATAATCAATAACAGAGTTATTAAAGCGATGATTATTGCCAGGGCAACCCCGCCTCCCAAATTTAAAAACTTAAAGATTTCGGCATATGCAAACCAACTCAAAAGAGAAGTTGCATCGCCCGGGCCGCCCCCGGTCATTACGTAAACGATATCAAAGGTGAGGATAGCTGTCATGGTCTCATAAACGAGGACGACCATCAGAATAGGCCGAAGAAGTGGTAGAGTGATATGCCGGAATATACTTAATCCGTTTCCTCCATCGATTCTTGCAGCTTCGTTAAGTTCAGTCGGGATGAGTTGCAAACCGGACAAAATAAAAATGGCCGCTAGTGGACCTTCTTTCCAAATATCGGCAATTATCAGGGCGATCCTTGCCAGTATCGGATCACCAAGGAAAGGAATATATGATTTGATGATGCCAAATGAATAAAGCAAACTATTAAGAATTCCGAAATCGGAATTCAAAACCCATTTCCACATCAGGCCAGCAACCACGGCAGGGATTGCCCATGGGAGTAGAATGATGATTTTTAATACACCAACTGATCGAATTTTCGTATTTAGGAGAGTGGCAACAACTAACCCAAAAACAATCACACCCGCGACAACGACAAGCGTATAGATTGAGGTATTGATAAGTGACGTCTTAAAGTAATAGCTTGTAATTACGTCGGAAAAGTTTTTAAGCCCTATAAATGGATGTGAGTTTGGCTGCGTGAGTATATTCTTATAGAAACTTACTCGAACCGCATAGATTAAAGGGTAGATTGTGAATAATAAGACAATAATCGCAGCCGGAAGTATTGAACCGAAAGGATATAACCCTTCAAAGATGCGATTTTTCTTCCTATATGATTGTTTTTTTATCGTCTGTTCAATTGCCATTCCTAACCTCCGAAAATGATGCTTTCTGAATTCCTTAGGGGGTAGGGGCAACCTACCCCCTAAGGAATTAACTAACTATTTACCTTTTAAAGTGTTCCATTCATCAGCCATATTATTAAGCATATCCGTACTGGATTCTTGTCCGAGAATACCCTTTTGGATTTCAGCGACAGAGTATGTCATCCATTGAGCAGAATAAGGGGTCAGTCCCTCTTGAACGCGGGCGAGAGTAGCGTTCTGTTTGATTGTGGGAACGTCCCCCCATTTGCTAAAGGCCGCGAGGACATCGGGGTCATCAAACAGAGGTAACTGGGCAAACCCGAGACCATTCTCAACAGCCCACCGCTTCACGACAATATATTGGCCGTTCGTTGTTCCACCAAAGTAGTCCATGAATTTGCAGGCTGCATCAATGTAAGCTTGACCTGCTTTGACAACTTCAGGCGTCATGGCGTAGAAACGAACATAACCAACACCTGCATGGCTGGGGCCAGGCATCAAAGCAATCTTAAATTGACCCGCGTAATTACCGCTGTTGGGTGCATTCAACTCAGCCATGTTATATTGTGGGGCGATTGTGAATGTATGCGATCCAGCTTGCATGGATTTGACCTGGTCAATTTCGGCAGTTGAGAGACTGACCGGGTCGATTAAACCTGCGGCGTAACTTTTACGAAGCCATTCCGAGACATTATATGCATCGCTGCCCGGTAGATTGAAGACTGGCGCAAGGTTATTATCAAAGAAAGCGTTGCCACCTTGATGTTGGGCATAGATCAGCGACATCCATGCTTCTGGGAAAGCACCTTCCTGTTGTGACCAAGCAAAAATGATCGGATATTGGTTTACGCCCTTGGCTTTCAATTGCACGGCTTGGTTATACAGATCATCTAAGGTTGCTGGAGGCGTTGTAAAGCCACCCTTCTGCAACAAGGTATCGTTATACATGAAGTCCATGGTATCCGCATAATAGGACAGGCCGTAAATATGACCATTATAGGTCATCCCTTCAAGTGCATAGGGAGCAAGGTCCTTAGCGTATGCGACTGTATTTGGACAATACTGGTCTAGAGGGGCTAGCCAACCCGCCGAAGCCCATTCAGCTAACCACGCATCGGAGCTTTCCAACAAATCAGGTGAACTACCTGATGTAAAGGCGGCAACCATCGTGTCGTGAAACTGAAGCCAAGAGGAATCCGTGAAGTTGATTGTGATGTTTGGATTGAGAGCTTCGAATTTTTTAATGTTATCGGCAACGGTCTCAACTCCATAAGACCAGGCGTCAAAACTCATCGTAACGGGAACAGCCGGGGCGGTTGTTGGTTGGGCAGCAGCCGGAGATGTTGTAGCCGATTGTGCAGGTGCTTGGGTCGCCGGGGCGGGAGCCTGGGTTGCAGGAGCTGCTGTAGTGGCTGCGCCACCGCAGGCGCTCAACAGAATACTTACGATCATGATCAATGTAAACAGTTTAGTACGCATTTCTTCATCTCCTTCTCAGAAATATGAATCTAATGGTTGTTTGATATGGGTTGAAAAAAATTAACAATCTTTTCCTTTGGGCCTCCTTTCTGCAGGGTGCACGGGAAAATCAGGATCAAAACCTTAACTCAGGCGATGCAAGCGATCGATCACTTCCTGGTTGAAGCGTCCGATATATTCCTGGATAAACGCGAGCGGCTCTTTACCATCCTCCAAGATCAAGGCGGTCATGTCCAAGCCAAAAGACAAACTCGTGGTTGTGTCCACGCCATGGCTTTCAAAATATGTGGCGTTGACCTGCCGGCGTGCCAGGGAAGCCTGGTCGTAGCGTTTGCCTCCACTAATTTGCGAATCGAAAACACCCAATAAGGCCGCTTGCAGGTTTCCCTGACGGGAGAGATCGAAGGCAACCTTGTCACTGTCTACCAACCAGTCTAGACCCCGCCAGACTTCACATCCAAATAATTTTTGCGGGCGAGCCTGTTTGGGCAGGCTGCGGATGGCAGCGATGACCTTCAACGCAACCGCGACGTGGGTGTCATGTTTGTCCGCCAGATTGTGGGTATAGACCGCCTGCGGGGAGGTTGCTTTCATGATCTCAGCCAGATCATCCACAGGCAACATGCCGCTTCCCTTGACTTCCCAGCTGGGGTAATCCAGCATAATTTGAGCGGCATATTCGCCCACAATGGCCGCCTTGTTCTGTTCTTTAAACCGGACCAGACGCATCTGCTCATCGTCGTACTGCTCATAGAGCCCGTTACGCGGCGAACCGCGCCCATCGGTAACCACCACGCCGGTAAACCAGCGGTCAGTGCGCTGAAAACAATCCAGGATCGGACTGGCAGCCATAATCTCGATGTCATCCTGATGAGCGGAAACTGCCAGGTGAGTCGTGCGCCTCAGGGCTTGGTCAGGGGGCATGCCGTCCGGCACAAATATCTCAGCAGTATACCGGTGAAGTTTCACGAGCCAGCCTCATTTCTTTTCAATTCATTTCAATCCAGTACGGGCAAACTGGCGGCAGCCACAGATTGCCCGACACGACGCACTTTTTCATCCGGTAAATGCAGTGTGATTTTTTTCAACAAGTCGGGAAATTCAGTTTCCAAAACCTTTTGAGCGCCTGCCAGCAGTAAATCCCCACCACGTCCAGAAGTACAACGGCCCAATATCAATACATGGCTGATGTCGTAAAAATCTGCATAATGTGCAAGGCCATACCCAAGGGTAATTCCCATGTTCTCCCAGATCTTCACGACCCCCTCATGCCCGGCTTCCAGTCTTTCTTGCATGAATTTTAGTTTATCGGCATTTGTTAAATCAGTAGGGATTTCGACGCCAACCTTTGGAGCCAAGCGAAACACACTCTGCTGTGAAAAATACGAGGATCCACAGCCTCTGTCACCCGACCATTCTTCCATGGGCGCAGTTGGGCTGTAATCAATTGGGGCAAAAGCCAATTCATTCAACCAGCCCGTAATACGACCATTCCGATTCACATAACCTGCCGCTTCGCTCGAGCCCATTGCAATCCCCAGGATGGCGTTCTCTCCGATGGACATCGAACCAGCCAGCGCAGTAACGTCGCCATCATTGATTACCTCCAAAGGCACACCCATTTCCTCTCGGATGCGTAAGAACAGGTTTCTAACATCACCAAAGCGTTCCTTCGGTACACCACGGAATAAGGAGGCCACCATCGGACGGTTATCAATGTAAATACCTGCTGAACTCCCGCCAATAGCATCCACCCGTGACATCCTGGCTGCTACTGTTTTCAAGGCAGATAAGATCTCGCGGTAATGATATTCCGGGTCGGTTTGTTTGCTTGGCTCCCAAACCACTTCTTCGCTGTAGATCACCTGCCCATCCACAACAGCACTCACCTTGCGGTCGGAGGCGCCCAGGTCAAAACCAATCCGGCAACCATCCATATGGCGACCAAGCATTTTTCCCGTCTCGCATGCAGCAGGTACTTCATCGGGGGTACAACTGATCACTTGAAAAGTCTGCTCATAAACCTGCTCCCCCATGAAATGATAGTCAAACCTGCGTTCGCCATTCGGCGTATAACACTTGGAGATATATTCGCCAATTTCACGAGGCCCACCAATATATACCCGCCAGGCACCTCGCTGCCACAATAGAAACTTCACCAGCCGTTCGACATAACCCAGGTTTGCTTCTGCTTTCGGATGCTCTGGAGGAAAAACCTTTCCCTCATAACGGGATACTTCACCTTCGCAGCGTTCCAAACCAATAACCAATGGAATACCGATTCCTGAGGTTTGCATCCGGAACTTTTGATTTACCAGCACCGCCGGGCGAAATTCATTATCCAGTGGGGGCTGAATTTGAGGAATTACCAGATCTATTCGTCCCGACATAAGAGAGTATCCTAACCAACACCGGAAGAGAAGAAAAGGGAATAATCTTCAAGAAACATTAAAGCCGAAGCGCCCAAGATGTACCCCCGAAAATCCAATTTACCGATTTCAAGCTGAGTCGTTTGCACCATATGGGTCAATCCTGATTGTTGCATCGATTCCTCGATCAATTTCAACCATTCTTCTCCAAAACGAGACATCTCCCCCGTTATGACTATTTTTTGAATATTCAATGTACCCACCAGATTGGCAATGGAGATGCCCAGGTAATGGGCTGCATCCCTAACGACCTTTTGTGCAAGAGGATCATTTCCTTGGAATGCCAAAACGATCGAATCAAGAGTAATTTTCGAGGGATCTTGGGCTATTTTGGAAGTATTGTATTGGCCAGCCAGTTCAAGGGCACGCTGAACAACAGCCTTGGTGCTGGAAACTGTTTCCAGGCAACCGCGCTTGCCACACCGGCAAAGGATTCCATTTTCCTGTACCATCACATGCCCAATTTCACCAGCCCCCCCGCCATCACCCTGGAACAGACGACCATTGATTAAAATACCAGCCCCAATTCCATGTCGGACATTCACCACTACCAGGTTGCTATCAGGATCATGATTGCCACCGTAGACAAATTCACCGATGGCATTCGCCTGACTATCATTAAGAACGGAGACAGGTAAGTGGTACCGATCTTTCAGGAGTTGCGCCAATGGTAAATCCTGCCAATCAAGATTCACTGCATTGACAACTATTCCATCGCGTGTATTGACCAGCCCCGGAGTCCCAATTCCGATCCCAATGACTGGATTCCAATCTTTTTTTATCAGCTGGTCAAGGATCTGGTAAACAAATAACAAGGCCTGATGACCATCACTATCGCTGATGGGGATCTCAACCGTTTCTTTGATCTCTCCTTGCAAATTTACAACTGAACCAATAAATTTGTCCTGGGCCAGGTTCACCCCGATTAAATAACGCGAATCTGCGATCAGGCTCAATAATATCGGTGATTTGCCGCCTATTGATGAACCATAACCGACTTCTGCCACCAGGCCTTCGCTGATCAAGGTGGCAACCATGTCCGATACGGTTGCGCGGGTCAACTTTGTCACCCGGGCGATTTCGGCCCGGCTGGTTGCTTTTTGAGCAAATATCGTCTTTAGAACTAAGTCTCGGTTGTGTTGTTTTGTTTTCTGGTGGGTTGCTTTTAAATTAACCATTGGGGACAATCTCTATTCTTTGTAAGTTCAATGAATTTACAATGTAATTCTATAACAAAATGAATCGAAATACAATAGGGTTTGTAAACTGGTGGAAAAATTTAAGGTCGCAATTCCCCTATCATTTATTCCTTACTCAATTTTCATTAAAGGTAGAAGTTGCAAGGTTCGTTGTTTGGATGTGATATTCAGCTCCTGCTACCGCATCAAATTTGAACCAATCTTCGTCTGTGACAATTCAGGATTAGTATTGAAAATAACCCTGTTGACATGGATCCTAATTTGCATGTAAGATATTAAGGTGATTGAAGTCTGATAAGTGGGTTTTTTGCTATTGATAGGGAGATTATGACACGACGAAAGAAGATTCTGAGCGTTCTCCTGAATATTGCATTGGGGATATTGGTTTATGAAATTATCTGGCCAATAATCGAGCTGGAATACTTGTGCTATATATTTTCTATTCCAATAATCATTCTGAATATGTGGGAGTGGTTTGAGCCAGAAGTCATGGAGAGCCTGTTTGAAAAAGAAGTGGATCCTTCCTTCAACCCGACCAAAACACAAGGGGCCGAGCAGGATTGAAAATTCCTATTCTCCTCCCGAAAGAAAATACCTGGAAAAGTTACGGGAAAAAAAAGCTAGTTGTTAGATTGCTTTAATTCCATTTACCGGATGCTATTTTATGCTGCCAAGAGCGCGTCAAGCATGTGCAAGTCAGCGACCGGCAAAACCTTAATCCCTTTCACATTTAGGGATGAAAAGGTAAGCATAGGTGGGTGTGTTGGCATTGAAGATATTCGAACGATGCAACAGTACCCATACAACCATAAACCCCCCAATCGTCGCAGAGTGGCTTTCCGACCGTTAAAAATGAATATATAATTATCAGCTTGCGGTTCTATATAAACTATGCCACGGTCAGTGGTCTCAAACGCCACGAAGGCATGGCCCGGGCCTCCATCTTTAAATTCCACCCCAACGATCCAAGCTTTAATATATCGTTTTTCAGCGTTTGCGACCAAATCTACAGCAAAATCCAGGCAGACATACTTACCAGGAATGTACTCGTTCCAGTTTGTGTGATCATCTGAGAGGAAATTTACCAGCTCTTTCCATGTAATAGGTCGATAATTTATAGTTGGCGTTGGTTGGATTGTCGAACAACTATACGTTACCGGCTTAGAAGATGCCTGGGGTGGCAAAATGGGTTCCGAAAGCAGGTTATTCTCCGGGGAAGAAGGTATTATCGAGGTTTTAGGTGCTGAAAAAATAATAAACAGTACGACAAATATTAACCCAATTAATACAACCAGAACACTAAACGTCTTCCAAGCAATAGAATCGTCTTTATGGACCACATTGCGGCTAGTTGATTGGGATGTTCCGCAGTAATTACAAAAAGCTGCATCATTGCGAATTTCTTCTTGGCAATACGGACACACCTTCATTAATCCTCCTTCATTCCGTAGAAAACGCCAATTCTATTCCCAATAAAAACGCTGCCTGATCTATCTACAGAAGGCAGCGTTTTCAGACCTGTTACCTGGATACCATCCATTCGGCTGGTAATCCCCGGAAAAACATTTTACCGATCCGGGGGGAAGGTGATGCGCGGACATGTGCCGCACACTTGGCCCAAAAATTGCGCTTTCTGCCAGTTCGTTATCGTATATAGCGGAATACCATCAGCGTCCACGCGATCACCTCCTTTCCTTGTGCGATGAAGGGTAATAGCTATGTATCCCGGTCTTCTTCAGCAGTCTTTAGACCCTCCAATGTGATCAGCTCCAAGCGAGGTCACTGTCGTATATGTGGTGCAGAAGTCATAGTAGATGAATTGCCTGATTCTATTTACAGAGATGCGTTTGAGCAATTTGGTTTATTTTTAAATTGTCAATGGGGATTCTTTATGGATAATGGCGGGCAATTCTTATAGAAATTTATCCGGAAAGAAGCTCCACCAATCGCGTCTCATCCCACCTACCACTCCGCCCATAAGTTGTTAAGCCACAAATAATTCAAGTGCTTTATGTTGTAATATGAGAAATACCTGCCCGGGTAGATAACAATCTAAACGCGCGGGAGTTAACAAAGGGAAAGTTGCGTCCCTCAAGTGAGTTTGGTAAATTGCCAGGCGGGATAATAGAGTTGCCGCCGAAAAATATACGTTTCATAATAATCTCATTAGTAAAAGAAGAATATTCAATCTAGTTACCGAAGAAGCTCGTCGACGGGCTGATCCGGGGAATAATGCCGTTGGGAAAAAAGCGAAGAACATGACTATATGGAGGAGGAATAAAATGGACTTCTGTATGGATTTTGTTGTTGTATTAGTAGCGATTCTGTAATTTGTGGCAGGATCGATAATCAATCTAAAAGGAAATGAATGATCGTGAGTTCACATTTTCCTAGATTAATATTTATATTTAATAAATGTCCGGGGTTGTCCTTCCTTTTTGGATAACACTTTCTGTTATAGTGGTCTGGATGATTAGGGGTCGTAGTATGGTTTACATGAAAATACTATTCTTTCAGTGAAGGGTTACGAACTGATAATCTGCTAATCGGGAATTGAAACCCTTGTTAGTTGGCTTAATAAGGAATGTATACAACCATTCACACTTGAGGTTATTGAGAGAGTGTTTAGCGAGTTGGGTTTGGACAACGAATAAAAGCAAACGGTTATTTCCCTTAGCGCGGCAAAAACTCCTGTGAATTCTATCATCCTCATTAAACGGATTTCTAATAATTATTGGGCAATCATCGTAGATTGTAAATTTGTCAATAGTATTTTTGAAATAAATTGGTTTATCTACGCGCCATTCCCCGTTAGAACCACCAATCCGGTTTTTAGTATTATATAAAAGTCCATCCATAACGACCAGTTACTAATATAATATTCATCCATTTTCAGGCGTTTTTCGAATAAAGTTTCATGTCTTCCCATGACCTGCCACCAGCCTGTCAATCCTGGCCGAATTCGCAGGATGATTGGTGCATAATCACCCATCTCGCCTAATTCGGAGGGCAGATAAGCGCGAGGTCCGGTTACACTCATTTCACGGTTGAGCACATTTAAGAGCTGGGGAAGTTCATCCAGGCTAAATCGCCGCATCCATTTACCCGAGCGAGTTAGCCGCGGGTCATTTATCAATTTATGGTACTTTTTATATTCAGCCCGGGCGACAGAATTGGTTTGCAAGAAGTCTGTTAACCTTTTTTCAGCATCAACAGTCATCGTGCGGAATTTAATCAATTTAAACCGACTGAAACCGATCCCAAGGCGTTCCTGGCAAAAAAATATCGGACCGGGTGAGTCAATTGCGACAACCAGGCACAGGATTACGATCACAGGGCATAGCAATATTGAAAGAACCAGACCAACCCCAAAATCCACCAGGCCTTTGAGCCACCTGCCGTATCCATCCAAAAGATGGTAATGATACTCCAAACCTAATTGCCCGTCCAAATCTATTGGTTCAACCCACACGGAACCGAGATTTTCTGTTTGCCTTACCAGAACAACCTTGCGGAATTTTTGGTTTAATAGGTGTACAAATTTATCCACAAGCAACCCAGACGGCGGCACAAATATCGCCACCTCCCTGTTAGGGTCCATAGTTCTTTGTTCAATTGCACTCATTGGCAGTATCTCTGTCGGTCGCCATCCCATGCGTCTTACATTGTTTAATGAGGAAGCAATTTGCCGGGCGTCTTTTCGCTCACCAAATATTACGACTGGCAAGCCATACCAGGAGAATTTAGAAATTATATTGCGCAACATAAAATGACCGAGAGGCAATGCAACCAGAGTCAGTAGCCAGCTGAGTATAAGAAATGCCCGGGAAAGATCCTGGAAAGGTTTGTTAAAGTAAGAAGCGCCTATCAAAAATATGAAAACCAGGGTAACGGATCTGGACAAGCGCTCCAGCTCTCTCACACCCGTGAACCCGTAGCCGGGGTAAAGACCTTCGACCCAAAAAATTAAAATTGCAAATAGTATCCCCAGTTGCACAATTGGCAACACACCCTGCCAGAGCAACGGGGCGCCAAGCAGGGGCGTCAACAAGTTTCGAATGAAGGCAGCCAGATTGAAGAGGTCAAAAATCAAGGCTGCGTCGAAAATCATAAGAAGTATTCTTACCACCCAATTTTTACCCTGACCCATTACAATTCCTCCATCCGGAATCAGTGAAATTTATGTTTTTCGGCAATCGCCCGCCCATCGATAAGATCGATATTATTCCAATACAACATATAATATGGAGTGCAAAGAAGACTCCCTAAGTAAATGAAGCAACCCAAATCTCGTTAAAATCTTTATGCTCTGACATATTGAGGTTCCTCAATCTGAAATGCAAAACCTAATGAATTTCGTTCCCGCCTGACTATATGCCCTCAGCATCATCTTTTGGTAATCAAAGAGTATATTGGCCGAGAAAAGGAAATCGGGTTTGAAGGCTTTAATACAGGCGGCCATTAAATTGCGGTATACCATTTCCTGAAACCAGCGCTTCAAGTACGAATATTTCCGAATGGGTTCTTTTGAATAGATACTTTCGACTGAAAATGTACCCGGATCGGATGTCCGTTTTTCCAAGTCGCCCTTAGGGGTATTGTTGTGCCCAAAATAGAGGTGTAACATATTATACCCGTTGCGGGCCGGTTCACGACCGAGCCGGACCTGAAAGGGATGGCCGGCATATTCCTGAACGAAGACACACTTGTTCATCAACATAATTCGATCTGTTGCCACATGTTTACAATGAGTGTAAATGATAAAGAGTGATAATCCGCTAATAGCATTAAAAGTGAATTCTGGGTGGGAGTTTATGCCAACAACGAGAATGCGCTTGAATTAATTCATAGGAAAGCGGGGTTTGATGGGCTTTGCCGGGTTGCCGTAACAAATCATTCCATCAGGCAGATCGTCTAAAACGGTGCTCCTGGCTCCTATGACCGTTCCACGGCCAATCGTGACACCAGAACCGATAAAAACATCGTTCCGTATCCAGACCTCCTCTTCAATTACTACATCTTTTGACAATATATCGAATGATAGAAATTTATAATTAGGGTAGTTCAGGGTACAGACTAATCAGGCTCATATTCCTCTTTGTTATATTAAAAAGCTGAGATAACTCGTCCAGGTTTATCCACCGCAGGAACCGCCCCAAGAGAGTCCAGGCACAAGTATCATTTGCCGAGTAATTTAATATCCGTATTATAATGACGGCAAGCTAACATTTGATTTCCTAACTCCCCAAGCTGCCACGAGCTATCTGATTGACAGGATCTCGGAGATAAATGCGGAACTTAGGGGTGGCGAATAAGCGTTTTTTCCCTGAGCAACGACGATCAAGGAAATTTGAAGTTTTATTGATTTTCTTGTTGCAGGATGCGAAACCGGTGCTCACTTTGAAACTTCAACAATAAGGGGATAAGAATTATCCATAATAGAATTACCTGGGAAAAATGTGGGCTTTCAGTATTTATCAGGAATAAATGGTCATAATCATCGCGATTTTCGACAAATCTTGCTGAAGGCAAAAGGGATGGGCTCATTGTTTCATTTCAGGAAAAGATTGTGTCCTGTAATTTAGATCTGCCGAGGGTTACCGGAAAGAAAATCGCCATTGTCGGAGACGCATTGGTCGTACCAGCCGGTACTGAAAAAGTGACCCTCTTTCTCAGTAACATTTTCCCCGATGCCCCAATCTACACATCAGCCTACCTGCCGGAAAATATGTTTCCGGAATTTAAGAGCAAGAATATCATTACAATGCCGCTGGCTTCCCGAGTGAAAAACGAGCGGCAGTTCAAGAGATTGTTCCCCTGGTGGTACCTGAATTTTTCTCTTCTTGACCTCAACCAGTTCGAAATCATCATTTCATCCTCAAGTTACTTGGCCAAATATATTAATCCACCCAAAGGAGTTCCACATATTTGTTGCCTACAGAATCCCTTCCGGTTGCTCTGGAAGCCGAATGAGTATAGTCGGCAAAGTTCCCCTTATGGCCGTATAAATATGGCGATAATTAAATTATTGATGCCACTTGCGAGAAAGGTTGATATTGTAAAAACGAGAGGGATTCGTCATGTGGTTGCAAACAGCCAGAACATGGCAAATCAAATCCGGGAAATTTATGGAATAGACCCAGATGTGGTTTATCCGCCAATCAACATCGATCAATTTTCCATTGCCACTACGCCTGGAGATTATTATCTTTACGCGGGCAGATTGATCTCGCACAAACGGGCTGATCTGGCCATCCAAGCTTGCAACCGGCTTAAACGCAAACTCATTGTCGCTGGTGATGGTTTGGAACGAACGGTACTAGAAGAGCTTAGCGGAGAAACGGTGGAGTTTGTTGGCAGGGTCTCGGACGAGCAATTGAAGCAGCTTTATTCGAACTGCAAAGCCTTGCTTTTCCCCAGCGACGAGGATTTCGGAATCGTCCCTGTAGAAGTACAGGCTTCCGGACGGCCGGTGATCGCCTACCGGTCCGGAGGGGCGCTGGAAACCTTGATAGAGGGTATTACGGGAGTCTTTTTCGATCACCAAAATGCCGACGCCTTATGTGATGCCATTCTCCGTTTTGAAAAAATGAATTTCAATCCTGAATTGATCAGGAAAAATACCATGCGGTTCGACCAGACCGTTTTTGCGAGCAAGATCCTCGCAATTGTTGAAAGATTTGAATAAATCTGTGCAAGAGTACATGGAGAGGTTCCGTTGCTGGGTAATTTATTGTTTATTCCCGGAAAACTCTGGCTGGAAATCTTATTGCTGCTGGTAAGTGACCTGGTGGGTTTCGGGATTGCGATTGGTTTGGTAGCCGTCGCTCGCCGCCATTTGTTACATATCAAAAAATTGTTTTTGATGCCAATGGTATTCGTACCTTCCTATTTTTGCTCCTGTTTTCAATGGTCATATTGGTCGCCAGGGGACTCTATCCCGGGTGGAAGCGTTCTTCCGTGATCGAGCTGAAACAAATTGTCGAAGCGATCACCCTGACTTATATTCTTACCGGTATTATTATCTTTATCCAACGTACCTTGATCGACTTCTCCCGATCGATTTTTATTCTCAGCTGGTTCTGCACTATCCTACTCCTCCCAGTGGGAAGATTCCTGGTCCGAAAATTCATCGCTCGATACCCCTGATGGGGTGAGCCGGTAGTCGTGATCGGCAAGAAGACCAGGGTGCAGGAAGTGGTAAGGTAACTGGCTGAGGCAGCCGGGCTTAGATAAGTTGCCCCAGGTGATCAATATCCTGCGAGGGAGATGAGCCTGATCGGCCTCCGCCCCGTGATCCAGGAAAAGATCGATCAGATGGGAGATTCTTCTCGAGTAGTGTTTCATGTTCGCCCGGGAATCACCAGCTGGTGGCAGGTTATGGGAAGAAATAACTTGTCGTTCCAGGAACGAACCAACCTGGATCTGTATTATGTGTTCAACTGGTCGTTATGGCTTGATCTATTTATTTTCATCAAGACCTTCTGGGTGGTGTTGTCCCTCCGGGATGGAAAATAACCGCGTGGTGATCTCTGTCAACTGTTGTTCAAAGTCTAAAACAATTTCGAGAGTAGAATGTTATTCTTGTGATATTTAAATAAATTGAGACATGACCGTAAAACCTTCGACTATTTTTATCAATGGAAGATTCTTAACGCAACCAGTAACTGGTGTGCAAAGGTTTGCAGCCGAACTACTAAAAGCTCTCGATCAAGCCATCGAAAATAATGCGACATCGCCGCAACATAACAGGTTCATCTGCTTGATCCCCCAAGAAACCAAAGATAAGAACCTCCCTGGATGGCGAAATATCCAGGTTCAGAAATGCGGTCGCTTGAGCGGTAACCTCTGGGAACAATTCGAGTTACCTTTTTTTGCGCGCCGCGGCCTGCTCCTCAGCCTATGCAATATTGGTCCTGTTCTACATTTCAACCAGGTTGTCATTTTCCATGACGCTTCCGTGTTCGCAGTCCCTCAAGCGTATTCCTTGGGTTTCAAGATAAAATACCGCCTTGTCATGTGGGTGCTGGCACGTACTGCCAGGCAGGTCCTGACAGATTCACAGTTCTCCCGGGAAGAATTGGCGCATTATCTAAAAATCAAAAAAGACAAGATCATTGTCAACCCCGGAGGTTGCGAACATATTTTAAATATTGAACCGGATTCTTCAATCCTTAGTGACAAAAGAATAGCTCAAAAAACCTTCCTTTTGGCGGTGGGAAGCTCAAGCCCTCATAAAAATTTATCTATTATTGAGAAAGCGATCGAAAATTACCCTGAAAACTCGATTTATCTTGTGATCGCGGGTGGGACGTTTTCAAAAGTGTTCAATGCTGTGGACACGGTTGAAACGCAGAGGATCGTCCGTTTGGGTTATGTAACGGATGCACAATTGCGAGCTTTATATTCTCGGGCGGTTGGATTTGTTTTTCCCTCTCTCTATGAAGGCTTTGGCTTACCGCCCTTGGAGGCAATGGCTTGCGGATGCCCGGTGATCTGCTCAAATAGAGCCTCCCTACCAGAAGTTTGTGGAGATGCTGCGCTGTATTTCGATCCCCTGAATGTGGATGAGATCAATCACTCCATTTCTCGATTTTTGGAGAATTCCCCCCTGCGGGATGAACTTCGGGAAAAAGGGTTTGAGCGGGCGAAATTATTCACCTGGAAAAAAGCAGCAGAATCAATTTTGGTAGTCTATTCGGCATCGAAGATGTTCCGTATATAGAGAACAAACATGATTTATGAAAACAGATATAGATAGTTCTGAAATAGACTGGAGATGGTGATGACATTTAGTAATGAACTTAGGCGCGGCGGATTCATACTTCTGATAATAATGGTGTTTGCAAACGCTTCTAACTATCTTTTTCAGGTTTTGATGGGACGCATGCTCACAATCGAAGAGTTTGGGACGATGAATGCCTTGTTCTCTTTATATGCCATAATATCATTGCCTATCGGGGTTGTAACCACTACGACGGCAAGATATGTTGCAACTTATAACGCAGAAGGTGAAACGGAAAAGATCGTCAAGTTTTTGAAGCGGCTATTTTTGTACCTACTGTTTGGCGCAATTGGGGTGCTGGTATTTGGTGTCATCCTGTCGCCGTTGGCGAGCAGATATACGAACGTTAACAACACATTACTATGCGTATTGTTGGTAGTCACTTTGGCTGTGGGAATGTTTTTGCCCCTGGTCAATGGCGCTGTTCAGGGGATAAAACAGTTTTTACGGCTGGGTATCCTTAATTTAGGACTAACTGTCGTTAAGCTAACACTCGGGGTTGGGTTTGTGTGGGCAGGTTTTCACCTGTACGGCGTGATGAGCGCTTTAATTGCCGCGAATTTGGCGATGACACTCGTCGGGCTGTATATGATGAAGGGCTATTTTAAACAAAAAGTGCGAATGGATGCTGAAGAACTTACCTTGGGCAGGCAAGATATCGCTTATTACACAATAATAGCCTTCGCGGTCAATCTATGTATCGCGTTATTAACAAACATGGATATGGTTTTTGTTAAGCGTTTCTTTACCGATTCGCAAGCAGGCCTATATGGAACAGCCACCTTGTTCGGTCGGCTTGTGCTGTATATTCCAAGCGCACTCGTGTTGGTGATGTTCCCGATTGCCGCCGAAGCTGAAGTGGCCGGTAGTGGCTCCCGGGCTGTGTTAACAAAAGCACTAATGTATGTGGGCGGTCTAGCTGTGCTGTGTGCGGCTGGGTTAAATCTCTTTACCGGCTTGGTCGTGGGGCTATTGATGGGCGCAAAGTTCCTTCCCGCCGTGCCATATGTGCGCATGACCGCACTGATGGCTTTACCTGTGGGGCTTATGGTGACACTGGCTAACTATTGTCTGGCTATAAAAAAGATGCGCATGTTAGCAGTGTCTATGGTCGCAGGGTGTATTGGTTGTGTGGCAGCCATAGAGATCTACCATGCCACCATTGCCAGTATAATTGTGACCGTATCAGTCACAGCCAGTGTTTTGTTTGTGTATAATCTGGTTTACCTACTTAGTACGAAAAAGAATGATAAACTTGAATTATAAACGGATCGCAATCCACACCGGCTTGCGTTCTCACGCATCAGTGATTACCAAGGCTAAATTCTGACACAGCATGTTACTTTGTCCAGGGTGGTAAAGGTTGTTGTGAAAGTGTGTACACAATGATAAAACGGGGTGGCAAAGTATCCATAATAATGCCCGGATACAATGAAGGCGATAACATATTCGACAATCTTGTTGAGGCAGATCGTGTGTTTCGTAACATGTTTGCGGATTATGAGATCTTGTTTGTCAATGATGGCAGTCAAGATAACACGCTTGAGATGGCATTAAAAGCTGAGCGTAGCAGCAGTAATATCAGGGTGATTAACTACCCTGAAAATCATGGGAAGGGCAACGCTTTAAGAGAGGGGACTGCCGCCGCAATGGGTAAGTACATCGTGTTTATGGATTCTGACCTGGACCTGCCGCCATCACAACTGCCCCGTTTCTTCGAGATCTTGTTCGAGAAGGATGCGGATGTCGTCATTGGTTCCAAGATGCACCCCGAATCGGTTAGCAATTACCCATTGTCACGGAAAATAGTTTCTTTTGGTTACTATGTGTTTTTGCTGGTTTTGTTCAGGCTTAACACCCACGATACGCAAACCGGCTTAAAGCTATTCAAGGCGGATGTCATTAAACCGGTCATGAAGAGGATTTTGGTCAAACGCTTTGCGTTTGACATTGAAGTGTTATCAATCATCAATAAACGCGGTTACAAAATTGTGGAAAGCCCGGTCGTGCTGGATTTTAAAAGGGGACCGAAATGGGGACGGATACAGATCAAGGACATTCGGGATATTGTGGTAGATACACTGGCTATTTTTTACCGCCTTAATATCTTACGCTATTATGACAGGCAAGAAGATGATATGTTGAAAGAACCAGAAGAAGGAATTAGTTCATAGCCAAATCAAAAGTGTTTAATATGCCTCGTTCAGCCTACAAACAACTAAATGCTGCTATAAGCCGAGTGTTCCATGGAGAAATGTATTATTCAGAATTTGTCGGATATGCTTTCCAACAACTTTCCGAGTATGTAACACATACTTGTTTAAAGAAATTTCTCCTTGATAAGGGATTAAAGTTACTTATCAAACCTGCTGATAAAAGATTGCGAAAATATTTTATATGGTCAAAGAATTAATTTTAATGGCGTATTATTACCAGACGCGAGATCAAATGATACTCTGATAGCTGGGTTGTCCTATCAATTTAATGATTTGTTCAGGATCCATTGCGAATATGCTGGTAATTATAGTTATAAAATCATTGATCCATTAAACCTTAGGTTTCCTGAAGGTACTTATTTTTATGTCGGACCCAATGAAGAAAAAATAATTTTAAAACCGGGCGATATAGTAATTGATGCAGGATCTTGGATAGGAGATTTTTCTGCGCTCGCTGCCCACTTAGTTGGTGACACTGGAAAGGTATATGCTTTCGAGCCATCGCAACAAATAATGGGATAGCTCAAAAAAACTTCTTCTTTCTATCCGAATTTGCTAACAGTTCCTTTCGGTTTAGGCGATGTAAATAAAAAATCGTATTATCATAACAATGAGGGAGGGGCAGGAAAATTCTTAGATTCAGAAGTTAGGTAATATGAGGTAGATAATGCAGAAACTTTCCTCTCTAAGCATTATTTCGATAATTGTAATCTCGCTTTTGTTCTTATTTTTGGGGCATAGTTTTGTTCTTCAAAGGACGGTCATTAACACATCAGAATATCTGACTATCCGTGGAGATACTAATTACTATGTATCAATGATTGAAGGCAATTGGATTACTACCCCATCCCCCTTCAAGTTTCGCATCCTTGTTCCATTTTTAGCCAGCCTATTACCACTTTCTCCAACTGACTCCCTAAAATTTATTTCCTACTTAAGTTTGTTCTTCAGTTATATATTCATACTTCTTACATGCACAAAACTAGGTTTAAATATAAAACACTCGGCGATTGGATTGCTATCTGTATGGGCTTCAACATGGCATCTTTACAATTACCATAACCCGTTTCTCACAGATGCGTTTGGCCTCTTAATGCTTTGTATAATGATATTTGCTCTATTTAGCAACTCATTCTTTCTTTTCTCTATCTCAACTTTGCTCGGAGTTCTCGCCAGAGAAACCACTATATTCTTGGTGCCTGTCTGGTTAGTTAAAAAAGAATGGCGACGAGTTATCCTACTGATTGCAATTTCTATTATAGCTTTACTTATTCCACGATACATCTTAGCGTCTGAAGCAGATACAACATTGTTTTCAGTTTTTGACAGAATCGGAGTTCTTAAACAGCCTTTAACGTTTGTAGGAAATGTTATTTTAAGTTGGGGATTTGTGTGGTTCTTATCTATAATTGGAATCTTGTATGTACCGAATGATAAATTTGCTCTTATAGCAGTTGCCTATATCGGCCTTCTTAGTGGCGCCGTTTTTACTTCGCTTATTGCAACTGATACGGGACGAATGTTTTCAATACTTACTCCAATTCTTGCTATCACAAGTGCACAGCTTTATTCTGAGCTTATCAATAAAAAAAAGCACCTCTTAGCGCTTGCTTTTGTGGGGTTAGTTATTTTACAAGCCTTTGTTGCTTTGCCCAATGTGATTTTTGGTGTAGGTAGTTGGGTATTTGGCTTGCCGTGCGAAATACTGGTGGGCAGTAGTGAGATAATCTTTAGTGTATTTGTATTGGTTACTCTCCGAAAATCTTTGCAAC
>Ga0209638_1000225_pt1 | contig 37664 bp, 31 predicted proteins | sample BarGraNGADG00211_FD_184490 | JGI IMG/M metagenome (GOLD analysis project Ga0209638, IMG submission 184490) | Arctic peat soil microbial communities from Barrow, Alaska - Barrow Graham LP Ref core NGADG0002-211 (SPAdes) (version 2) | ecosystem: Environmental > Terrestrial > Soil > Wetlands > Peat...
AGAATGTCGGCAGCCGAAGGAGATATGTCCGGTCTTGGAATAATCACCTTTTTGGCAACAAATGTCATTTTACGAGAGCTGTTACCAACTGATACAATTTCTCCTGTTGCCTCGATGTAATCACCTGCATATACCGGAGCTATAAATTCTACATTGTCGTAGGCCTTAAAAAGACCCTCATCACCATCATTTTGAATTAACAACTCGGTTGCAACATCGCCAAAAAGTTGTAGCATTTTCGCTCCATCTACGAGGTTTCCACCATAGTGAGCATCATGAGAGCTCATGCGAACTCTAATTAAAGCAGTCTTAGACATAGTAAAATTTATTTAATGAATATATAATCTATCAAAATGGCCGGTGTATGAACATCTTCAGGTTTCAATGTGCCATTTTCTACAATCTCTTCAACCTCCACTATAACGGTATTGGCAGCCATGGCCATTATTGGGTTGAAATTTTTTGTGGTTCCTTTATAATATAGATTTCCCATTTTGTCTGAAACGGAGGCACCAATTATAGCAACATCTGCCTTAAGTGGTTTCTCGAGAAGGAACTCCTTGCCATCTACCTTTATAATCTCTTTATCCAGTGCAACCACCGTTCCCAACCCTGTTTGAGTAAGCACCCCTCCAAGACCTGCTCCGTAAGCTCTGATCCTTTCAATAAGAGAACCTTGAGGACAAAATTCAATATCAAGATCCTTAGCATTCATTTGATCAATTGCAACAGGGTTTGCCCCTACATAAGATGTTATCAATTTTTTTATCTGATGATTAGCTATCAACTTACCAATACCTTTATCCGGATATGCGGCATCATTGCAAATCAGTGTCAAATCTTTAACTCCGGATTCTGCCAAAGCATCCATAATTTTATTGGGGCCGCCCGAGGTTAAAAACCCTCCAACCATTAAAGTCATGCCGTCTTTTACTTTAATAACAGCATCTTTCAAAGAGATTATTTTGTTCATTGTTTTGGCAAATTTAGCAATTTAAAACTGTTAATCAACCTTTTCCTTGCTGAGAATTGGATTGGCATAGATGGAGAGGAATATCTCTTCCATCTCTTTTGGGTTACCGTCAGTATCAGAAATCTTATATTTAACGTAACTTATAAATGATTGTTTTTCTGAATTGGAGTAATGCCTGCTGTATTTATCTGTAGAGTAAAGGATATCGTAAGCTATGTAGTTGTTTTTCCAAATCTGATATGACTCTATTATCTTTCTGTCGATAATATCCGCCAAAGATTTAAATCTTTCATTCTTTTCTAAAAGAGAGCAAACCTGAATCACTTCTAATGAGATAGGTTTACAAAAATTCAGATGGATATTCCCTTTATACTGCATTATTCCTGTAAGGATACTATTCAAGTCTTCTCCCGGATTTTTTACATATTTTTTTCTGCGTGAAATATATAGCTCTTTACTTTTTAAAAGATCACATGGTTCAAATTCATATGAAATAGAGACCGGAATTATCGATAACTCGTCAAAATCTTTAACAAAATCACCGTCACCACTCATTTCCAACATCTTAAGCAAGCCTTGCTCTGTGAGATCTACCCCGTCTTTGGTGCGTCCATTCCTCTGGGCAATCCAGGCAGAACTTATATCTTGAGATATTATTTGTCTGATGTATTGAGATAAGATAAGTGATGAGTTGTAAAGTTCTCTTGGATTAGTATTTCTCACTACCCTTATCATCTTGTTTAATCTGGCAATATCTTCAATAAAGGTGTCTGTAATAAGGTTATCCCCCACTGCCATCTCAGATGTTCGGATATCATTCAAACAAAAAATAATCTGGATAATTCCTGAATCTAAGAGTATGTCTCTGTGGTTAGAGATAAAGAGATGCTTTTTATCATTTTTAAGCTGATCAATTCCCGCGTATGAAAGGGTACGGGCTGTGTCTGCGATTATCTTCTGTATTGCAGGCAACATCGCTTTTGTTTGAAATTCATCTACACTATTTAAAGATGCAATAAAATGTCCCAGTTCTTCCGGCTTTTGGTCCGGAAACAGGTATGACGATATAGAAGAAAGTAGCGGATGTTTGGCTATTCTATTAAGTGCAGGGCCAATTTCATCTTCTATATAGGGCCTTATATCCTGAAATTTATCATTAACCATCACAAATCTTTTAGATGACAAAGTTAAAAAATATATAATGGCATTAAACTCCCAGGTTGAATTTATTAAAAATATTTTTCCCTTCTGTTGTATAAGCAAAATTAATCCTCTCTCTGTATGCATCTTCTACCTTAGACCGAACTAATTTCATTGTTGAATTGATCATCCTATTCTGTTCTGTAAAAGGATCTTGTGAAAGAATAAATGTTGCAGGTAACCACCTCTCAGGAAAGAGTCCTGCGTATTCACCCTTTCCTTTGTACTTGTCAATTTCTGCAGCAACGGCTTTAATGAGTTCTTCTTTACCAAGAGGGTTATTCTTATCCACAACAACAACTGCAATTGTATAGGATGATTGATTGTTGTGGAGCATAACTTGCAGAATCAGTTTTGATTGTGTCACCATGGTCTCCTCTATCTCCTCTGGTGAATACTTTTCCCCATCACTTCCAATCAGCAGAGATTTAAAACGCCCTTTAACATATAAGAATCCGTCTTTATCCATGTAACCTAAATCTCCTGTGTATAGCCAACCATCTTTTACAGTTTCTGCGGTTGCCTTTGGATTCTTCCAATAACCGGCCATTACATTCTCTCCTTTTATTACAATCTCTCCTGCTTGCCCGATGCTCAACTCTTTGCCATCATTGTCTAATATTTTTATCTCCATCGGTTTCACAAGAATTCCGGAGGAGCCTAATTTGTGTCTGGCAGGTGTGTTGGCAGAGATAACCGGTGTGGCTTCTGAAAGACCATAACCCTGAAACATTGGAATTCCAATTGCGTAATAAAACTTTTGCAACTCCTTGTCCAAAAGGGCTCCTCCTCCCACAAAAAATTCCATCTCACCCCCCATTGCCAATCTTACTTTTGAAAACAAAATTTTATCAAACAATAGTTTTAACGGGGCAAGTAAAAATGTCCATCCGGAACCTCTATCCCAACCATCTTTGTTGTAGATTATTGCGATATTGAGGGCAAAGTTGAAAAGCGATTCAGTAAGCTTACCCTTAGATTTGACTGACTGCTCAATATTCTTTTTGAAATTCTTGGCCAAAGCAGGTACAGAGAGCAGAATATGAGGCTTGATCTCTTGAATATTTATCGGAATATTCTTTAAAGTTTCAATTCCGGTTTTCCCTGGTTGTACTGTTGCAACAATCGCCCCGCGAGAGATCATTATATAAAACCCTACCACATGTGCAAAACAGTGATCCAGAGGTAAAATAATGAGGTTTCTGTATTTTGGCGGTATATCCATACATGATAGAGCCTGCTCTACATTTGCTGTATAATTTCTGTGTGTTAAAATAACCCCTTTTGGGTCTGCAGTTGTGCCCGAAGTATAGGTTATTGTTGCATAATCACTATTTTGAATACCCTTGCTGAGCTCTAAAAAGCTCTCTCTGTTACTTTCCAAATAGAGTTTCCCCATTTCCACAACATCTCCGTAGTAAATTTCCCTGTCCTGGTATACTGGCAACTTGTCAAAAACCACAATATGTCTGACAAAGGGCAGTCTATCTTTAATTATTCTTATTTTAGCAAGTTGTCTCTCGGAAACCATCAACAAAGTAACATCTGCATGAATAAGTCTGAATAACAAATCTGAACTCTCCTCCAATTTTACGGAAAGCGGCACATTTATTCCCGCGGCATAAAAAATCGCTAATTCTCCAATTATCCATAAGTTTCGGCCTTCAGAGAGGATTGATGCATTACTTTTTTTTTCAAATCCTATTGAACAAAGCCCCGCACCAAATTGTTCTGCTTGTGCTTTGGTTTGAGCATATGTAGTGGGTTTGTACTCCTTATTCTCTTTCTCAAGTAAGAAAATATTATCGGAGTACTTAGCAACTGACTCCTCAAAAAGGTCAATAAGTGTTCTTTTCATTATTTTAGGTTTTGTAAAGCAAATTTAGTTAAATAAATGTTCAATACGTGTTCACCATATTTAAAATTATTGGCCGATAAGGGGGTCGAATGGAACCCTTCACTCACAGAAGAACTTGTTGAGAGGGCAATAAAGGAAGACAAATTAATTTTCCAGCACATTGGATATGTGAGCAATATGTATATCCGAGAGGCATCTGTCAAGCTCTTTAACGATCCGAGAGTCATAAAAATTTTAAATGGCAATTTTATATGCATAGCCGAGGATAAAGACGATAAACCCGAATCTTTTCTATTGGCTTTAGACCTGCTTTTTTTGAATCAGGATTTTTCCTATGGTCCTATGAATATGTTTATTATGCCCAATAGAAAACCTATAATATGTTTTTCTGATTGTGATATCGATAATTTCTTAGAGATAACCAACAGCATAATCCTTGCAAAAGAGGAAAAAAAAGAGCTATTAATTAAGCTTTCCGAGGAACTCTCAAAAAGGGCGATCAATACCGGCATTATTACTGAAAAGGGGCGTAAGACGAAACTGGATTCTGCTTTACTGTCAAAATATGTACAACTTTGGTATAAAGGGATGTTTGAGAATGATTTCATATACAAGCTCAGACCATTTACCCCAAATCCCAGCAGTCTTCTTACAGTGATAGAGTATTTAAAGTATTTTCCAAATGAGACGATCTCTTTAAAAATGGAATCTTTGTTGGACCATCTTCAATTTTCTGCCATTTTTGATCCGATTGATGGTGGCTTTTTCAGACAAGCAAAAGATTACTCTTGTCAGGAGGCACAATATGAGAAGACTCTTGAAGAGAACAGTCAGTTTCTGATGTTATATGCAACTGCATATAAGAATTTTAACAAAGAGTCTTACAGAGAGACTGCTCTCATGACATATCAGTATATAAAAAATGAACTATCCAACACAGTGGGAGGTTATTATAGCAGCACTACCTTAATAACCCCTGTTGAAGACTCGGCTTATTACTTCTACTCAATAAATGAACTCTCAATTTTGTTTCCGGAAAGGTATCCGGATATTGCAATTGCCCTTGGAATGGATCTTACAAAAAACAGACTTATCAAACAGACTCCTGTAAGAAGTGCAGATTGCTATGAAGTTATTACAGAAGATGAACTTAATTTATTGCGTGACAGAAGAGATGAGCACAGGGGCTACTTTGTGGACAAAAGAGAGATAACATCATATAATTCTCAATTTGTTAAAGCATTGGCTATTTCATCTAAACTTTTGGATATTGATAAAATGTACCAGGACGCAATTGATGGACTTTCCTATTTATTAATTAATAACAGAAATAACTTTGGTAAATTGTACAGGTATACATGTTGCCAACAAAGAGCGCTATTAGGATATCTTTCCGACTACTCTAATTTTATAGACGCCTCCCTGGAACTCTTTAAGGCAAAAGGCGACAGAGAATATTTCAAAGTTGCCGAAAGATATTTGAATATAGTAATGGAGAATTTCTACAAACCAGAAAACGGTATGTTCAGTAAATCTGAAAAAAATCTGCAAACTGAGACGATACCGTTTAAAAGGGAATCAAATATCGATATAATCAGCCCATCTGCAAACTCTATAATGGCGGGAAACCTGCTCTCATTTTATGAGATTACCGGTAATAAGGAACACTTAAAAATTGCAGAACAACAGATAAATAATATTGTACCCAATCTGCTCTCCTCCGGTCCCATGCTTTCAAGCTGGGCCCATAAAATCCTGAAACTAATTAAATTAAATACCGGTAGATCTGAATAGAATTGAGCTGTCGCCATAACTCAAAAATCTAAATTCGTTGTTTAAGGCATAATCATAGATCCTTGCCCATTCGTCTCCGACAAATGCAGAAATCAATAGAAGAAGTGTACTTTGTGGTTGATGAAAATTAGTAATCAATATATCAACAATTCTGAATTTGAAAGGTGTTACTATAATAATACTGGTTTTTGTATCCAGTCTGGTAATGTCGGTGCGCTCCATCCATTTTAAAATAGCCTCAAGGGAATCTTTAAGTGTGTAATGGTATTCCTTATCGTATGGCTCCCATTGTCCTACAATAGAGGGGCTTCCGGATTCTATACATTGCACTCCCAAGTAGTATAATGACTCTAAGCACCTTGTGGATGTAGTTCCAATTGCAATTACTTTTTTATCTCCAAGATTCAACAGCTTTATTAAAAGATCCTTTGATACCGAAAAGGGTTCTGAGTGCATATTGTGATCTTTGATAAACTCCGATTTAACCGGTAAAAAGGTTCCTGCTCCAACATGCAGGCATACTTCTGATTTTATTATTCCCTTTTGTTCGATTTTGTTTATAACAATATTTGTAAAGTGAAGTCCTGCCGTAGGTGCTGCAACTGAACCTCTATATTGGGCGTAAAGTGTTTGATATCTTTCTGTATCAGAGTCTTCTGCCTCTCTTTTCAAATATGGTGGTATAGGAACCTTCCCACAAGTCTCCATAAGTTGAGAAAAAGGTATACCAGAAGACCAGGAAAATTCGATTACGAATTTATCTTCAATTCTTTTCAGAATTTTTGCTTTAAACTGATGCTCTTCCAGTTTATCATCTCCATGACTATTAAAATTTACATGCCCGCTCTTCCATTTTTTGCTGTTTCCAACAATACAAAGCCAGCTACAGGCCTCAGATGCAGCGAAAGAGGTATTATACTCCTCAGGAATATAAGGCTCCAAACAAAAAACCTCAATATATGCCCCGCTATCTTTCCTGAATATTAAGCGAGCGGGCACCACTTTGGTATTATTAAATATTATCAAAGATTCCTTAGGTAATAACTCTACTAGATTTGAAAATTTAGACTCGTTTATCTGTTTGTTCTTAAATATTAAAATTTTTGAGTCATCCCTGTTTGGAAGAGGGTATTTCGCAATTCTATCTTCGGGTAAGTTGTATGAAAAATCACTAATTCTAATTTTAGGCTCCACAATCAATTATTTTTACAAAACTATACAATTATACCTTGTAATGAAAAATAATTAAAATTCAAGATCTTGTTTACAAATGTAGTTTACATATTTATATCATATAGTTTACTATTGTATACATGACAGCTCCGTTTTTCAATTATTTTACTTCAGCTTTGTTTAATTATCCAACCGCATATTATTTTATATTAAATAACCAGTTATTTATTTAATAACCAGATATTTATATGTGTTTATTTAATGTTAAATATATGTATAGGCTAAGTAAAAAGAGGATAAGTGCGTAAATGACCGGTCAAATACTAAATAATACTTCTTTATAGTTTATTTTTCAGATGTTTAGAGCGTTTTAGTCAAGCAATACTTTCTGTAAGTTCAATATTTGTCAAAAGCTTTATAACTTCCTGTACATAATCTATATAGATTTGTTTTTATTTGACTTCATTTGATTCCGATTACATTTGTAAATTACACACATGTTACACATGTAACATATATTATGCTTACATTTGTAGCACTAATGGTTTACAATTATGAAAGATCGTTTACAGCAATTTTTAACTCTGGAGCAGCTCTCTCCAGCTCGTTTGTCTGAGATAATTGGGATACAACGTTCGGGTTTATCACACATCCTATCCGGCAGAAATAAACCGGGATTTGATTTTATCAATAAGTTGCTTCTGAAATTTCCGGCAATTAATGCCGAATGGTTAATCACGGGTAAAGGCAAAATATACAAAGAGCAACTCTCCCCCTCTGTCGATCTTAAGGCAGATAATGAAAGCACGGTACAATATTCAGATAATACACTATTTAGAGAAGAAACTCAAGTTCCTGAACCCTCTGAGAACCTCATAAAAGAGAAGATATGGACAGACGATAGCAAAAAAAGGGCTCTAAAGAAGATGATTTTCATCTATTCAGATGGTACATTCGTTGAGTACCTCCCTTCTAAAGATTAATAAGTGAAGATTAATTTCTAACTTTGTACAAATATTTCAATTGCAATGTTCAGACTTATTAAACCAATCCTCTTCTCATTTTCACCAGAGACTGCGCATAAAATTATTGTAAGGTTTTTCCTCTTTCTCAGATATATCCCCTTTTCCGGTGCTATATTCCGATTCTTTTATTCATATAAAAACGAGAATCTGGAAAGAGAGGTACTTGGCCTTAAATTCAAAAACCCCATTGGTTTAGCGGCAGGTTTCGACAAGAATGGAGATATTTACAACGATCTGGCAAATTTCGGATTCGGTTTTATAGAGATAGGATCATTAACTCCCAATGAGCAATTAGGAAACCCTAAACCCCGTTGTTTCAGGCTGGAAGAAGACTCAGCAATAATCAACCGGATGGGTATAAATAACAAGGGGGTAAAATACGCTGTCAAATCCCTGGAAGACAACAAGCCCAAGGTAATTATCGGAGGAAATCTAAGCAAAAGTACATCATGTCCCAATGAACTGGCCTCGATGGACTATGAGAGATCCTTTGCGCAACTGTATGATTTTGTAGACTATTTTGTCATTAATGTTTCCTGCCCAAATGTTAAAGGACTCACTAAATTGCAGGATATTTCTTCTTTGTCTGAAATCGTTGATAAACTTACGACTCTGAGGAAATACTATGACGAATACCGGCCTATCCTCGTGAAAATATCACCGGATCTTACGTATGAGCAACTGGATGAGATTATTGATTTGATATTAGTTTCCGGGCTCGATGGTATTGTGGCCACAAATACTACCACCAAAAGAGAAAATCTGAAGACTTCCAAGGAGATAGTCGATTCAATTGGAGAAGGCGGATTAAGTGGTGCCCCTCTTTATGAAAGAAGTCTGGAGATTATTAAATACATTAACAAAAAAACCGGGAGCCAATTGCCGATTATTGGTGTTGGCGGCATTATTTCGCCATGTCAGGCCAAAGAGATGCTGGAAGCCGGAGCATCACTTGTAGAGATATACACAGGTTTTATATATAATGGTCCAGGATTCGTTAGAAAGATACTCAAACACATCTCAAAATAGCTGTCTCAATGTTAAATGCAAGCATTTGTACTATAGGGGATGAGATTCTTATAGGCCAGATTATTGATACAAACTCATCATTCATATCAAAGGAGTTAAATACTCTTGGTATTAAGGTAAAATTTATGATCTCAATTTCTGATGATGAAGATGAGATTATCTCAAATTTAGAGAGATGCATAAATAGTTCTGATATCGTTATTGTAACCGGAGGTTTGGGCCCTACAAAAGACGATATTACAAAAGCAGCTTTGGCTAAGTTAAGTAAGAGTGAAAGTTCTCATTATGATCCCGGTCAGTATGAGATTATCAGGGAAAGATGTAACAGAAGGGGGATTGAATTGTCTCAGCTTAACAAAGATCAGGCATTAGTGCCGGATAGCTGCAAAGTACTGACAAACAATCATGGAACTGCACCCGGAATGTTGTTTACAATTCCAAAGGAAGGAAAAGCATCCAACACCCTACTCTTTTCACTTCCGGGAGTACCATATGAGATGATGGGCCTTATGCCCAAAGTGGCAGAAAAAATCAAAACAGAATTTTATATTGAAAATATTTATCATAAGACAATTACAACTTTCGGAATTCCTGAATCCATACTTGCAAAACAAATTGAGAGTTGGGAAAACGAACTCCCGAAAGAGGTTAAATTGGCCTATTTACCAAATCCTCTGGTAGGAATAAGGTTGAGATTGTCAATTTACGGAGGATCCAGAGAGAGATCGATTCAACTTGTTGATTCTCTCCTAAATGATCTTAAGAAGATACTTGGAGATTCAATCTATGGAGAAGATGAGGAGTCCCTGGAATCTGTAATCGCAGCTTTCTTACGAAAAAATTCAGCCACATTATCAACTGCCGAATCATGCACCGGAGGTAAAATAGCATCTTTGATCACATCTCTGTCCGGCTCATCCGATATCTATAAAGGATCGGTAATTGCCTATCACAACGATGTGAAATTCGACCTTTTAAAAGTCGACAAAGGTCTTATCGATAAATATGGAGCGGTTAGTAAAGAGTGCGTTATCGAAATGGCAAAGAGCGTGAGAGAGCTCATGAAAACCGATTATGCTATTGCAACTTCCGGAATTGCAGGACCCGGGGGAGGCACGACAGAAAAGCCTGTTGGAATGCTTTGGATTGCAGTTGTGGGTCCGGATTTTTGTGAAACAAAGAGTGTTGTACTTAGCGGAGATCGGTTAAGAAATATTGATCGATTCTCATCCGAAGCTCTCAACATGTTGCGGTTAAAGCTTGGTATTCAGCTAATATAACACACAAGTTAGTCTTGGTAACAAATTTATTATAAATTAATAATATTCCTCATTATGAAACAAATAGCCTATTTATTCACACTTTTAGTTTTTATTATGCAAGCCTGTAGTTCGAATGTAAAAAACAGCGATAAAATTGCCCTGAAACAGATTGATTCTCTTTTTAATTCACTCTATCCAAATAATGAACCAGGAGCAGAAGTTTTGGTTCTAAAGGGAGATTCAATAATCTTTGAGAAAGGGTATGGTATAGCCAACATGGATAGTTTAACACCTATCGATGAAAACACCTTTTTCAACATCGCATCAGTATCCAAACAATTTTCCGGAGTTGCAGTGATGATGCTTGCAGAGGAGGGAAAACTCTCATTGGACGACTCTGTAAAAAAATGGTTCCCGAATTTTAAAGCAGATTTTTTTAATAAGATAAAATTGAGACATCTGTTGTCCCATACCTCCGGGATTCCGGATTCCAGGGATCGAAGTGACAGAAACTTTGTCTTAACTTCGACAGACGTTGAGTCGTACTCCTACCTGGAAAACCTGGATAGTCTTAATTTTGAACCCGGCAGCTCTTATGAGTATATGAATCCCACATTCCAACTTATGTATACAATAATTGAGAAGGCTTCGGGTATTCCATTTGATAAATTCATGAAAGAGAAAATATTTATTCCGGCTGGCATGAATGAATCTACCTACTTTGAAGCAGGTAAATATATTCCAAGAATGGCACACGGATACTTGTATGACAGTCTCAGCAAGAAGTTTAATGAGTTTGATTACGGAGAGGAGTCGTTTTTTGCTACCAAGGCAGATGGCGGATTATACACCTCTGTAAGAGAATTTGTTCAGTGGGAAAAAGCCTTAAGAGAAAACAAACTGATTAGTGAAGCCTCAAAAAATGAGGCTCATACTCCAAAGATAAAAATACCTGATATTCCTTATACTTCATATGGGTATGGCTGGTTTATAGAAGAAAAACCTGGTTTTCCTACAAAAATTTACCACACAGGAGATAACGGCGGGTTTCAGATTTATGCAGGAAGGTATCCGAAACAAAAAATTCTCTATCTTATTTTTTCAAACAGAAACGACAGAGACAGAGAATTATCTGCAAGTAAATTAGATACAATATTTAAAAAGGCAGACTGGTTAGAATAATCCTGTGGGAATATCTATAATTTTTTATTTATAATTGAGACAGATGCTTGTGCTGTAGGCATTACTGTAACATCGCTGATGTTTACGTGTGGAGGAGCCTTTAAAATAAAAAGTATTATATCGGCAATATCCTTGGCATACAGAGGGGTGAAGCCCTTATAAACATTTGTCGCCTTTTCCATATCTCCTTTAAACCTCACCTGAGAAAACTCAGTATCAACAGCACCGGGACAAATTTGTGATACTCTTATATTATGGGCGTGAAGGTCCATCATCATCCCTTTTGAAAGAGCGTCCACTGCATGTTTAGTGGCACAATATACATTTCCATTCGGATAAACAGACTTGCCGGCAATAGATCCAATGTTGACAATATGACCCACTCCCCTGTTTATCATAATATTAGAAACAGTTTTACTTACATACAGAACTCCCTTGATATTTGTATCTATCATCCTCTCCCAATCATCAATTACCCCTTGATTTATTGGTTGCATACCAACTGCCAGACCGGCATTATTTATAAGAACATCTATTTCATTCCAAGGTATTGGTAAATTTCCCAAATAGTGCTCTACCTGAGCTAAATCCCTGACATCAAAACTCAAAGGAAGAACTCTTACCTGGAAACTCTTCTCCAGTTTATTAGCCAAATTGGTTAGAATCGATGTTCTTCTTCCGGTAATAATCAGATCATATCCCTCCTTTGCTAATGAATTTGCAACTGCCTCTCCTATTCCGGATGTGGCACCAGTTATAAGTGCAATTTTTGACATACATTAAAAATTTAATTCCAACACTCTTAGGAAATTGACTCCAAGTATCTGCTTGATATCGTTGTCTGAGTATCCTCTTGCCATTAACTCCTTTGTTATTATCGGTAGTTTATCGATCCCTTCAAGACCTTCAGGCGTTACCTCAATACCGTCAAAATCCGAACCCAAGCCAACATGGTTCACACCCACCAATTTCACAACATGGTCAATATGGTCTACTACCTCTTTGTAGGATGGCCTTTTCAATGCAAACATCTTCTCTTTTGCCTCGTCAAACTGGGGCTTAAACTTTTTGGGACTTTTTTTGTAATTCTTCTCCGCCTCTTCAAAAGCATCGCAAAGCGGCCAAAACTGGTCTGCGTACTCCTTATTCAAAAACGGGGGATAAAAATTTATTTGAATGACACCGTCATGCTCTGCCAAGTCTTTAATCATTTGATCAGTCATATTCCTCGGGAGATCTGCAATCGCTCTGCAACAAGAGTGTGTGGCGACTACCGGCTTTTTGGAATACTTAAGTACATCATAAAATGAATCATCGGAAATATGTGAAACGTCAATCACCATTCCAAGCCTGTTCATCTCCTTTACAACCTTTTTCCCGAATGGACTTAACCCGTTCCATCTCTTTTCCTTTGGTGCACACGAGTCACAAATCTCATTGTTACCCGCGTGAGTGAGAGTCATATAACGGATACCCATATCATAAAAAAGTCTAAGAAGACTGAGGTCCTTTTGAATTGGCAAACCATTTTCCATTCCAAAAAATATTGCACTCAAACCCCTCTCCTTTAATTCCATCGCATCTTCTACAGTGAGAGCAATTGCAACCTTGTCCGGATTATCATCAACTGCATCATAAGTACGGGCAATTAATTGAAGCGCTTTTCTTGTGGCAGCATCGGGCTCCATTTTATTGGAGGTGTAGATAGCAAAAAAGGCGGCATCGAGGCCACCATCTTTCATTCTCAAAAAATCAAAATGCCCTTCTGCTGATTTCTCTCCCAAGTCTGCCCCATCAAAAAGTCTTAGCGGAGTATCACAGTGAGAATCAAGCACAAAGGCATCTTGGTGTAATTTTTTATAATTCATATTATCTCTATATTTTTTTATAAAGATAATACAAATAATGTTAAATGAAGATACTATCGAGTTGTGTCAGAAATTGAATTCATCTTGTTTTGGAAACAGACCAAATAGCCCACCGGTATGAATAAATAAGATGTTCTTTGAGTTGGACATATTTGACGACTTTATCTCATTGTAAAGACCGTACATTGTCTTGCCTGTATAGACCGGATCTAGTGCCAATGCCTCTTTTCGGGCAATTTCTGCAATAAACGACAACTCTTCCGGTCTGCTCAAAGCATAGCCGACACCAATATATTTATCGTTAATTTCAATCTCCTCTCTGTTAATATCGATTTTTTCATTTATGTACGGAAGAGCCTCCTTACTTATATCAAAAATGACATCTTTAAAATAGTTTTGATTGTCACACACTGCCATACCTATCACCCGCTTATTAAGCTTAAGAAACTTGTTGGCAAGATACAAACCCGCATAAGTACCTCCGGAGCCGACTGCAACTACCACTGTGTCAAAATTGATGCCCATAGCCTTTTCCTGAGCGACAATCTCTAACATACAGTCATAATAACCTAATGCTCCAATTCCGAATGAAGCTCCCTCAGGAACAATGTATGCCTTGTGCCCGTTCTGAGAAAAATCTTCTGCAATCTTTTTCATTATCTCATTTCGGGAACTCCTGTACTCTTCCGGGGTACAAAACCTGACATCTGCTCCAAACAGTTTGTCCAAAAAATAGTTGCCCTCAACTTTTGGTGCCTCGCTAATTCTTAGCAAAACAACAGGATTCATTTCCAGTTTAGTAGCAGCAACAACTGTAGCTCGGCAATGGTTGGACTGGATCCCGCCACAAGTGATAATTGTGTCGCATCCCATATCAAAAGCCTCTTTTAGGACATATTCCAATTTTCTTACTTTATTCCCCGATAGTTCACTCCCAGTCTGATCATCCCTTTTAACATACAAATCAAATCCCCATTCTTGGGAGAGTCTGCTAAGTTTTTCAATTTTGGTTGGCAAATTTGCCAAGTTGAGTTTAGATATCATTATTTATGTAAATTATAGTTATCCAGCTCCTTGTCTATGAATAAAACCATGTTGCCAAACTCCTGCATCTCAAATAATCTGGTGAGCAAAACAATTTCGCCATCTTTGTCGATTAAGACATTACGAGTAACACCTGCGTCATGGCCACAAAAAAGATCAAATTTTTCCCCGTCTTTATCTAAGGTCATTGGGTATGTGATATTCATATCTTTGGCAAATTTGACTGCTACCTCTTTACTCTCCTTATAGTCAATACCCAAGAGAACAAAATTAGAATTGCCTTTGTTCTTTTGCCAGATTTCGCTCTCTAAATATGGCATCTCCTTTCTGCAAACCCCGCACCAACTTGCGGTAAATTGAAGCATAACCAGTTTACCTCTTAGACTGGACAACATAACCCTCCTACCATCCGGGTATTCAATTTCAAAATCCGGAGCAACATCACCTACTTTTACAATATAGCCCCTGGTATCCACCTCTTGTTTCATTTCTGTTTTATTGTTTTTGCATGATAAAAATATCAACAACGAAAAAATAACTATAAACTTAATTTTCATACTTTCAGATATTATTCGTATATTTTTTTGACCTGTAACAAAGATACTCTTTTATACGGTTTGTCAATAGCTATTAGATAAATTTGATTACTTTTGTTCACTAAATTTAAACAAAATGAAACGGTTTGTCTTAACTCTTCAAATTTTATTATCTCTTCTTTTTTCCAATGCAGTATCAGCTCAAAAATTGGATAAAGAGGCATTTAAACCCATTTCAGATACTTTACAACGCTATTTTAAGTCAAAAGCATTTGTTGTCGGGAAGATCTCAATAGACTCGGTTGTCAAGAAGAAAAGCACTCTAAACTTTTATTTTTCAACGCCTTTGTCTGAATACTCTTTCCGGGAATCTAATCTTAATATTACATATAACATTGTTTCAAACATGCTTCCGTTTGAGTATAAAAACTATAAAATTGAACTTTACAGTAATGGATCGAAAATTGAAGATTTCGTTCCACCTGTTTACAAATCCAAGGCGGTCGAAAAACCTAAAAAGAAAACTCGAAAAGAGAAAAAAGTTGAACAGACAGTCAGCCTTTTAACTAAAGATTCCAGACCATTCACAATAGACAAGGGGCTGCAAAACAAACATTTTGCAATTTGGCAGAGCCACGGTTATTATTATGAACAAAAACTGCTTCGCTGGGAGTGGCAAAGGGCCAGAATTTTTCAAACAGTCGAGGATCTTTATACCCAATCGTATGTTCTTCCATTCTTGGTTCCAATGCTCGAAAATGCCGGAGCCGTTGTGCTTCTCCCAAGAGAACGTGACACACAGATAAATGAGGTTATTGTAGACAATGACACTTCACTTCCCGGCTATTCGGAGAGCTCTGTAAATACAACATGGACAAACTCTAATCTGCCCGGGTTCAAAAATACAAAGGAGACCTATCTTAGTGGTGAGAATCCCTTTAAATTCGGAACAGCTCGTAGCGTTATTGGCTTAAAAAAGGATAATTTAAATACAGCCACATGGACTCCAAACATTCCAGAAAAAGGAGAATATGCTGTTTATGTCTCTTATCAATCATTTCCAAACAGTTCTGAGAACGCATATTATGCAGTACACCATACCGGAGGAGTCACTAACTTCCGGGTTAACCAGAAGATGGGAGGCGGTACCTGGATCTATTTGGGCACATTCTATTTTAATCAAGGGACAAATCCTAAACATTTTGTAGAGTTATCCAACTCCTATGCAAAAAAAGGAGAGGTTATTTCTGCCGATGCTGTAAAGTTTGGCGGAGGAATGGGAAATATTGCCCGCAAACCTGCAGAATCGGGTTCCGAACTCAACAGACCAAGCTCATCCACCGAACCTATAAAAAAGGTAGTTGTTCCGATTGATGTAAAACCTGAAACAAGCGGCTATCCAAGATTTACAGAAGGGGCCAGATACTGGCTTCAATGGGCAGGTTTTTCAGATACAATTTACTCCCCCAACAAGAATGCAAATGATTATAACGATGATTACATGTCAAGAGGAAGGTGGGTAAATGTACTTAGCGGCGGTTCAAAAAAGAATCCGGGAGATGCAGGGCTTAACATTCCGCTCGATATGGCATTTGCATTTCATACAGATGCAGGTACAACATTAAATGATTCCATAATTGGTACGCTTGGCATTTATACAAGATTTTCCAATGGAAATGATAAGTTTCCTACAGGAGAATCCAGATTCAATAACAGGTACCTGACAGATATTGTACAATCACAAATAGTAGATGATATCAGAGCCACATACGAACCAATCTGGCAAAGAAGAGGGATATGGGATCGTTCATACTCGGAGTCCAGGTCACCTAAGGTTCCTGCTATGCTTTTAGAGCTTCTCTCTCACCAAAATTTTGCAGACATGAGATACGGCTTGGACCCTAACTTTAGGTTTACCGTCAGCAGAGCAGTTTACAAAGGATTTCTCAAGTATCTTAGTTATACCCAGGGCACAGAGTATGTTGTCCAACCACTTCCGGTAAGGAATTTTGCAGCAACACTAGATAACGGCATAGCTAAGCTTGTATGGAAAGAGACACAAGACACATTGGAACCAACTGCCATTCCAACAAAATATGTTGTATACACAAGAGTGGACAACGGAGGGTTTGACAATGGACGTGTTGTAAATGAAAAAATCTTTTCAACAGAGATAGAGAGAGGAAAGATCTATAGCTTTAAGATTACTGCAGTTAATGATGGAGGAGAGAGCTTTCCATCAGAGATATTGTCTGTTTATCAAGCACCTGTAGAAAAGGGAAAGGTATTGATAGTTAATGGTTTTGACAGAGTATCTGCACCTTCGAGCTATGCTACAAAAGATACTACAATGGGCGGATTCAGAGATTTTATCGATCATGGAGTGCCGTATATTAAAGACATCTCATTCATTGGCAGTCAGTATGAATACAGAAGAGAGATTCCGTGGATGGACGATGATTCTCCGGGATTTGGCGCATCATATGCAGACTATGAAACCAAGGTGATCGCCGGAAACAGCTTTGACTATCCTTATGTGCATGGTAAAGCATTTGCAAATGAAGGCTACAGTTTTGTCTCGTGCAGCAGAGATGCAGTTACAGATTTGACAGTGAATCTGAATGACTATAAGATTGTAGATTTTATAATGGGGAAACAGATTAAGACTCTGGTTGGAAGAGGTGTACACCCTCCAAAATATGAGGTCTTTCCAAGAGAGTTGCAATTAGCTATCAACGCATATACAGCTAATGGCGGGAATATCATAGTTTCCGGGGCCAATATTGCCACAGACATTTGGGACAGCATAAATATGGACAAAGAAAGCAAACAGTTTGCTAATAAGACGCTTAAATATCAGTGGAGGACAAATTATGCAAGTAAAACCGGAGAGGTTAAATCTGCACCAAGCCCCTACCCTTTTGAAAGCAACTTCTCTTTTTACACAATTCCAAATGAATTTTCCTATTGCGTAGAGACTCCGGATGGTATTGAACCTGTTGTCGGTAGTGACGCCTGGACAATCTTCCGGTATGCAGACAATAATATTTCTGCCGGTGTCGCCTATAAAGGCATATACCGTTCTGTTGCTTTGGGATTTCCTATTGAAGCTCTAAAGAGTGATGAAGAGATAGATAGTTTGATAAAAATGATTCTTAAATTTTTTGAAACTGATGTTAAGTAGAGAGAGTGTTTGCAAATAACACTCTGTCTATTTGTCAGCATTTTGTCATAAATGTTCCTTTGGTACAGCTTTTGATTTTATAAAGGCATAATTATTATTAATAAATTAAAAAGCCATATATTATGCAAAAAGGCACTATTGGGGTTACAACCGAAAACATTTTTCCAATCATCAAGAAATTTCTCTATTCAGACCACGAGATTTTTTTAAGAGAATTAATCTCAAATGGCATTGATGCCACTCAAAAACTTAAGATTTTATCCGGCAGCGGTGAATTCAAAGGAGAGATCGGCGATCTCAGAATCAAAGTTTCTTCCGATCCGGACAAAGGAACAATTACTGTTAGTGATAACGGTATCGGAATGACAGAAGAGGAGGTTCAAAAATATATCAATCAGATTGCTTTCTCAAGTGCCGGGGAGTTCCTGGACAAATATAAAGATCAGTTAAACAACATAATCGGGCACTTCGGGCTAGGTTTTTACTCCGCTTTTATGGTTTCTAAAAAGGTGGAGATACAAACGCTATCGTGGAAAGAAGGTGCAGAATCAGTTAAGTGGAGCTGCGAGGGAAATCCGGAATATCAGATTACAAAAGGAAAGAGAAAAGAGAGAGGAACAGATATCATCCTCCATCTCGACGATGAGTCCAAAGAGTATGCCCAGGAAAGCAAAATAAGTGCACTACTTAACAAATATTGTAAATTTCTCCCTATAGAGATTGAATTCGGTAAAGACAAAATTATCAACAACACAAATCCGCTTTGGATTCGTAAACCAATTGATCTTAAAGAAGAAGACTATATGGCATTTTATAGGGAATTGTACCCTATGCAGGAGGACCCACTCTTTTACATCCACCTGAATGTTGACTACCCGTTCAATCTTACCGGTATATTGTATTTCCCAAAAATCAAAGAGAAGCTTGAGATCTCCAGAAACAAGATACAACTCTATTGCAACCAGGTTTTTGTAACTGATTCGGTAGAAAACATCGTACCTGATTTTCTCACCCTTCTTCACGGAGTCATTGATTCTCCGGATATTCCGCTGAACGTTTCCAGAAGTTATCTTCAATCTGACCCTAATGTAAAGAAGATCTCCAGCCACATTACCAAAAAGGTTGCCGACAGACTGGAAGAGCTCTTTAAAAACGACCGGAAAAATCTTGAGGAGAAGTGGGACAACCTCAAGCTGTTCATAGAATACGGGATGTTATCGGAAGAAAAATTCTACGAGAGAGCAGAGAAATTCGCACTCCTAAAGAATACAGATAACAAGTACTTTAGCTATGATGAATACAAGACAGCAATCGAGCCTGCTCAGACCGACAAAAACAAGCGTCTGGTATATCTTTACGCTACAAATAAAGATGAGCAGTACTCCTTTATAGAATCTGCCAGGAACAGAGGGTATGATGTTCTTATTTTTGACAGTCAACTGGATGCTCATTTCGTAAATCTCTTGGAATCAAAGTTTAAGGACACAACATTTGTTAGAGTAGACTCAGATCATATTGACAAACTCATTCAGAAGGAAGAGATATCAAAACCGGACCTTTCTCAGGATGAGATCACAGATATTTCCAATGCTTTTGAAGCTGCTCTCCCATCAGGAGCACACTATAACTTTGTAATTGAAAATCTTGATGAGAAAGACGGAGCAATTCTAATCACTCAATCTGAATTCATGAGAAGGTACCGGGAAATGTCTGCTCTTAACGGCGGAATGAATTTTTACGGCTCTCTGCCTGAATCCTACACAATAACCGTGAACTATAAACACCCGTTAATCAGTAAGATATTCGAAAGCAAGAACCAGGTTCTTTCTGCCCGGATTGACGATTTTAATAAAATGATATCGGATCCAAATGGGAATGTCGAAAAGATTAAAGAGGAGAGAAAAGAGCTTCTCAACAAATTCGGTAAAGAGAACGACCTGATAAGAGAGGTAACCGATTTGGCATTGCTTTCAAACGGAATGTTAAAGGGCGAGGATTTGAGCAGATTTATCAAAAGGAGCTTGGCATTAATCAAATAGTGGAATTATTGTTATATTTTTGTTAATTTTACAATCAAATTATTCATAGAATGAAAATCGATAAATTATTACAGTTATTTGTAGTTAAGGAAAAGAAGTTCTATCCTCTTTACATTGCTCAGCTAGAGAATATAAACGAAGCTGCAAACGATTTAAAATCCCTCTTTCTTGAGAGCAACTATGAGGTTCAGAAGGAGTATTACAAGAAAATCAACAATCTGGAAGTTAAAGGTGATCAAATCACTGCCAAGATTTACGACGAACTTAATAAAACATTTGTGACACCTTTCGACAGAGAGGACATTCATGTTCTGGCCTCCAGAATTGACACATTTCTTGACTTTATTCACGATGCTGCAAGAAAACAGGTTATGTACAAACCTAAAACAGTGTATAAAGATCTCATAACCATTATAGACTATATCATTGAGGATGCAAAAATTCTTAAAGATATTGTTATGGAATTGGAGTATATATCCAAAAAAAGCAGTGAGGCACTAAAAAGATGCAGAAAAATAAAGGATATAGAACATAAGGTTGATGATCTGTATGAAAACTTTAATTGTTTTCTTTTTGAGAATGAGAAAGATGCCATTGAATTGGTAAAACATAAAAATATTGTACAAAGCTTGGAAGACACTACAGACAGAGCAAAAGATATTAGCGACAGTATCCGCTCAATTATTGTAAAACTGGCTTAATGGCAAAATTATGTTAACAATAGTAATAATTGCTATAGTAATAGCTCTTCTTTTTGACTTTCTCAATGGTATGAATGATGCTGCTAATTCAATTGCAACAATTGTTTCTACCAAAGTCCTATCACCCACCGCTGCTGTATTTTGGGCTGCTTTCTGGAATTTTGCAGCCTTTTTTATTTTTGGAGTGACTGTTGCAAACACAATGGGCAAGGGTATAGTTGACCCTAACTTTATTAACCCCTATGTAATATTATCGGCACTCATCGGAGCCGTAATGTGGGTCTGGGCTTGCACACACTTTGGAATGCCTATAAGTGTATCTCATGCACTAATCGGAGGATTGATCGGACCAGTATTGTTCACTCATGGCCCTAGCGCACTCATAGCAACCGGGATTTTCAAAATTGGGATATTTATTGTTCTTGCCCCGCTTATCGGAGCCTGCCTCGCATTTATCATGATGGCAATTACTTTAAGGGTTTTTAAAAACGCTCACCCTCTGAAAGTTGAGAAAACATTTCACGTACTTCAACTGTTTTCGTCTGCAGTTTTCAGTCTGGGTCACGGTGGAAACGATGCGCAGAAAACAATGGGAATAATTGCCATTTTGCTTTTCAGTGTTGCCGGTACAAATGAATTTGTATCTACCTATCTGTATCAGCCAGGAATTGGTTTTCATGTTCCACTTTGGATAACAATTACCTGCTATTCTGTAATAGCACTTGGAACTCTTACGGGAGGATGGAGGGTTATCAAAACATTGGGTGATGGATTAGCTAAACTTAAGCCTGTACAGGGATTCTGTGCAGAGACTGCAGGCGCTTTGACTTTGATAGGGACTGCCGTCAGCGGTATTCCTGTCAGCACGACACATACAATAACAGGTGCCATTGTCGGGGTAGGAATGACAAAAGGGATGGCTTCTGTCAAGTGGGCAACAGCAAAGAACATTGTTTATGCCTGGATCTTTACAATCCCTGCTTCATTGTTACTGTCCGGACTTATTTACCTGTTAATCAGCTCATTTCTAAATTTATCGTAAAACAACAGCTTTTCTCTATTACTGGTATTTTCCTGCTGTTTCAACAAGTTTTGAAAGAATTTGCAATCTTTCAGCGCTCACCATTGGCGCAATAGAACAGGCGGTACTAAGGATAAAACCTTTTCCGTTTTTTCCTGTTTCAATTATCTTCAAAACATCTTCTTCTGCCTTTGCATCATCTGCATAAAGGAGAGAATTGATGGAGTCGATATTTCCTTTTATAAACATCTTGTCCCCGATTCTGTTGAATGCATCTTTAAGATCTACATTTCCCACAGGTTCAGGATCCAGACATTCAAGGCCCGAGGCTCCGGATTGTTGCATTAACTCCAATCTGTCATCGATATGCCCGCAGGTATGAATGTAGACATGTTTGCCACACCCTCTTATTTTCTTAATAAACTGACTTTCATATGGAAGCACAAATTCCTGATAGTGTTCAGGAGAGATAAAACCCATACCGGCAAATGGTGAGGAGATTTTTATTGCATCAATATCATATTTGCACATCTCTTCTGCCAAACGGGTAATCCCATTTGTAAACTTCTGCAATATCTCTTTACATTTATCGGGGTTCATAATGAGGGATACGAGTGCCTGTTCATAACCTAAGAGGTCCAGAAGATAATCAAAGGGAGAGGTAATCTCGCCATGTATCGAATATTTGTCACCGACCATCTCTTTTAATAGCAAGAAGATATCAAACGGGTGCTCCTTATCGATTTTAAAATAGAGATTAGAAGAAACGGGAATATAATCTATCTCATTTGGCACATCCTTGTCCACATCGATATCATCTATGCTTTTAGGTTCCGGTTTATTGAAATATTTTACCATAGGCAAATCTGTCCAGGAGTGCAATTCGCGCCTATCCTCAAAAATAAGCTCTTGTTTCCCCTCCTCCAACTCTTTAAAAGAGAGAACCTTCTCTCTCCAATTGGGAGAGTGGCCGTGTAAACTCACTAAAATACCGTCGAAATTGAACCTTTTACACAACTCCACAAGCCCTATCGCAAAGAGCTCCCCATCATACCAGAACTCTGCAGGAGATGGTTTAAGTTGCTGCATCATGGAGCCAATACTGAACTGGCACATTAGTGGAACTCTGTCGGGCTTCTGCAAATTCATTGCAGCTAAAACCCTCTCTCTGGGTGTATAACTCATATTCTAAAGTTTTGATTTGTATAAACAATTTATTTCTTCGCACATTTTGCAACCGTACTCCTTATATTTTATCTCACAGCCCAGTGCAATGGCACCGCTCACAGATTTTATCGGATTCATCAGGAGGCTCTCTGTCAGCCGAATCCCACACGGATTTTCCGGAAAATAATCAAATAGTTTTTTCTGCTCTTTCACGTTCCACCCACAATACCCCGGACTATACCTGTTAGAAAAACAATACGAGGCTTTGGTGGCGTATTCCTTAACTCTGTCGTGCATATATTCTGCCATTCCGTCTGCAAATTGCGAAGCCAGAAAATCTACTAAATAATAGGCAAAAGGGTCAGATTTATTCGAATCAATAATTCGTTTTGAATCTTCTCCCAATGTAGTGACAAAAAGAGCAATCTTCTCTGCTTTTAAAAAAACCGACTTAACTTTGGCTCCATAGTCAAAGCTCGATTTTGACGGGTCAATTATTAAAAAAGCACCTTTAGCTTCAATAGACATAAGTTGGACGATAAGTTTATCTGCTTCCCCTAAAAAATTGTGACCGATTTTTCTGGCAATCTCCTCTTTGTCCAGCTTTATGGATGAGAGTTTTACCCTATATTCAAAAACTTCTCTCATAATTGGAACAATTTATTGACTAACTTGGTGTTAAGCCCTTCTCCAAAAAAAACCATTTCACTTCTGAGAAGTGGAGAATTGTATTCACGAAAAGAGATGTCGCCGGATACTGCCTGGATTGCTCGGTTAGACCCATCGCCAGATCTCACAAACCCTTTTGCTCTTATGAGAGGTTTTAATAATTCTGCCAACCGTTCAAGGTTCTCTTTGGAAATTCTTTTTGTTGTAGAGAATGTATCAACGCGAATATCCGGCGGAGATGATAATGGGTTACACTCGTCAACTTTCAAATTTGAGAGAGCTTGTGCGCTACCGGAATTGCTGCGAATAAATTCTATCTCAGAATCCGGCAAGTTTGCATATTCGGTAAATAAAATATTGCAGAAAGGGTTGTACTCTTTTACCTGATTGGCAACAGCAACTGAATCTTCACTGCCGATTTTGTCGCATTTGTTTATCAGAATAGTATCTGCAATCTTTATCTGATTAGATACCGATTTTAACATCTTTATCTGCTTTTCAAACATATACCCGTCTATGATGGTATATGCTTTGGCAAACCTTACCCTGGATGAAAGAAATGGGGAATTTACCATCTGTATTATTGCCATTGGGTCGGAAAGGCCGGTGGCTTCTATAAAAATTGCATCGGGCTGCCCAACATCAATAAAATTTGATAGCGACGGAATGAAATCATTTAGAAGGCAGAGACAAAAAACGGAGCCTTTGTTAACCTCCAGAATTGAAAAAGTTCTTTTGCTCTCTGCAAGAATTTTTGAATCTACATTAATCGACGAGAATTCATTCTGGACAATCCCAATCTTTTTGCTATCTCCCAACTTTTCAAGAATATTTTTGAGAAAACTTGTTTTTCCGCTCCCAAGGAAGCCGGATATAAGATATAGCGGAATTGGGTTTGTGCTCATTATTGCAACTCCTCTTTGACAGCCTCAATTAAAACTTTTAAGGGTGGGGTTATTGACACAAACTTTATCTTGCCATTTATGCAGATTGTCGGAATATTTTTAACACCCAGGCTCTTCATCATAAGGAGCCCCTCTTTTGTCTTAATCTTATGCTCAAATATATCAACATTATCTAAAAAATGTGGTTTTACCCTGTTTACAAGCTCCATCATGTATTGACAAGGAGCACAAGAGGCAGAATCCAAGGTAATTACATCAATAAATACTCTGTTTTGGATCCATCTGCTACTTAAGTCCGGCAGAATTTCATCTTCTGCAACAGTTGAAGTTCTTCTCAGAAATTCCTGCCTGTATTCATCTTTAATCAACCGACTTACAACCTCAACATTCTCAATTGGCGTATTCATCGGCAAATCACAGCCCGGGGCTAAAATGTAACCCTTTTTACCTCCTGTCTCTATACACTCCAAAGCATCTCTCTCAGAATCTTCGCGGCTCCCCAGCAGAAGTGTAGTTGTAAGCTTAAGGTTGCCCCCGAAACTGATGCCGTTTGACAATGCTATCTCTTTTACAACCTCCAGCGGTATATTTTCATCTACAGACATATTGTCCGGTCTGCATTTTGCCATAAGATCCAAGTTATGTTCGGCCTGACCGCAGACAAAAAATGAGCTTAGGCAGTTTTTTTCTCTGATATGATCAAATATCTCCTTTACAGGCTGCATTACAAATGTCTCAAAAGAGACGGGGTCAATCTGACTGGTCATCGGGTCTACAATTGCAACCACAGTACAACCTGCAGAAATATAATAGTCAGAAATTCTCTTTGCCACCTGGGAACAAAAAGAGATTACTGCCTCTGCCTTTTGAGGGTCTTCATACATTGCAGTAAAGATCTCTGTGCCCATAAGATGAAGGGCAAGAGTAAAGGGGCCGGTTACAAGCCCGAAAAATGCAATATCCGGATGTTCTTTGGATAAAATTTCGGCAGCCTTTAATGCCTCACCTATTCTCCCCTCATTTGATGAAGGTATCTTAAGTTCAGACAAAAGGATACCATCCTCCAAAGGATGTGAAACTACTGCCGGTGGATTAAACTGAGAAAAAAGCAGCCTGCATCCGAGTGCCTCTGCTTCCAGTTGAAGATCGAAAGTTACCGGTAGGCCGTCAGGAGAGTATTTTTTTATTGCCTCTTCAAGCCCCTTAATGATTAATTCACTGGAAGACAAATATCTGTCCGCTGTTTCTCCGATTAGTGAAGCCCCGTGACAACCAACAAATGGTAACCAGGCTGCCCTGTCACACTCTTTTAGACTGTAGGCATTAATTATATATTCCTTACCGGTCATGTTAAGCTATTGCATTAATATACTCTACCGCAACCTGAGGGTTTGGTGCATACAAATCTGCACCGATTTTAAGAGCAAACTCTTTGTTTAGAGGCGCCCCTCCTACCAGAATCTTTTGTGATGGAAAAGATTGACGAAGCTGTTTTACAGTTTTTTCCATAGACTCCATAGTGGTAGTTAAGAGTGCAGACATTCCCAATATACAACCGGGATTTTCATTTATCGCCTCCATAAATCTCTCTGTTTTCACGTCTGTCCCTAGATCAATTACCTTCCAGCCAGATCCCTCAATCATCATTGCAACCAGGTTCTTTCCAATATCGTGCAAATCTCCTACAACAGTACCTATTACAAATGTACCTCTCTGCTTGATCTCACCGGAATTAAAATAAGGCTTCAGGTGGAGCATAGCACTGTTCATCGCCTTTGCAGACATAAGAACCTGAGGTACAAAGAGCTTTTTATCTTTAAAAAGTTCTCCCACAATCCCCATTGCAGGAATCATAGCCTTTGTGAGAATGTCATTTGCAGGTATTCCGTTATCTAAAGCCTCTCTTGTATATTCATCTGCTCCCGGCTCTCCTCTCATATCCGGCGGATAAGGCGATTTTTGATCAATTTTTCCCTTTTGAATTGACAAGGATATCTTCTCTATAAAATCATTCATCTCGTTATGTTTTCTACAAATTTATGATTTTTTTTTCAGAGTGCCTTTGTCCAACCAAAACTATCCGGAATTAGCCCAAATTGAATATTGTAAAGAGCATCGTAAAGTCTTTTGGATACTGTACCGGGGCCTCCGGCATCAGGATAGTGGTAGGAATGTTTTTCAGTAGGGTCATCTATCTGATATATAGGACATATTACCACTGCAGTTCCACAGCTTCCAACCTCATCAAAACTCTCCAATTCTGTCACATCAATAGCCCTTTGCTGAACCTCCATTCCAAAACTTGTCGCAATCTCCATAATTGACTTATTTGTTATTGACGGCAAAATACTTGATGAGTAGGGAGTTATGTACTTATTGTCTTTTATTGCAAAAAAATTTGATGTTCCGCATTCATCTATCCATTTTTTCTCCTTAGGGTCCAGGTATAAAACTGAGGCGTAGCCCTTTTTTTTGGCCATTGTTCCAGACATCATTGCAGCAGCATAGTTCCCTCCTGCTTTAAAACATCCTGTTCCTAAAGGAGCAGCTCTATCATGATCCCTGTCTATGAGAACCTTTATTGCCCCTGTGCCTCCGTTATAGTTTCCCACCGGTGAAACAGCAACCAAGAAAAGATAATCTTTTGATGGTTTGACGCCCATTTGAGGACCCACACCCAAAAGCAGAGGTCTTATGTAGAGGGTCGCCCCGGATTCATAGGGAGGTATAAATTCCAGGTTTTCCCTAACAGCCATATCTACAGCTTTCATAAAGAGATCCGTATCGGGAGCAGTCATACCAAGGTACGCAGCTGATCTCTGAAGTCTTTTGGCATTCTCGTCCGGACGAAAAAGACGTATAACACCATCGACTCCTCTGTAGGCCTTTAACCCTTCAAAAACTTGAAGGCCATAGTGAAGGGCCGCAGACAATGCACTTATTGTTATATTATCATCGCTGCTGCTTTGTAGTGTTCCCCATTTTCCGTTTGAGTATAGGCAGCTCACAAGTGAGTTTGTCTTAACATATCCGAAGCTAAGATTTGACCAATCAGGTAGTTTGTTCATATTCATTTATTTAAAAAACCACCCCGGTAAGAGGTGGTTTGCATTATTTCATTTCAAATTAAATTTTTGGAATTACATAAATCTCCACCTCATAGTATTAACCAAATACTGAGCAGCAAAAGATGTAAAAACAGAGAGTGTAGTATTTCCATAATGATCGCGAAGGTAAAAAAAATATTTTTCTAAAACAAGGCCATGAAAAGTTTTGGCATGGCCAGCCCTAGTCTTGCTGTGGTTGCTCGCCGTTTTGATACTCTCCCAGTATCTGCAAATTTTCCGTGAGTGGCTTTATGGCTTCCAACGCTTGTTTAAATCGTTTGTGGTCACTGAAAATAAGATCTATATAAAAGAGGTACTCCCACTCTACCCCCACTATTGGGAGCGATTGAATTTTTGTAAGGTTCATATTATAAATCGAAAGAACAGAGAGGACATGAGAGAGCTTTCCCTGTTGGTGCGGAAGTGAAAAACACAGAGATGCCTTATTTACAGATTGGTTGGCAATCTTTGACAGCCGCTTGACCTTGTCACTTTCCGCAACAATCATGAACCTTGTAAAATTCCGTTTGTTGTCCTCCACTCCGGCCCGGAGTATCTCCAAATTATACATCTCCGCAGCCAGATCACTCGCCAGAGCTCCTACACCCATCAGGTGCTCATCACTTATCCATTTGGCACTTAGAGCAGTATCTACAGAATCAACTATTTTCACGCCCTTTTTGCGAAGCTCGTTCAGAAACAGGTGACACTGTTGGATTGCCACAGGGTGGGAATGAATCTCTTTAATATCATCCACACTTTGACCGGGCATCGCTAATAAGTTTTGCACCACCCTTAAATACTGTTCGCCAATTATCGGAAGGCGGCTTTCACTCAGAAATGAATGATTTTGCAGCAAACCCCCAGCTACAGAGTTTTCAATAGCCACAATACCGCAATCTACCCTTTTCTCTCTAAGTTCGTCGAACAGATCGGAAAATGTGTCGCAGGGGACAATTGTAATTGGGTTATTACCAAAGAATTTTTTAGCGGCAATTTCATGGAAGGCTCCAAACCCTCCTTGAATTGCAACACTGACAATGTGATTTTCTACGTTTTTCATTTTTTCAAAAAAAAGGCCCCGAAACTCAGGACCTTTGGCAAATTTAAATAAATTATTGAATTAATGTTATAATTTTGTAGCTAGAAGGAAGATCTCTAAAAATTATTTATGGAATATCAACAACTTATTGTACTAACTGAGAATCGTGTATGTACAATCAAAATAAACAATCCTGCTGCATTGAATGCTCTAAATTCCTCTCTTTTAAAAGAGTTGGATAAAGCTTTAGACACGGTTGAAAAGGATCCGGAAGTATTTGTACTGATTATCACAGGAGAAGGTAGAGCCTTTGTGGCAGGAGCAGACATAACCGAGATGATAAATTTGAATATTGCTCAAGCGAAGAAGTTCGGCGATTTTGGTGCTATGGTATTCAGAAAGATAGAGACACTCTCCAAACCTGTAATTGCTGCAGTCAATGGGTTTGCCCTTGGTGGCGGATGTGAACTTGCAATGGCTTGCGACATAAGAATAGCTTCTGAAAATGCAAAGTTCGGGCAACCCGAAGTTAGTCTGGGTGTTACGCCGGGATTCTCCGGTACTTACAGGCTACCTAAACTTGTGGGTGTGGCAAAGGCAAAGGAGCTGATATTTACCGGCAATCTAATAGGTGCATTGGAGGCGCGTGAAATTGGTCTGGTAAATCAAGTGGTAAAACCGGAAGAACTAATGGAAATTGTTATGAAAATGGCAAACACAATTGCATCCAAAGCCCCAATTGCTGTTAAATACTCTAAGGAGGCAATCGAATATGGGTTGAATCATGATGCGGAAAACGCTATCGACAATGAGACCGATCTCTTTAGCCGCTGTTTCGAAACCCAAGATCAGAAAGATGGAATGCAGGCATTCATAGGCAAGAAAAAACCGAACTTTAATAATCGTTAATTCAATATAATATGAAAATTTGTGTGATAGGCACCGGCACTATGGGAAGCGGTATTGTACTTGCTTTTGCCCAAGCCGGGTTCAGCGTGGTAATGAAAGGCATATCGGATAATGAACTTCTGATTGGCCACAAAAACATTCATAACAACCTTTCCAAACTGGTGGAAAAGGGCAAGATGGACTCGCAAACGATGAATGAGATTACTTCCAGGATTACAGAGACATTGACTTACGATGCTTGTTCAGATGCAGACCTGGTTATTGAAGCGGTATTAGAAGATATGCGCCTGAAGCATGAAATTTTTAAAACTCTGGATACCATTTGCAAGCCTGAGGCAATTCTTGCCTCAAACACATCGTCGCTGTCGATAACTGAGATTGCTGCGTCAACAAAGAGAGCAGAAAAGGTTATAGGAATGCACTTTTTTAACCCCGCCCCTGTAATGAAGCTTGTAGAGGTTATAAAAGGACAACTCACAGCTCCGGAAGTGGCTGATTTTGTTGCAGATCTTGCAAGGCAAATGGGAAAAACTCCGGTTAGCGTAAATGAAGCTCCTGGATTTGTAGTTAACCGTATTCTGGTTCCGCTGGTTAACGAAGGCATCGGCATTTTGGCAGACGGCGTAGCCACAAGAGATGAGATTGACGAGGCAATGAAGCTTGGAGCCAACCATCCGATGGGACCATTGGCACTGGGAGACCTTATAGGGCTGGATGTATGTCTGGCAATAATGGAGGTTCTCTATAATGAGTTTGGAGATTCAAAATACAGACCACATCCATTGCTCCGTAAAATGGTAAGAGCCAAACAGCTGGGCAGAAAAACCGGCATAGGTTTTTACGACTACAGAAAATAGATACTTTATAAAATATCATATTGATGGGACAAAATCGCAGCAGTCAAACCAAGGTTTCCAGGATCAACTACAAGACTTTGATGCAGATCCGCATCCGGAAAATCCTGATGATATGCAGCAGTTATGACGCCTATACCCTAGAAGAGGACGGCCGTATTGAAGGTCAGATTTACAAGGAATATGTAGATCTCAACCTTAGCAATCCTCCCACCTTCACATGGGTAACTTCTTCTGTGGAAGCCCTTAAGCTTCTACAGACTGATGATGATTTTGACCTAATAATAAGTATGTTCAATGTTGGAGAACTGGATGTTTTTAACTTCTCCATACATCTTAAGAAAGAACTGCCCAACATACCTTTTGTGCTGCTCACCAATTTTTCCAAGGAGCTTTCCAGAATTATCGAGAACGAAGACTGTTCCGGTATAGACCACATATTCAGTTGGCATGGCAATGCAGATCTGATTCTTGCAATAATTAAACTATTCGAAGACAGACGGAATGCAGACGATGATATTCTTGTTGCCGGCGTGCAGTCAATCCTTTTGGTGGAGGACTCTGTCCGATACTACTCAACCTATCTCCCTGCAATTTATAAACTCGTTCTGCTGCAGAGTGCAGAATTTCTCAAAGAGGCTCTCAATGAACAACAGCAAAAGCTTAGAAAAAGAGCCAGACCAAAAATACTTCTTGCAACAAACTACGATGAGGCTGTTGCTCTTTATGAACGGTATAAAAAGAATCTTTTAGGGGTAATTTCCGATGTCGGGTTTATCATCCACAAAAACGACCCTTCTGCCAGTGAAAAACTGGATGCCGGAATCGATTTGTGCAAGATGATAAAAAGCGATGACCCTCACATGCCTTTTCTTCTCCAGTCAGCTCAAGAGAACATGCGAGAATTTGCACAACAGTTGGGCGTCGGTTTTATTCTAAAATATTCAAAAACACTTCTTATTGAACTCAGCGATTATATCAGCGAGGAGTTTGTTTTTGGCGACTTCGTTTTTCGTGACTTAAGCACTGGTGAGATTATCGGCAGAGCAAAGGATCTGAGAGACCTTCAACACCTGGTAATGGAAATACCCGAAGAGGTGTTGCTATATCATACCTCAAGAAACCGTCTGTCCAAGTGGATGTACTCCCGTGGACTCTTCACTCTTGCCAACAAGCTGAAAACCGCACACGAAAGCCATTTTAAAACGATGGATGGACTTCGTCAATACATCGTTCAAGCAATTATTGATTATAGAATTTTGCTCGGACACGGGGTGGTAGCCCGTTTTAATCCGGACTCCTACAGTCAGTATATCTGGTTCGCAAGATTGGGCGAAGGTTCTCTAGGGGGCAAAGCCAGAGGACTTGCTTTTATAAACAATATGCTGCAGAAATACAATCTGCTTAACAAATACCCCGGCGTTAAAATTCTTATTCCTCGCACTGTTGTTATTGCAACAGACTATTTCGATGAATTTATCCGTGTAAACGGCCTGCAATATGTAATTAAGTCTGATATTACCGATGAAGAAATTTTAGCTGAATTTGTAAGTTCGCGTCTGCCTGAATCACTTGTTTCAGATCTGAAAGTGTATATAAAATTTGCCAATGGTCCGCTTGCAGTGCGTTCAAGTTCCAAGTTGGAAGATTCACATTATCAGCCTTTTGCCGGCATATATTCTACATATATGATCCCTCTCACCCAAAATGTAGATCAGATGCTTCGTCTGTTGGGGAAGGCAATAAAAAGCGTGTATGCTTCAATCTATTTTGCCTCCAGCCGTGCCTACATACAAGCAACTTCAAATCTGATAAGCGAGGAGAAGATGGCTGTGGTAATACAGGATGTTTGCGGTACTGAGGATAGCGGGTACTTCTTCCCTACCCTCTCCGGAGTTGCCCGCTCCCTTAATTTCTACCCGATTGGGGCAGAGAAACCGGAGGATGGTATTGTGAATCTTGCGTTAGGACTTGGAAAGCTCGTCGTTGAAGGGGGAAAAACACTCCGTTTTTCGCCTAAGTATCCAAAACATATTCTCCAACTCTCAACGCCTCAACTTGCCTTGAGCGACACTCAGAATGTAATGTATGCCCTTAATCTTAAGCCGGAAGAGTTCAAAACCTCCATTGACGATTCTGTAAATCTACAAAAGTTTGATGTGAATCAGGTGAAACACTTCAGGAACATGAGCCATGTTGCCTCCACCTGGGATATGCAGAGTGAAATAATTACCGACAGCAACCTCGAGGAGGGCCGGAAAATCATAACTTTTGCCCACATTCTCAAACACGACACAATGCCACTCGCCAGGATTATCAGCGATATTCTGGAGGTAAGCCAGCAAGAGATGCGGTCTGCAGTTGAGTTGGAATTTGCTGTTGATATGGATGTCCCAGCCGGGCAAGATAAAATTTTCAGCTTTCTGCAGATTCGTCAGATTACAGACAGTCAGGATAACAAGTCGTTGGATTGGGACAATATTAACGTGGATGACTCCATCATCTATGCTCAAAAGGCTCTTGGAGTAGGAATTATTGAGGGTATAACCGATATAATATATGCAAGAGCAGATAATTTTGACAGCGCCCACACTCTGGAGATGGCAGAAGAAATCAACATCATTAATGCAAAGATGAGGGATTCAAAGAGGCATTATGTGTTAGTGGGTCCAGGCAGATGGGGATCGAGTGACCCGTGGTTGGGGATTCCTATTAAATGGCCGCATATCTCGGAGGCTAAGGTTATTGTAGAATGCGGACTCAAAAATTTCCGGGTAGACCCGAGCGAGGGCACCCACTTTTTCCAGAACCTCACTTCGTTTGGGATAGGTTATCTTACCATCAACCCATTTATGGGTGACGGGCGTTTTGATATTGACCGTCTGAACTCTATGGAAGCTTGTTACGAGAGCAAGTACCTGCGTCAGGTGAGTTTCCCTGCGCCACTGTATATTTTCATTGACGGAAGGAAGAACAAGGGGATCGTGCGGTAGCAATGACTTTGGCGTCGTTTGAGGTAACTTTTTAATCATAAACTACTTGCAAAATGCATTTTTAACAATAAACGACGCCAAAGTCAAGCTGTTCTATTTTTTTACTACTTTTGCAGTATATCACAAGAGTGTTTTTCTCGATAATTTAATCAAAATATGAGTGACATCATCAACCACGAATGTGGCATCGCATTAATCCGGTTACTTAAGCCGCTGGAGTACTATCAGAACAAATACGGGTCATACCTGTATGGGCTCAACCGGCTTTACATTTTAATGGAGAAGCAAAGGAACCGGGGCCAGGAGGGTGCCGGGGTTGTTGGAGTGAAGCTGGATATGCCTCCGGGTTACAAATATATGGACAGAGTTCGCTCCTGTGGAGCTAACCCCATTCAGGAGGTTTTCAATGCCATTCACGAGCCTATGCGGGGAGTTGACATTAAGGGGAAAGATGCTGTATGGGCTAAACAAAATCTTCCGTTTGTATCTGAGGTCTATCTTGGTCATTTGAGATATTCCACATTCGGAAAAAATAACATAGATATGGTGCATCCTTTAAAAAGAGCCAGCAACTGGAGGAGCCACAATCTGGCACTGGCGGCGAATTTTAACCTTACCAATGTGGACGAGTTGTTCGACAGTCTTATCCGCGCCGGTCAGCATCCGCGCAACTATTCAGACACTGTGACATTGTTGGAAAAAGTGGGATATTTTATGGACGATGAAATTCAAAACAAATATTATCACTATAAAGACCAGGGTTATTCCAAACAGGAGATATCTCCGCTCATCGAGGAGAACATGGATTGGGTGAGCGTTCTTGCCAAAAGCAGTGCAGACTGGGATGGTGGTTATGCCGTAGCAGGCGTTGTCGGCCACGGAGACGCCTTTGTAATGCGTGATCCGTGGGGCATCCGTCCTGCATATTACTATAAAGACGACGAGGTTGTGGTTGTTGCATCCGAGGGTTCGGTTATTCGGACTGCTTTTAGGGTTGACGACACAAACATTCAGGAGATAAAGCCCGGTCACGCTCTCATTATAAAAATGAACGGGTCTGTTAAGGAGGAGTTGGTTCGCGAACCTAAGAAAAGGAGCAGTTGCTCTTTTGAAAGAATCTATTTTTCCAGAGGCAACGACAGAAATATCTACAAAGAGCGTAAAAAGCTTGGAGAACTACTTACTCCCCAATTGATTAAAGCTATTGACGGCGATTTGGACAACACCGTATTTTCTTTCATTCCCAACACAGCAGAAACCTCTTTTTACGGTATGGTCAAAGGGATTCAGCAATATATGGTTGAAGACAAAAAACGGCAGATAAGAGCCGGTAAAGATTCGTGGAGCGAGGAGACGCTTGGCGAAATAATCTCCCGGGAGCCTCGTATCGAGAAGATTGTGATTAAGGACGTCAAGCTCCGCACATTTATCACTTCCGACGGTGACAGGGACGAAATGGTAGCCCACGTTTACGATGTGACTTACGGAGCCGTCAAAAACACTGACACTCTGGTTGTTATTGACGACTCCATTGTAAGGGGGACAACTCTCAGGAAAAGTATTCTACGTATTCTGGACAGTCTCAACCCTAAGCGGATAATTATAGTTTCATCTGCTCCCCAGATCCGTTACCCCGATTGTTACGGCATTGATATGACCCGTATGGGAGAATTCATAGCCTTTAATGCGGCGATTGAACTGCTCAAAGAAAGGGGGATGGAGAGCGTTATTGAGAATGTTTACCGCAAATGCAAAGCTCAGGTAGGATTGCCCAAAGAACAGTATGTCAATGTCGTCAAAGAAATTTACGCTCCGTTTACTTATGAGGAGGTTTCTGACAAAATTGCGCAGATGGTAAAGAATGACACGGTAAAAGCTGAGGTAAAGGTCGTATATCAGACTGTTGAAAATCTTCACGAAGCTTGCAAGGAGAACAGCGGCGACTGGTATTTTAGCGGGAACTACCCTACTCCCGGCGGGAACAAGGTTGTGAATACTGCTTTTATTAACTGGATGGAAGGAAGGGACGAGAGGTCGTACTAAAACTGACCAAGTCATTCGTGGGAAATCCCACGAATGACTTGGTCACAGCTGTTTAAAGTAAACTTAATTGTGTTTTTTGGTTGGAATGATGAACAGTGGTATAGAAGTCTGATGTAAAACTTTTTCCGTTACACTTCCCATTAGTATTTCATCCAACCATCTCCTGCTATGAGAACCCATAACAATAATATCTACGTGCAAGTCTTTTGCAGTCTTTAATATAGATTCAGCAAAATCACCTTCTTTTACCAGAGTTTGAATGGTTTCATCACCAATGTAATGTTTTGTTTTATCAAGAAAATGTTGTAATGCTTGTTTAAGCATATCAATATTATCTAATTGCCATGGATACATATCCATATAACCGGTATACCCCATTATCGGAGAATAATTTGTAGAAGCATAATATACCGGATGTGACATTACATGCAGCAATATAACTTCTGCATTCATAGCTTTGGCCATTGAAAAGCCTACTTCTGCTACTTTTTGTGCGGTTGGATCATAATCCAACGCTATCAACACCTTTTTCATTTTGTTTGTTTTCATGTTTGTTGTCTAAGTTGCTGTCGGGTCAAGTTAAGCAACTTTAACCGGATAAGTATTACATAACTTTTGAAAAAAGTTACATCTTTCATACATTTGATAGCGAATGTGTAAAAACTAACTATGTTTGCGTATTAATGCATTGTTGAGCCTAAATATGAGCGTACTAAATATTGCTTTGTTCATTAGCTTATTTTAACTAATTTTAAGGACTTAATCTTTAAAACTTTATACTATGTTTTCTGCAAGTCATTTTCATCCTATGTTTGTGCACTTTCCTATCGCTTTAATAGCCATAGGATTCTTCGCCGATTTATGTGCCTTGTATTTTAAGAAAGAGGTGTGCCTCTCCAAATGTGGATTTTATCTATTGATTACAGGAACTCTTTCTGCTCTTCTCGCTGTTTTTACGGGCGTATTTTTTACTGCCGAAATGTCCGGTGCTGCAGGTAATGTTCAGGAAACCCACGAGTTTTTTGCTATTATTACCTTATGTATTTTAGTTGTCACCTCAGTTTTGCGGATTATTCTTAAATCTACGGATAAGGAAAACGCCAAATTGAAATGGGTGGCTTTTGCACTATATGGTTTAGCTGCAATTTTTGTGAGTATAACCGGTTTCTTCGGCGGAAACCTGGTATACAATTATATGATGCCTCTATAACATCCTAAAAAATTAAAACAATGAAAAACATTTTCTTAATTGCGTTAGTAAGCTTGTTCGCTTTTACAAGCTGCAACCAGACCAAACCGGTTAAAACAGTTGAAAACCTCAAAGCCGGGATTAAAGGAGAAACAACCGCAAGTGCAAAATATGCTGCATTTGCCCAAAAGGCCAGAGAAGAGGGAAATGATACTATTGCCAAGTTGTTTGATGCGGCATCCAAATCCGAATCAATTCATGCAGCAAATCACTTAAAGGTATTGGTAGGATTAGGTGAAGTAATGGACGAATTTACACCTGAATTCGAAGTTAAAACTACTGCAGAAAACCTTCAGGCAGCCATTGACGGCGAAAGTTATGAGGTTGCTACTATGTATCCGCAATTCATTGCAGATGCCGAATCTGAAAAAGTAGACAAAGCTGTGCAATCTTTCAGTTGGGCTTCAGATACAGAAATGAAACATCAGGAATTCTACACCAAAGCTCTTGAGGCGCTTAATGCGAATTTGGAGAAGAATCTGCCGTTTGATTACCTTGTTTGTCCCGTTTGCGGTAACACATACGACAAAGCAAATGCCGATGACCAATGTGCTTTCTGTCTAACCGGTAAAGATAAGTTCATAGCAATTTAATGAATATTTCATTTCAAACAATCGATTGGACAAGCATTCCTAAGATAGAACACAAAGGCGAAACAGGAGTTGCATATTGGCAGACCACTCAATTTGAAGGATTGCGAATTAGGATAGTTGAATATTCTAAGGGTTATATTGCTGACCACTGGTGTAAAAAAGGACATATAGTGCATTGTCTGGAAGGAGATTTTGTTAGTGAACTTGAAGATAGTGAAAAATTTATTCTATCGAAAGGGATGAC
>Ga0209638_1000229_pt1 | contig 37408 bp, 30 predicted proteins | sample BarGraNGADG00211_FD_184490 | JGI IMG/M metagenome (GOLD analysis project Ga0209638, IMG submission 184490) | Arctic peat soil microbial communities from Barrow, Alaska - Barrow Graham LP Ref core NGADG0002-211 (SPAdes) (version 2) | ecosystem: Environmental > Terrestrial > Soil > Wetlands > Peat...
TGGCATTCAGGAGGTCACCGGTTCGATCCCGGTCAGGTCCACCAAATCCCCTCCTCGCGGGTAACCAACGGCGGCGATAGCCCTGCCTCGGTCATTCTCACCGTTTCTGACTGATTCGAGTTGTCCCGATGCGCTGCCTTGGCTGAGGCACGGCAGTGCCGATAGGAAGCATGAGGGCGATCTGCGCCAGGTTAACCGAATAGGCGTTATCGGACCACGCGGCCGCCATCCGGAGGAGCCGCCCCGTCCGCCCAGACACAGACTACACGGGCACCAACTCGCTGAAATCAACTTCGAGCGCAGGCTTGTACAGTTGGCAGGCCACTCACAGTCTGTAGCGCATCCGCCACGAGCGCGGGTGGAGCCCCGAATAAGCGCAACAGAGCGACGGCATTGCGCGACGGTGCAATGCCACGACGGAGACAGTAGTCGAACTCCAGGCGATCCGCCGCAATGCGATCTGCAAAATGATAGGAGCAGAAGCGGTCGCCCAGAACGCCCACCAGTTCGAGATCGTGCGTGGCGGCCATCACCAAGCAGGGCGGGTTGCCTGCCGCGAGATACTTGAAAACCGCCGCGCTCGCCCCGATCCGATCAGTCGAATTGGTGCCCCTGAACAGCTCATCAAAGAGGCAGAGCGTGACCGGGCCGTTCGCCGCTTGTGCGACAATCGAAACGACCGTCTCCGCTTCGCGCTGGTAGAGGCTCTTGCCGGCTTGGAGATCGTCGGTAGGGCTGATGCACGTATGCACGGTCAGCCATGGCGCTCGATAGCCGGACGCGAATACGGTGCCGATCGACTGGGCCAGCACAGCGTTCACTCCGACACTGCGAAGGAACGTCGATTTGCCGGTCATGTTCGCGCCGGTCAGGATGACGCCGGACGGCCCGAACGTCAGCGAGTTCGTCACGCACGGGCTAACAAGGGGATGGCTCAAGTCAGACATCTCGACCGTGGAGGAAGAGGCGACGAATGTCGGTCGCGTCCACGCAGCCCCGCCCGTTCGAACAGACGCCACGCTTATCGCAGCGTCGAGATCCCCAGGTGGTGGTTGAACCCGGCTTCCCGGGATCTGCGGGTGTCCTCTTCCTGGCTGTATCCGCTGAGCGCCGCCAGGACGACGGCCGCCAGCGAAGGAATCTGTCGGATGCGCCGCGCCACCTCGAATCCGTTCATCCCGGGCATCTCGATATCAATCAGCGCGAACTCGGGACGCGATGTGCCCGCCAGTTCAACGGCCGCGGCCCCCCGGTGGGCGATGAACACCTCGTGCCCGTCCATCTTCAGGAGCGTGCCGAGCATCTCGGCCGCATCCTCGTTGTCGTCCACGACCAGGATGCGCCGGGGCGAAGACACGACGGGCGAAGGGCTGGCAGGCTTGGCGACGATGACGGGCGGGTCGGAGGCGGGCAACCGGATCTCGAACTCGCTACCCTGACCCGGTCCGAGGCTGTGCGCCTCGTCTTCTGGTTGGCCATACTCTGGCGGCGAGAACAGCCGCCCTGCGGAGCCGGTGGAGCCACGTCGGATAGGATGTCTCGATGGCTTTGGAGCGTCTCCAATCGTTGACGGAACGCGATCGAGCGCTGTTCGCGGGCATGCAAGACGATGAGGCGCAGGCAGTATTCGCGTACCTGTTCTCCCAGCCGCGCCAGGCCGGCGGTGCACCACGCCTCCGGTCGCGCGCCATCGGCCTGTATGACCCGTTCTGCGACCGACGCCACCACAACCTGGGGCTGCTCTGGCAGGCCGGACCGTACAGCTGTTGCGATCACCGATGCGCCTACTGTTACGCGCGCAGCTACCTGGCGAACTTCGCGCACGGCGGCGCGGCGAAGCGGGGATTCGGAGCGGCGTTCTCCCGCTGTCTCGAAGACCTGCAGCGGCTGAAGGTGCCCCCGCGTCACCTGTCGATGGCGAACTCGACCGACGTGTTGCAGGCTCGCCTCGAGCGCGAGCATCGGGCGGCGCTGTTCATGTTCGAGTGCATTGCCTGCTATCCCGGGCTGTTCGCGAGCGTCGGCGTGCTCACGAAGCACCCGGAGGTGCTTCTGGATGACGAGCGCTACACGGCCGCGTTGTTATCGCTGGGGGCCGAGGTGCAAGTCAGCATCGCGTTCTTTCGCGACGAGGCAGCCGCCCGAGTCGAGCCTGGCGCCCCGCCACCGTCCCTACGCCGCCTGGCCGTCGAACGACTGGCTGCCCGAGGCCTGCGAGTGGTGCTGCGTCTCGATCCGCTCTTTCCGCGCGGCGTCCCGGGCGTTCCGGACCTGCAGTCGTGGGACGACGACGTGCGTCCGCTCGTCGAGTGGGCAACGCGTGTGCCGGTGGCCTACGTGATCACCTCTCCGATCAAGCTGCCGTTCCGCCGGAATCTGATGGAGGGGTTTCATCGCGCGATGCTCCCGGCGTTTCCTGTCGTACGAGGGAGTTACCGGCGCATGGCCCCGGACGTCGAGCGCGCGGTTGTGGCAGATTTGCACTTGCTGGGCGAAGCCTCTGGCCTGTCGGTAGAGCACTGCTTCGCGAACATCCTGCGGCGGGCGCGGCAGGCGCAGGAAAGCCCGGTGGACGAGGCGTCGAGGAAGTGAGGACCGCGGCCGCACGAAGGGTTCAACCGGCGGCAGCTCGAAACCCCGCGATGACAGCATCCCCCTCGAACCGGCGGTCAGCACGCGCACGCCAATAGATACACCACCCGCTGGTCCACCGCCAGCGCGGCGCCGGCGATTCGCGGCGAACGAAGGCGCAGGTCCTCGCCAAGGCCCACGGATGGAAACGTCTCGACGGCGGTCTTGTTGATCGACGCCAGGAAGCGCCTCGACCTGTCGCGGCACGGCCTCGAGCTTCGCCTGGAACGCGTCGAGATCGGCGCGGACCCGTTCGTACAGCGCCGCCGTGGCGCGCGTAGGCGAGGCCGGCGTGATTTGGCGCGCGGTGCCCGCCGAGGCAGGTGCTGCACTTGAGGGAATGTCTCACACACACTCGGATCTGGGGAGCGAGCCGAACCCGACACGACGCCGCCACAGGAACTCAACGATTGCGCGCTGAACCAATCGCGGATCCCCTCGGGGAGACTCCACCCGACAATCGAACGACCCGGTCGTCTTCATTGATCGCGGCGAGATCGATCTCCGTGTCGTTCCGATCCCAGCCCATCGATGAAGACGTCTCGACACTCAGACGAGGCGGCCGAGAAGAAATGCCTCGGAATCACTCTGTGGACGGACGTGCGAACCGATCGCTGGGCCCGGCCGGCCAGCCGCGCTTCGTCCATCCGCTTTGGCCGTTCGCGCTTCCGGGCGTCACGATCCATCGCGTGTCTCTGTCCGGCTGACGTTTGACATGAGAGGCCTGACCCGGCCTGCCGGGGCACGTCCTCTCGATGGAAGGGTCAGGCCGCGGGTTGGACGAGTTGCTCATACTGGCCGAAGCTGCTCTCCGAGCGACCGTGTTTTCTCGGTTCTCACGTCGCCTGTGTGCTGGGTTGTCTTTCTCTCTATGAGCAAGATGTGGCATTCCTCTTCGGCGATTGGGTTGTGGCGCACGCCCTTTGGAACCACGAACATTTCGCCTTCATCTAGTTCGACTGGCTCGCTTTCCATTTCGATGCGAAGATGACCTTTGAGGATGAAGAACAGTTCGTCTTCATTCTCGTGGCTATGCCACGCCAATGATCCGTGGACTATAGCGACCTTGATGTAAGCGTCATCGATCTCGCCGACTACCCGAGGTGACCAGAGTTCGGTGAGTGCGAGAGCAACGTCTTTCGGTGAAACGACTTTCGGCATGGGTGGCTCCTCCGGCCTAACGCTTGAGGTGAGCCACGCCGAGCCGCGTTAGCGGGTCGGCGTTGGCTCGACCGATTTGTTGGATGCTTGATTTCGTCCGATAATCACGAGCGCAATGTATGGGACAAAGTTAAATACAAGAACGATTATCTTGAAGAAGCCGAGGAGAACGTAGATCGCAACATTGAAGGCGTCTGCTGTAATGGGAATCCAATTGCTGTGCATTCCAAAAACCCAATCTCCGGCAAATCGTATGAACAGGGACGAGAGAATCAACAGCCCTCCATTGATGATGGTGCACCACTTAAAGAGCGCTCGAATGACGGAAATATCCATAGTCCTTTCCCTTTCTGTTCTTCTACATCCAACGTCATATAGGTGGACGACGCCAATTGCCGGTCAGACGCCCGGAGTGCCTCCACGCAGGCCGGAGAACCACCCGCCACTTCCGGGCATGATGTCCGTCATATCATCCGGGCGCAAATCCTTGTGTCAGAAGGGGTGCCCCCAACCTGATCGGCTCCCTGACCAGCAATTGGCGCCAGCGCCAATTGCCGGATTATCCGTGGATAGAAGGAAGGCGTCAATTGTAGGGTTGACGTCAACGACGGTAGCGAACAGTCAACCTGGGTTGACGCGGAGTCGAGGAGGCCAGTGTCAGTAGCGCGGCGTAACCTGTTACTGGACATCGAGTAGCGATGCCAGCGCTGGCGTCAGCTCCGTCAGCATCCGGCCGGTCGAGGGTTCTCTGACCCAGGTGAACCCGTGAAGCCCCGAGACGGCGTCAAGGTGCGCCGCCTCGATCGACGCCGCGACCCCACTCTCGGAGAGGCGCCGCTCCCCCGCCGCGAGCCGGTCGGCGATCCGGTTCGGGTTGATGGCGTAGGCCACCACAAGCAACGTCGCCTTCGTGACACGCTGGCGGCGCGCCACACTCCGATATACTCCATGCTGCCATGACGACATGCCCGCACGACCATTGCCTCGGTTCTGCCGTTGAGGCCATCGGCGACACGCCGCTGGTTGACCTGCAGAGGTTCGCAGCCCACCTGCACGGGCGGATCCTGACGAAACTCGAGTATCTCAATCCCGGCTATTCGAAAAAGGACCGGATCGCCCGGCAGATCATCGAGGACGCCGAACAGGAGGGCGCTCTACACCCGGGCCAGACCGTGGTTGAGCTCACCAGCGGCAACACCGGAACCGGTCTGGCGCTGGTCTGCGCGGTCAAGGGGTACCCCTTCGTTGCCGTGATGTCCAGGGGGAACTCCCCGGAGCGCGCTCGCATGATGGCCGCCCTGGGTGCCGAAGTCGTGCTGGTCGATCAATTACCAGGCTCGCCTCTCGGGCAGGTGTCAGGCGGCGACCTTGAACGGGTCGATCGCGAGACGGTCCGGTTGGTGGCGGAACGAAATGCATTTCGGGCCGACCAGTTCCATCATCACGGCAATTTCCGCGCGCATTACCTCCACACGGGACCGGAAATCCTGAGGCAGGCTGGCGAGCCTATTGATGCTTTTTGCGACTTCGTCGGCACAGGCGGCACGTTTGCTGGCTGTGCAGCAGCACTGAGAGAGGCTCATCCGGGCACCCGCTGCTACGTGGTCGAGCCCGAGGGAGCCGCGGTTCTGGCTGGACTCCCCCTCGTCCGCCCAAATCACAGGATTCAGGGTGGCGGGTACGCCCTGCCGAATCTCTTCCCCCAATCAGTCCGCATCGATGGCTTCCTCGAGGTCTCCGACGAGGAAGCCATCTCCGCTGCCCGGGGCCTGGCCCGCATGGAAGGGTTGTTCGTCGGTTTTTCATCGGGGGCGAACGTGGCTGCGGCGAGCAAGCTCCTGCAGGGTCCGTGCCGCGGCCAGACAGTTGTCACGATTCTTAACGATTCCGGCTTGAAATACCTGAGTACGGATCTCTGGGCCTAGCAGCCCGTGGTGCAAGTCCCGCCGGCATTCGGCCGACGCTGCATCCCGCCCGGCGGTGTGAACCGTCGTACGCGTCGGCGCCGGGGTCGGCTTACACGAGGCTGTCTGTGGGGGTGCGATACACGAGGACGGCGAGTTGACGAGGATCACCTGAACACCGCGCGCCTCGAGGATCTCGAAGATCGGAAGCCGGACGACAGCGCCCTGCCACGTTTCGCGGACGAGCGGCGCAAGCTGGCGGAATCGGCCGAGCAGGATGGAGACCGGACGCCGGCAGCGAACCCGTTGCATCGCCGCACGCAGTGGTAATCTACTGTGCAATTGTGGGTGTATACTCGCCCGCAATCGCCGGGCGCGCGTGGAGACCCACGATCCTGGCCGGTTGTTCCATCGCCCTCATTCCAAGGAGTCCGTCGTGAAACAGATTGTCCTGGCCGCCACCATCGCGGCCGGCTTCCTGGTCATCGGGTGCACCCAGACGACCGCCCCCGCGCCGAACGCGAAGGCGATGCGCATCGCAGTCGCCACCTTCTCGCACGAAACGTGCACCTTCTGTCCCGAGCCGACCGGCGTCAAGGAGTGGGAGTTCTACGGGCCGCCGGTCCGGGGCAAGGACGTGCTCGAGAACGGTAGCTACATCGGCGGGTTTGTCCGAGCGTCGAAGGAGTACACCAACGTGGAACTGGTCGGCATCCTGTCGCCGCGCGACGCGAAGGGCGGGTCGTCGGGCAGTTGGGTCACGAAGGAGGCGTTCGACAAGTACTCGAACGGCATCGCCGACGACATCCGGCAGACGGGCCCGTACGACGGCGTGTACCTCGCGCTGCACGGCGCGATGGCGGTGACCGACGTGGCCAAGCCGGAAGCCGAACTGGTCCGCCGGGTCCGCGTCGTCGTGGGAAAGACGGTGCCGATCTTCGTGACGCTCGACCTGCACGCCAACGACGACCATGAGCTGTCCGACGCGGCGAGCGGCGTCCTCATCATCAAGCGGTATCCGCACTACGACGCGGCCCTCCAGGGGGAGCGCGCGCTGCGCCTCATGCTGCGGACGATCAAGGGCACCTTCAAGCCGACCATGGCCACGCGGAAGCCGGGCGTGTTGACGCCCAGCGTCTACCAGGGGACCGGGTCGTCGCCGTCGATGGAGATCATGGAGCGGGCGCGCATCTGGGAGGAGCGAACGCGCGATGCCTACGTCTCGGTCGCCTACGGCTTCGCCTACGCGGACGTCGTGGACATCGGCGCGACGGTGATGGTCATCACCAACAACGACCAGAAACTGGCGGACCGGATCGCCGACGACATGTCGGACTTCATCTGGAAGAAACGCGAAGAGTTCGCGGGGAAGACGCTGCCGAAAACGCAGGAGGGCGTCCGCCAGGCGATCGCCGCGGCGAAAGCCGGCAAGGTGCCGGTGGTGGTCGCCGATCAGTCCGACCGGACCGGGAACTCCACGTGGATTCTGGCCGAACTCATCAAGCAGGGCGGACAGAACTTCTGCATCACGACCCTCGCCGACGAGCGCGCACTCGGGCAGCTCAAGGGGAAGGCCGTGGGCGACAAGGTGAGCCTGGACGTGGGCGGATGGGCCGAGGAGACCTCAGGGAGGCCAGTGAAGATCGACGGCACGCTCGAGTGGCTCGGCAAGTACGAGCACATGGACCCGGTGGCGGTCATCACGTTCGGGAACAACAACCGCGTGATCCTGACGCCGGTGCTTGACCAGGTGACCGACCCGGACATCTTCCAAGGGCTCGGGATCGACCTGGCGAAGCAGGAGATCATCGTCCTCAAGTCGCGGGTCCACTTCTGGCGCGGGTTCGTGGAGGACGGGCTGGCCAAGGCGTTGGTGGTCATCGACGCGCCCGGCCTCGGGCCGGCCGACGTGTCCACGATCCCCTACAAGTTCGGCCCGAGGACGTTGTACCCGATCGACAGGAACGCGAAGAAGCTGCGGTAGCGGCTGTTTCTTGCGCTGCCCTTCGCCTGGCAGGTCCAGGCCGTCTGCGTCCTTCAGCGAACGACTGGCCGGCGCATGTCACCGGTGTCGGCAAAATAGTAGATTGAGGTTGACGCCAGCAGCCCGCCGCCATATGATGTCGCAGGCTGCGTCTCCGCACCCGACCCCAAGCCCCCATTCGTGGTTCGGCGCACGTCCGCGTCGCCCCTGTTTTCTGGCCCCGCGATCATGTCCTGACGCGGGCCTTCGTGGAGTTCTCTCGGCTAAGTACTTCGACTCGCAATTACGGTTACGATCGGTTCTCGGCGCTCGTGGCCAGCTGTGCTCGCTCAGCACTGAGTCCTGAGGGCACAAATACGTCGCCGTATTTGTGCATCGAAGGGCTAAGGGAAAAGGAAGATACGTATGCGCTCAGTCAAAGTCTTTATTGTGATCGGGATGCTCCTCGGCATCGCCGCGTCTGCGTGGGCCCAGGGCAATCCCACAGGAACGATCCGCGGACAGATCATGGACCCGGGCAACCTGCCGCTGCCCGGCGTCACGATCACCGCTGCATCGCCGGCGATGCAGGGCACGCGCTCCGCGGTGACGTCGACCAACGGTGACTTCATCATCCCCTTCCTGCCTCCGGGTGACTACACCGTCACCATCGAGTTGCAGGGCTTCCAGCAGCAGAAGAAGGCTGTCAGCGTGGCCATGGCCGACACGCAACCGTTCTCCATCACGCTCGCCCTGGCGGGGGTGCAGGAAACCGTGACGGTCACCGCCTCCGCGCAGACCGAGGTGCTCACGACCTCGACGGTTGCCGAGACCTACCGGAAGGACATGCTGGAAAGGCTGCCCCTCGGGCGCGACCTCGCCGCGGCCGTGACGCTGGCCCCGGGTGTGACCCCAACCGGTCCCAGCGGGAACATCATCATGTCGGGCGCCCTCTCCTTCGAGACGCAGTACCTGGTCAACGGCGTGGTCATCAACGAGAACTTGCGCGGCCAGGCGCTCAACCTGTTCATCGAGGACGCCGTCCAGGAGACGAAGGTCTCCACCGCGAGCATCTCGGCCGAGTACGGCCGCTTCGGCGGCGGCGTGGTCAACATGATCACGAAATCGGGCGGCAACATGTTCAGCGGGTCGTTTCGGACGACCTTCAACAACGACGCCTGGCGGGCGCTGACGCCCAACCCGAACGACAAGACGGTCAATAAGATCACTCCCGTCTACGAAGCGACCCTGGGTGGGCCGATCCTCAAGGACAGGCTCTGGTTCTTCAGCGCCGTGCGGTACACGAAGCCAGAGACCAACGTGACGCTGCGGTTCACCGGCTACAACTACACGTTCAGCCAGGCCGAGCCGCGGTACGAGTTGAAGGGGACGTACGCGATCAACCAGAAGAACAAGATCATCGCCTCGTACATGAAGCGCACGACCCAGGCCACCAACACTTCGTTCGGCGTCCCGATGGACAAGGAGAGCCTGTACAACCCCTCAACGAACCAGAATCTGATGGTGTTCAACTACACCAGCGTGCTGAGCAACAATCTGTTCCTCGAAGGCCAGTACTCGCGCAGGATCTCGGCGACGATGGACACCGGGTCGCAATTCTCCGACCGCATCAAGGGGACGTTGATCTCGGACGGGTCGCGGCTCGTCGGCACCAGCAATCCCACGTTCAACTCCCCCACGTTCTGCGCCGTCTGCTACGACAGCACGGGAGTTGGCTGGCTCGAGCACCGCGACAACTGGGATTGGTACGTCAAGCTGAGCTATTTCCTCTCGACGCAGAAGACCGGCTCGCACAACTTCGCCTTCGGCTTCGACAACTTCAAGGAGTGGCGAAAGAACAACAACTGGCAGTCGGGCAGCGCCTACAGCGTGAGCGCGACCTCGGCGATCATCGACGGGACCAACATCTACCCGGTGTTCAAGAACGACAATACGACGTTCATCGACTGGACGCCGCTGGTGAAGGAGACGGTCGGGAACGACATTCGCACCTACTCGGCCTACGCCAACGACTCCTGGCGCTTCAACAACCGGCTGTCGTTCAACATCGGCGCACGCTTCGACATAAACCGGTCCTCGGACCAGGCGGGCACCTCAGTCGTGAAGGACTCCCAGTGGAGCCCGCGCGTCGGCGTCACATACGACCTCAAGGGTGACGGCAAGTGGACCGTCAACGCCGCGTACTCCCGGTACGTGTCAGGCATCAGCACCGCGCTGGTGGACGCCGGGTCGGCCGGCGGGCGCACGGCTGATTATAGCTGGTATTACAAGGGGCCAAACGTCAACACCGGCGCCGGGCCGTACGTCACGTCCGCGCAGGCGCTCACCACCATGTGGGCCTGGTTCGACGCGGCGGGTGGCAACAATATGGCCACGCGCAGCGCGCCGAGCATCCCGGGCGTGAGCACGAAGGTGAAGGACGGCGTGAAGTCGCCGAGCTCGAATGAGTTCTCGGTCGGCGTGGCCAACCAGCTCGGGCAGAAGGGGATCTGGCGCGTCGACTACGTCTACCGCAAGGCGGCGGATCAGTACGGCGACTTCCTCGACATGTCCACCGGCACCGTTCAGGACCCGGCCGGCCGCTCTTACAACCTGGTACTCGTGGGCAATACGTCGATGGCCCAGCGCACCTACCAGGCGATGGTCGCGAATGTCAGCTATCGGATCGCCAGGGTCACGATGGCCGCCAACTACACGCTGGGGAAGATGTGGGGCAACGTCAATGGCGAGAACGTCGGCAGCGGGCCGATCCGGGCGTCGATCGACACCTACCCGGAGTACCGGGCGGAGAGCTGGGACTACCCGATGGGCTACAACCCCGGCGATCAGCGCCACAAGTTCCGGGGCATGGTGGTCTATCAGGCGCCGATTCCGCAGTCGATTGGCATGATGGACATCGGCTTCGTCCAGCGCTTCGACTCGGGGGTTTCGTCGCCGGGCGACCCGACAGGTTCAGTGGACACGCGCCCGTACGTCACGAACCCCGGATACCTCTCGCCGATCTCGAGCGTCGGCTACTATTTCCTGCCGCGAGGATCCTTCCGGTGGGACAACGTCTGGACGACGGACCTGTCGGTCAACTGGTCCAAGAGGCTCGGCGTGGGCTCGACGCAGGTGTTCTTCCGCGGCGTCGTCACGAACGTGTTCAACAGCTCGGCCGTGGTGAACGGCAACATCATCATCAACACGAACTACAACAACAAGACGTACGCGACCTTCAACCCCTTCACCACGGCGCCGGTGCGGGGCGTGAACTGGGATCTCGGTCCCACCTTCGGCAAGCCGGCGGCGCCTGCTGACTATCAGTCGTCGCGGCAGTTCAGCTTCTCAGTCGGCCTCCGGTTCTAGGAGCCCCGCCGCGCTTCGCGCGGCTATGAGAGCATTTAGTGATGTGTGAGGGCTGCGGGGGAACGATCCCGCAGCCCTCGTTCTTTCTCACTGCACAGGAGCGATCATGCGTCTTCGTACACTCTTGCCCCGGCGAGTGTTCGTTGCCGGACTGGCGATTCTCTTCTTCCTCTGTTCGTGGACCGCGAGCACTCCGGCCCAGGGCCAGGCGTATCCGGGGACCACATGGGGCCGGGTCGCCTCGGCCGATCGGATCGGGTGGTCGGCAGAGAAACTGAAGCTGGCAAAGGACTATTCCGCGACGATCAACACCGCTGCCGTCGTCGTGGTCGTCGGCGGGGAAGTGGTGGACGAGTGGGGTGAGACGGCCACGAAATACAACATCCACTCGATCCGCAAGAGCTTCCTGAGCGCGATGTACGGGATTCACGTCCGCGAGGGGCGCATCGACCTCGCAAAGACGATGGAGCAGCTCGGCATCGACGACAAGGAGCCGTCGTTGACGGCGACGGAGAAGAAGGCGACGGTCCACGACCTTCTGAAGGCCAGGTCCGGCGTCTACCACCCGGCGTTGTACGAGACGCCGGCGATGAAGGCCGCCCGCCCCGCGCGCGGCAGCCACGAGCCAGGCACGTTCTGGTACTACAACAACTGGGACTTCAACGCGCTCGGCATCATCTTCGAGCGGTCGGTCAAGAACAGTCTCTTCCGCGAGTTCAAGGCGCGCATTGCCGATCCCGTTGGCATGCAGGATTTCACGATCGACGACACTGAGTACGTGACCGGTCCCGACTCCGTCTACGCGGCGTATCCGTTCCGCATGACGGCCCGCGACATGGCGCGCTTCGGCCTCCTCTTCCTGCGGCAAGGCGACTGGCGGGGTACGCAGGTGGTTCCAAAGGACTGGGTGGCGGAGAGCACGACCTCGTACTCGGATACCGGCGGGTCAGGCGGATACGGGTACCTGTGGTGGGTTGCCGCCAACGGGAAGCACTTTCCTGGCGTGACCCTGCCCGACGGCTCGTACTCGGCGCGAGGCGCGGGCGGGCACTACATCCTGGTCGTTCCGGCCTACGACCTGGTGATCGTGCACCGGGTGAACACCGACATCCGCGGGAGACAGGTGAGCGCCGCCGAGTTCGGCCAACTGCTGAAGCTGATCCTCGAGGCGAGAACCGGGCGCTGACGCAAGGAGAGACGGCTGTCTCCCGCCTCAGACACCTGTCGTCGAGAAGAGACACGGGTGAATGGCCGACGCCGGGCATTCACCCGATTTTTGGCCGAGAATCCAGGCCTCGAGATGGCTTGGAGATTGCACAATCTCGCCCCGGAGGCATTTCGCATGCGACGAACACGACGACTGGTCATGCTGATGGCCGTGATTCCAATGGCACTGGCACTCGTCTCCTCGACCGCGGAGGCGCAGCGGCGCCACGGCGGGGTTCGATCTGGACGGCCCGGCGGCGGGGGCGTCGTTCGCGGCTACTTCGGCTACCCGTACGGGAGTCCGTTCTGGGATCCGTTCTGGGCCGGTCCCTCTCGCTACGGCTATCCGTTCTACGGCTACTGGGGTGCGGAATACGACGATAGCGCGGAGATGCGGCTCGAGGTGAAACCGAAGGAGGCGCAGGTCTACGTGGACGGCTACTACGCCGGGATCGTGGACGACTTCGACGGCGTCTTTCAGCGCCTGCACGTTTGGCCCGGCGAGCACGAGCTGGTGCTGTACCTGAAGGGGTATCGCACGGTGAAGCAGAGCGTCCGCCTGGGTGTCAGCGAGGGCTCGCGCATCCGCTACACGCTGGAGCCGCTGGCCGCCGGTGAATCGAACGAGCCGCCGCCCCAGCCGCGGGCCGTACAGGTTGAGGCCGCGCAGCCGCCGCAGCAGCAACCGGACTCCAATGCCTTCGGCCGCCCGGTTCCGCGACGCCCCGGCCAGCCAGGCCCGCGACGCCCAGGCCCGCCTGATGCGCCGCGCCAGCCTGCGGAACCGGGGCGCCCGACACCCCTGGCCACCGACGAGAGCGCGGTCGAACAGGGCCAGGGATTCGGATCGCTGGTAGTCCGCGTCCAGCCCTCGGGCGCCGACGTTTTGATTGACGGCGAACGCTGGCAGGGCCCCGAAGACGCGGAACGCCTCGTGGTCCAGGTCTCCGAGGGCACGCACAAAATCGAAGTCCGCAAGGAAGGCTACGTCCCGTTCTCGACGACGGTTCGCGTGCGGCGAGGAGAGACGGCGCCGATCAACGTCAGCCTGCCCCCGCGCGGCGAGTGATCGAAGAGGGTTTCGCGGTGAGCGAACTCGTCACTTCGACAGTCATCGCCATGTCGGCGTGCCTGTTGGTGGCTGGCGCGGCCACGGCCGCGGCCAGCCCGCAGGCGCCCACGTCGTCAGTCCAGGACCGGGCCGCGCAGGCCCCGCAGGCCGGACCGCTGGTGGTCGAACCGATCAACAACGGGTTCGTGATCATACCCGAGGTCAAGTTCACGAAGATCAGCGAGAAGAACAAGCTGCTCGTTGGGGCCTACGGCGGGTGGCTGCTGAACGAGACGTTCCTGCTCGGGGCGGGCGGCTACTGGCTGGCCGACCGGAAATCAAGCGACGGCAGCCGCATGGGCTACGGCGGCTTCGTGGCCGGGTGGACCGCTCCCCTGGGAAGCGCCGTCCGGGTGGGCGCTCGCGGGCTGTTCGGCATGGGACAGGCGCGTCTCACCGCTGACGTGACTTACTGCAACTCCGACTGCTTCGGCTGGGATCACATGCACGGCGGGCCTCCCAGCTCCGGTTTCACCGGGGTCCGACGCGTGATCTTCGATCAGCACTTCATCGTCTTCGAGCCGCAGGCGACGGCCGTCATCCAGCTCGGAAGCAAGGTAGCGCTGGACATGGGCGGCGGGTATCGCGTGATTGGCGCGGCGGACGGGTTGGAGAAGCAACTCCGCGGCCCGTTCGGCAGCGTCGGCGTCAGGTTCGGGCCGTTCTGAACGGCCCCTACTTCTTCTTCTTCCCCGCCCAGGTTGACGTGCCGAAGGTGCCGAACTCGATCGCGCCGGACATCGTGTCCCCGTCGATCGTGCCGCTGTAGGTGATCGTCTCGGGATGGGACTGATATACTCCACCCATCGATGCGCGCCTTGCCGAGCGGAACGAACGCCCCGGGTGCCGACGGTCCCAGATCGCCGGTGAAGCCGCCGCTCAAGTGGGCGGGCGGCAAGCGATGGCAACTGCCGCACATGCGTGACCTGTGGCAACCACACGCGCATCGGCGCCTGGTGGAGCCGTTCTGCGGTGGCCTGGCCATCACCCTCGGGCTGGCGCCTCGCCGGGCGCTGTTGAACGACATCAACCCGCACGTCATCAACTTCTATACGTGGGCACGGCGCGGGTTGACGATCGACCTGCCGTTGGAAAACCAGAGCGAGGCGTTTTATACGTTCCGCGTGCGCTTCAACGCGTTGATCGCCAACGGCGGCGCGGGAAGGCGCGAGGCGGCGGCGCTGTTCTACTACCTGAATCGGACGGGGTTCAACGGCCTCTGCCGGTTCAACAGTCGGGGAGAGTTCAACGTCCCGTTTGGCCGCTACGCCCGGATCCGGTATCAAAAAGACTTCTCGCTGTTCCGGTCGGCATTCAGCGGGTGGACGTTCCGGACGGGTGACTTCCAGGATGTGCCGCTTCGGCCCGACGACTTCGTCTATGCCGACCCGCCCTACGATGTGCCGTTCACGCACTACGCCCGGCAGGCGTTCTGCTGGGACGACCAGGTGCGAACGGCGGAGTGGCTGGCGGCCCATCCGGGCCCGGTCGTGCTCACGAACCAGGCGACCGACCGGGTCATCAGCCTTTACTCCAGCCTGGGTTACGCCCTCCGCGAACTGTCGGCGCCGCGCCGGATCAGCTGCACGGGCGACCGAGCGGCCGCAACCGAGGTGCTGGCGTCGAGGAACCTATGATGGCGCGGGGTACACCTCGGTATGTGCTATTCTAATAAACTGATCACGATAAGGCCCTGCGCGAGGCGTGCATGCCGTGCGACCCTCTCGATTTGACCCTTGACGTCGTGCCCCGGTCCAGGTTCGACATGGTGGACCTCCGGGGCCTCGTGTCCGCCATCCACGGCGCCGCGCTGGCCGCTTTCCCGCAGTGCCTGTACTGGTCCTCGCACACGACGGCCGGATTCCTCGATCGCAGCGTCGCCTCGCGGCTGCTTCAGAGGCCAGGCGTGGTCGCCTACATCGACGCCTTTCGCGCGATCTTCCCCGAAGGCGCGGACTACGAGCACGATCGGCTCGATCGCCGCCTGGAACTGGCGCCCGCGCAGCGCGAGGTGGAGCCGAAGAACGCCGATTCCCACCTGGCGTTCATCGCCGCCGGTCTCCGGACCTGCGTCACTTATGCCAACAGGCCCAACGAGCCGGTGTGCTTCGTGGATCTCGACGGCATGAACGCGGGCCGGCCGCGCTGCCGCCACACCAGGGTCATCGGCTACCACCGCGAAGAAATCGTGGCGCGACACCAGATCGAGGTCCCGGTGTCCACCCACCCGATGGACTCGATCAACCTGAAGGACCCCCGCCTTGGCGTCGGGCAGGAACTGGCCGAGTTCGTCCACCGGCACGGTGTGCCCAAGGGGCGGCTGCGCCTCTCGTTGCACGCCGGCGAGCGCCACGCAGGCCTGACGGTGAACGAGTACGAAACGCTGCTGATGCGGCACGATCTGCTGGACGTGCTGCGCGATCCCCTCCGGTTCGCGATCGAGAAGGGGCGCCACGCGCTTGCCGACCCGCGCGCGGTGCCGGCAAAGACCCTCGGCTACGCGAAGTACGACCTGGTGCGCGTAATGAACCAGGTGGTCGATCGGTTGGGCCTCAGCGAGTCGCTCGTCGAACGGTTGCTCGCCCGCACGCTGGCGGTGCCAGCCAACCGGTTCCTCCGCATGAAGCGCTCGGTCAACCTGCTGGTGTCCGACGAGGGGCTCGGGGAGGGCTCGCTGGTGGAAGGCACCTACCAGAGCACGATTCTCGTCCAGTGGCATCGCGCGCCGCGCCAGTCGCGGATGCTCGACGTCACGTTGACGCGCCTTCACTAGGCCGCCCACGACAGCGAGTATCCGCGCCGTCCTGTCAGCCCCCCGCACCGCAGCCCGCCTCCGTGGTCACCATCCGGATGCTGCCTGCAGTCCGACTCTGTCATCTTGCCGCGGCCCTCGTCGCGCGCGCCCGCCACGTGGCACGCCGACCTCTCGGCCGGCCTCATCGTGGACTCGATAATCGGGCCGGCCTTCGTCGGCGGGAGCGCCGGCCCGGGCGGGCACCGCCGCCTTTACGTCTCGCTCGGCCCGCTGTTCCGGTGACCTCCGAGTGGCTTGACCGCTCTCCCCGATCAGCGTAAGTTGGAATTGGCCTAAATCCTGCGCCTTCGGCTGGGATGCGGGGGAACCACTGCAGGATGCACCACGATCCTGCTGGGGCGTATTGACACCGGGTGAACCCAGCGTCATAGGACACTTCCGGTCCGAGCCCGTCAGCTCACCTCGCCGGCCCTACGGAAGGGCACATGACTGAGACCGCCTCCCCCAAGGCGAACGACCGCGTACGCGTCGTTGTCGCCACCACCGTCTTCCTTTCGTTCATTTCTCTGTGGCGCGCCGCAGCCATCGTCCTTGGGGACCTCGGCTCGTCGGCGTTCTACGCGGGCGGCATTGCCGAGCAGGCCGTGGGGAAGGCGGCGCCGTGGTTCATCCTCGGCGTGATGCTCTTCTCGTATGCCGTGCGAGCGATCTACACCGAGAGTTCGATCATGTTCGTCCGCGGCGGCGTGTACCGCGTCGTCAAGGAGGCGATGGGCGGGACACTCGGCAAGATCTCGGTGTCGGCGCTGCTGTTCGACTACGTGCTGACCGGCCCCATCAGTGCCGTCTCGGCCGGGCAATACATCGTCGGGCTGATCAACGACGTCTCGCAGCGGGCCGGCATTCCGCTGACGCTCCCAAGGAATACAACCTCGGCGGTGATTGCGGCCTGCATCATCGTCTACTTCTGGTGGCGCAATACCCAGGGGCTGCGTGAGTCGAGTTCCGATGCGCTCCGCATCGTGCAGATCACCACCGTGATGGTGGTCGTCCTGCTCCTGTGGTCTGGCCTCACGCTGGTCCTGCGAGGCGGGCACCTGCCGCCGCCACCAACGCTGCCCAACCTTCGGTTCTCGAAGGAGGCGCTCGGCTGGTTGAACGGGACCATCTGGCCCACGTTCACTTCGATTGCCATCCTGGTTGGCCTCGGTCACGCCTTCCTGGCACTGAGTGGATGGGAGACGCTGGCGCAGGTCTATCGTGAGATCGAGCATCCCAAGCCGCTGAACCTGCGGAAGGCTGGGATTACCGTCCTCATCTACAGCGTCGTCTTCACCGCGTCGGTCAGCTTCCTGGCGGTCGCGTTCATCCCGGATGATGTGCGAGGGCACTTCAGCGACAACCTCATCTCGGGCATCGCCATGCACCTGGTGGGCCCGCTGGGTCTGCGGCTGCTCTTCCAGGCGTTCGTGGTCGTCGTTGGGTTCCTGATTCTGGCCGGCGGGGTCAACACGGCCATCGTCGGATCGAACGCCGTGGTGAACCGGATCTCGGAAGATGGGGTTCTGCCCGACTGGTTCCGGAAGCCGCACCGCACGTACGGCACGACGTCGCGGGTGTTGAACACGATCGTCGGGCTGCAATTGTTCACGCTGCTGGTGAGCGGCGGCGACGTGTACATCCTCGGCGAAGCGTACGCGTTCGGCGTGGTCTGGAGTTTCGCGCTCAAGAGCCTGGCAGTGTTGGTGCTCCGCTACCGGGAGCCTGAACCGCGCGAGTGGCGCGTGCCGCTGAACGTGACGATCAAGGGGATCGAGTTCCCTATCGGTCTCGGGCTGATAACCGCCACCTTGTTCGCGTTCGCCCTTGTCAACCTGTTTACCAAACAGCTCGCCACCATCTGGGGCGTCACCTTCACCGCGGTGCTGTACGGGGTCTTTGTGGTGTCGGAGCATCGCAACTCGAGGCGGCATGCACTCGGAGCGGCGAATCAAGACGGGCTCGACCAGTTTCAGTTGCTGCCGGCGGCCGACCTCGGTCTTGGCGAGGTGGCGGCGCGGCCCGGCAACATTCTGGTGCCCGTCCGCGACTACAACACGTTGGCTCACCTGAACTGGGTGTTGACTCATGTCAACACCGAGAAACACGATGTGGTGGCGATAACGGTGCGACTCCTCCAGGGGCCTGATGCCGGCTTCCAGGACTTCCACCAGTCGGAGCTGTTCACCGACTACGAGCAGTTGCTGTTTACCCGGGTGGTCGCGGTGGCGGAACGACAGGGCCGACCGGTCAAGCTGCTGGTGGTGCCGGCGGGTAACGTGTTCGACGCGGTCGCGCAGACCGCCGTGCGCCTGTCGTCGAGCCAGATCATCCTCGGTGATTCCGCGAAGTTTTCCGCGGCCGAACAGGCGCGGCTGCTCGGACAGGCGTGGGAGCGCGCCGAGGGGAGCGATCGACTTCGCACACGGCTGCTCGCCTACAAGCTGAACGGCGAGATCCAGAACTTCCAGCTTGGTCCGCATGCTCCCACGTTGACGCTCGACGATCTCGACCTGATTCACAGGCTGTGGCTGGATGCGGTGGGAACCGTTGGGCTCGACGTCCACCATCGCGATGTCGTCCGGGCCGCGCTCGAGGAACTCGAGCAGGACCTGAAGAGCGGCAACCGCACGCGCGTGCTGGCTCGCATCGAGGAACAGGCGGCTCGCCCGCCCGGCACGCCGACCGCCCCCCCGCCTCTCGCGCCGGCACCGGTCGAATCACCGTCAGACCCAGGGGCACACTGAGCCGCCGTTGACCGTGGCTCGCGACCGGCGGCTCGCGGCTGCCAGCTGGCTGCTGACAGCTGACAGCTTCTACTTGTGATTCTCAATTTCCCATTTTTTCGATTGCCAGTTTGGGTAGTCCGTATAATCGCAGCATGAGTGTTGCCCTTGGCTCCGACCGGCTGTTTGATTCAGGGATGCTGAAGGGCCGCCGAATCGGCATGGTGGCCAACCCGGCGTCGATCGACGCCTCGTTCCGCCATGTCGTGGATCGCGCAGCGTCCACGCCGGGCGTGACGCTGGCGGCTGTGTTCGGCCCTCAGCACGGCTTCCGGGCCGACGTGCAGGACAACATGATCGAGTCGCCGCACGTGCGGGATGCCAGGCGGCGCGTGCCGGTATACTCGCTCTACAGCGAAACGCGCGAGCCGACCGCGGACATGCTGGCCGGCCTCGACGTGCTGGTGATCGACCTGCAGGACGTCGGGGCGCGCATCTACACCTTCGTCTACACGATGGCGAATTGCCTGCGGGCGGCCGCCCGCCACAAGGTGCCGGTCATCGTATGCGACCGGCCAAACCCGATCGGCGGCGTGGCGGTCGAAGGCCCGATGCTGCTGGAAGGGTACGAGTCGTTCGTGGGGCTCTTTCAGGTTCCGATGCGCCACGGGATGACGATCGGCGAGCTGGCGCGGCTGTTCAACGAGCACTTCGCCATCGGCGCCGATCTGGAAGTCGTGGCGGTCGAGGGATGGCGGCGGGACATGTATTGGGATCAGACCGGCCTGCCCTGGGTCATTCCCTCGCCCAACATGCCCACGCTCGACACGGCGATTGTCTATCCGGGCGGCGTCCTCTTCGAAGGCACGCAGTTGTCGGAGGGACGTGGAACGACGAGGCCCTTCGAGATGCTCGGCGCACCGTGGATCGACGCCGAGCCGTTCGCGGCCAGGCTCAACGCGATGAAGATCGAAGGGGCGTGGTTCCGGCCCGTCGTCTTCGAGCCGACCTTCCACAAGCACGCGGGCCAGGCGTGTGGCGGCTGCCAGATCCACGTCACCGATCGCGCGCGCTTCCGCCCCGTGCTCGCCGGCGTCGCCGTGATGGGAGAGTTCCACCGCTCGGCGCCGGGTCAGTTCGCATGGCGTCAGCCGCCCTACGAATACGTTCACGACCGGATGCCGATCGACATCCTGGCCGGCTCGGCTCGCCTGCGCGAGGCGATCGAAGCCGACCTGCCCGCCCGCGAGATTGCGGCCGAGTGGGACGAACCCGTGGCCCGGTTCGAGACGGTCCGCGCGAAGTACTTGGTGTACTAGACCCTGGTCTTGGCCAGCCCGGGGGCCTTCGCTTCCTCGACCGAGGAGGGCTCGAGGCAGGTCTCCACGAGGTGCGTTTTCAGGCTGTCGAATGCCTGTTGCGGTGAGTCGACATACGTGAACAGATCCAGGTCCCTCGGCGAGGCGGCGCCCGCCTCGATCATCGGCTCGAAGTGCAGGACCCGCTCCCAGTATTCCCGCCCGTAGAGCAGAACCTGGATCGTCTTCGACAGCTTCTCGGTCTGCACGAGCGTCAGGATCTCGAACATCTCGTCCATCGTCCCGAACCCGCCCGGGAACACCACCAGTGCCTTCGCCAGGTAGGCGAACCAGAATTTGCGCATGAAGAAGTAGTGGAACTCGAAATGGAGGTTCTTCGAGATGTACGGGTTCGGTCCTTGCTCGGACGGGAGGCGGATGTTGAGGCCAATCGTCTTCCCGCCCGCCTCGTGCGCACCGCGGTTGGCCGCTTCCATGATGCCCGGACCCCCGCCCGAGCAGACGACGAACCGGTGATAGGGACACTCGAGCGTCCTGGTCCACGCGGTGAGGAGGCGTGCGAGCGTGCGGGCGTCCTCGTAGTAGCGCGACCAGTCGAGCGCCCGTTGCGCCTGCGCCACGAGCGCTTCTCCGGCGGGTTCTGCGCCCTGGCGCGCGAGCGCGACAAGGCCGCGTTCCGCCCGCTCCCGGCTGGCCACCCGTGCCGACCCGAAGAAGACCACCGTGTCCTGGATCTTCTCGCGCCGGAAACGACCGAGCGGCTCGAGGTACTCAGAGAGGATGCGCATCGGCCGTCCTTCCTCGGTCTCGAGGAATTCGTGGTTCAGATACGCCAGCGGCTGGTTGTTCATAAATCTACGCTAGCAAATTCAACGCCGCGGCCGAGCGTCGTCTACACGTAGGCCCGGAGATCCCACGCGCCTCGACCATGTTCGAGGTATCCCTTGAGCGTGTCGAGCGAGGCCGGCCAGCCGCCGCCGACCACCTCGTAGTACCGCATCCACCGCGGGCTGTCATCCAGCCCTCTCTGCACCACGCGAAGCAGCGTGGCGAGCGGCGCGGACAGGCGGCCCGCGGGTCGATCAGTCGGCGTGCACGTCACTTCCATCGCCATCGGGCCGATTGGGTCCCCCTCGGGCGGCAGCCAGTAGGCGTCGGCGACGAAGAATCCCCGGCCAGGCTGCACGTCGATCACCGTGCCGTGAAAGACACCGCCCAGCCGGCCCAGCACGTCGTCGGCAACCTCCGAGTCGCCCCATTCGAGCGCGTAGACGCCCAAGGGACGAGGGGTGGCGATGGCGGTCGCCACGTCCCACCAGGCCGCGAGCGCGGACGGCTCGAAGAACGCGGCGAGGACGCGGGTGGGCGTGGACTCGATGCGAATCGAATAGTCGAAGCCGATTTGGCTGCGCGTCGGCATGCCTATCCCCTGGCGGTGATCGTCTCCAACCCGTGAGCGTGAGGCCCCTGCTCGCTGCGGCGCAGCAGGAACGCGAACAGCAGGCCGACGAACCCCAGGCACGAGAACATCCACATGCCGGGAGCATACCCTGCCGGGTTGGCCGCGCTGGCGGCCCAGTGGTCGTTCGACCAGCCGATCAGCAGGTTGAACCCGAACAGCCCGATGTTCTGGATCATCGTCATCAGGCCGTACGCGGTGCCAAGCTTCTCTTCGCCGACAACGTACGCGACCGACGGCCACATGACGGCCGGGATCATCGAGAACGCGATGCCCATTAGGGCCATCGGCACGTAGAGCGAGATGCTCGTGTAGGCCATGATGAGGTAGACCGGGATCAACAGCAGCGACCCGACCATCATGAACAGCGAGCGACGGCCGACGCGGTCCACGACCGCGCCGAAAGCAGGCGTCCCGATCATCGCGAACAGCGTCAGCATGCTCGACAGGAAGCCGGCCGTTTCGCGGCTCGCGCCGTGCGCCTCGATGAAGAACTTCACCGCGAACGTCTGGAATGGAAAAATTCCGGAGTAGAACGTGATGCAGAGGGCGACGATGAACCAGTAGGATGTGCCGAAATTGAAGATCTGCTTGAGGTCCACCTTGTCGGTCTGGCCTGCCGCGCCCAGCTCGTACCGCTGCTCCGCCTGCGCCTCGAGCAACCAGTAGAGAATGCCGCCCACCACGCAGAAACTGCCGAATCCGACGGAGATGACCAGCGGCCACTGCCAGTTGGAATACGATGAGGCCGCCCAGCTTGGCGAGTTGAGCGCCGCGAACGACCCGAGCCTGGCAATCGTGAGGTTGATGCCGAAGGCGAAGCTCAGCTCTTTCCCGCGGAACCACCGCGCGATCGCCGTCGTCACGCCCACGATCAGCGATTCGGCGCCGAGGCCGAACACCAAGCGGCCCGCGACCATCACCGAGAGCGTCGAAGAGTCGATGCCGAGACCGAACAGGCTGCTCAGCCCGCGCACGCCGACACCGAGCGGCGCGAACAGAGGCGCATCCGGCCAAGCGGTCACGACCGACCCGAGCGTGCAGATCGCGCCGAAGAGCAGCGTGGACTTCTTGGTGCCGATCCGGTCGATGATGATTCCGCCGATGAGGACCATCACGATGTTCGGGAAGCTGTAGATCGCCTGGAGCAGCCCGATGCTCGAGTCCGAGAACTTCAGTTGCGCCTTCAGCACGTCGGCCAGCGGGCTGATGCAGTCGTAGACGTAGTAGTTCCCGAACATCGCCAGGCTGATGAACACCAGCACCAGCCAGCGAAAAAGACGGGTGGGCTGTGGCCGCGTGGCGACAGGGATCGGGTCGGTCATTGTGGCACTATATCATTGGCTTATGACCGCGGCCGCGGCCTCAGAGGCCGGCGAGAGACCCCGGCGCCAGGTCCGGCGGTCGCGCCGCAGTCGCCGGCCCAGAGAGAGGCGGACGTGGACCGGGCCGCGGCCGCCGCGCTGTCCGACGCGGGGCCGGCCATCGCGACGATCTTCGTGTGGCGCATGGGGTAGAGGGTCTACAATCTCTCAGACAGGAACACCGAATCGATCGAGGTAATCGCAAGACAGCAGACGAGGGAATGGCGGGGCGGGGAACAAGGGGCTCAGGCGATGACGGACGAGGGGAACCGGGTGGCCGTCGAGGCGTGGCTGCGCGCCGCACTCGAGGACGCGGAGCGGCGAGGCCTCCCAGAACTGAAACCGCTGCTCGAAGGGCTCGCGCAGGCGACCATCACCCTGCGCGCGGCAGACTGGAACGACACGGTGCCGCATGCGCCGCGGCCAGCAGACCAATGACGATGCTCGACTGCGCCATTACCGACCTGGCGGCTCGCCTCTCGTCGCGCGGCATCTCGTCCGTGGAGATGACCGACGCCTGCCTCACGCAGATCGCGCGCAACAACGGCCGCCTCAATGCCTTCATCACCATTCTGGCCGACCAGGCTCGGGCGGACGCCAGGCGGGCGGACGAGGAAATCGCCTCGGGCCACTATCGCGGGCCGCTGCACGGGGTGCCGTTGTCCCTGAAGGACCTCATTGACCTGGCCGGCGTGCCGACCACCGCGGCGTCCAGGGTGCTCGAACATCACGTCGCCGACGCAGATGCGCCCATCACCGCAAGGCTGCGGACGGCGGGCGCCGTCTTCCTCGGCAAGTGCAACCTGCACGAGTTCGCGTTCGGCACCACCAGCGAGGATTCGGCGTTCGGACCGGTGCGGAACCCGTGGGACCCGACCCGATCGGCAGGAGGCTCGAGCGGAGGGTCAGCGGCGGCGGTCGTGACTGGGATGGGCTACGCCTCGATCGGCACGGACACCGGCGGATCGATCCGGATTCCCGCCGCGGTGTGCGGGTGCGTCGGCCTCAAGCCGACGAGCGGCGAACTGCCCTGCGAGGGGATCATCCCCCTCAGTCGCACGCTCGATCACGTCGGCCCGCTGGCGCGGACGGTCGCCGACGCGTGGTTGCTGTTTCACGTCATGACCGGGATTCCGAATCCCCCGCTGCTGCCCGTCAGGCGCCCCGCGCCTTCGCTGCGCATCGGCCTCCTTCGCCCCTACTTCATGGACGTGCTGTCGGACGACGTCCGCGAGCAGTTCGAGCTCGAGCTCGAACGTCTCGCGATGGCAGGAGTGACGGTCGTCGAGCGGGCGGTCCCGCACGCGTCCGACATCGCCGCGGTCTACCTCCACCTGCAGTTGCCCGAGGCGTCGGCCTATCACGCGCCTGTGCTGCAAACCCGTCCCGAGGACTACACGCCCCCGGTCAGGCTGCGCCTCGAGATGGGGCGTTACGTGCTGGCGGAAGACTACTCGCGTGCGCAGGTCGGAGCCGAGGTCCTGCGGCGGGAAGTGGACGCCGCCCTGGACGGACTGGACGGGCTGGTCCTGCCGACGGTGCCGATCACGGCGCAACCGATCGGCAGCACCGGGCTCACCATCGGCGATCGCTCCTACCCGGTGCGTGCGCTCATGCTGAGGCTGACCCAGCTGTTCGACATCACCGGCCACCCGGCGATCTCGGTGCCCTGCGGGCGGTCCCGAGACAACCTCCCGGTTGGCCTCCAGCTCGTCGGACGGCACGGCCGGACGGAAGACTTGCTCACCCTCGCGGCGACGTGCGAGGACGTCATCGGGCAACGCGGGTAGTCGGAACTGACGATGAAGAGTCGGGCACTGACGATGAAGAGTCGGGACTGACGATGAAGAGTCGGGGACTGACGATGAGGAGTCGGGGACTGGCGATGAGGAGTCGGGGACTGACGGTGTCAGTCGGACGCTGACGGGGGCGCGAGCCCGCAGAATTGCTCCGAGAGTGGTTTCTCAACTTCGGCGGGGTGCTCCGTGATGAGGCCACAGGTCGCAAGCCGCACCTCGCAAGCCGGACTGCCACAGTCCGTCGGGACTGACGCCACTGCGGGCATTTGGTACAATAGCCCAGCAATGCTCGCTCCGTTCTTCCATGCTTGGGAACGCCGTCTTCACTCCCGCACGCCCGACCGCGTCGTCCGCCCCTTCGAGTGGGGGCTCGACTGGATGGCCGCGAACGGCCACGCTCCAGGCACCCCTGCGGACGTCGTCCTCGCCGATTGGGCGAAGGCGGCGCTGGAGGATTCGCCCCGGTTCTTCGAGACGCCGCCAACCAGCGACTTTGCCTGGGAACCTGATTCCACGAACGATGGCGGGTGGGCGGGCACCGTCGCGTTTCCGAGCGTCATCACGACCCCTCACCCGGAGAACAACATCGTCTACGGGCGGCTGTTCACGGCGCCTCGGCTGAAAGGCGGGCGCGAGGACCGGCGGCGGGCCATCGTCGTCCTTCCGCAGTGGAACGCGGACGCGGGTGGTCATGTCGGCCTCTGCCGACTGCTGTCGCGGTTCGGGTTGAATGCCCTGCGGATGAGCCTACCCTACCACGACCGGCGGATGCCGCCCGAGCTGCGGCGCGCGGATTTCATCGTCAGCGCCAACGTCGGGCGCACGATGCAGGTGTGCCGCCAGGCGGTGGTGGATGCGCGTCGGGCGGTCGCCTGGCTGGCGCGCGAAGGCTACGAACGGATTGGAATCCTCGGGACGAGCCTGGGTTCATGCCTGGCGATGCTGACGTCGGCACACGAGCCGCTGATCCGGACTGAGGCGCTGAATCACGTGTCGCGCTACTTCGCGGATGTCGTCTGGGAGGGGATGTCCACGGAACATGTCCGCGCGGGTCTCGACGGCCACATCACGCTCGACCGGCTGCGCGAGCTGTGGATGCCGATCAGCCCGCAGGCGTACGTCTCGCGCCTGCACGACAAGAAGACGCTGCTGGTCTACGCGCGTTACGACACCACCTTCCCCGTCCACCTGTCGCTCGACCTGATTCGGGAGTTCCAGCGCCTTGGTGTTCCCTACCAGCTCGCCGTCCTGCCGTGCGGCCACTACACGACGGGGCTCACGCCGTTCAAGTACCTGGATGGATACGTGCTGACAAAGTTCCTGGTCCAGAACTTGTAGAAGTCAGTCGCGCGTGACAGACTGACAACTGGTCACTGCCAACTGGCCACTACAAGTATTTCAGCAATCCCTTGAGGGCTTCGTAGACGGCGGAGGCAATCTCGCGGACCAGAGGGGAGACGTCGCCCTCGTTGACCGAGTTGGCGACGGTGACCGGGTCGGTAAGAACCAGCCAAATCGTCGCCGAGGCCAGGACGGCCGCCACGACGCCAATCATGCCAAACAAGCTGAGACTGGTACGGCCGAGGCCGGTCATGAGATTCCTAGTGTAGCACCGCGCCTTTCAGTTAGACGCAGGGCCCGGCCGCCTGGTTCGGTCCGCCCACTGCCTCTCTCTCTTTCTGTCTTCTGAATTCAGAAATTCCGAACTCACGCCTCCGCGTCGAGCACCGTGGGTTCGCCAATCCCCAGGCCGCGGAGGCCGGGCTCCACCTTCGCGCGGTCGCCGACAATGGCCACCGTCATTCGCGAGAGGTCGAACCGCTGCGCGGCCGTGGTGACCGCGTCGATATCCACCGCATGGATCGAGGGGACGAACTGCTCGAGGGTGTCATCCGGCAGCTCGTAGAGCGCGAGTTGCGCGAGGCCCCGCGCAATCTGCCCGGCGGTCTCGAAGCTTCGCGCGTAGCCGCGGGTCAGCGCCGATTTCGCGAGGCCGAGTTCGGCGGCCGTCGCCGGGCGCGGCCCGGCGATCGCGCGAAGCTCGCCCAGCACTTCCTTCACCGCGTCGGCGGTGACGCCGGTCTGCACGGCGGCCTGCACGACAAACGGGCCAGGCGCCCGCCTGAACTCGAAGCCGCTCCTCACGCCGTAGGTGAACCCCTTGTCTTCGCGCAGGTTCATGTTCAGCCGGCTGACGAACTGGCCGCCGAGGATCGTGTTGAGCACGAGCAGCGCGTAGTAGTCGGGCGTCAGGCGCGGCACTCCGACCTGTCCGATCCGCAACTCGGACTGCGCGGCCCCCGGGCGATCGACCAGCGCCAGCGGCGCTACGGGCATCGCCGGGGCGGGCGTGGTCATCGCGTTGGGCACGGAGGCAGCCAGCGCCTGGGGGTCCTGCGCGCCCTCCGTCCACCAGCCGAACGCCCGCTCCACCACCCCGAACAAGTCGTCGTGAGAAAGGTCGCCCACCGCGGCGATCGTCACCTCCGAGGGCCGCCACACCTGCTGATGAAACCGGGAGACGTCGTCGGCCGACGACGACTCGAGCCCGCGCGTCGTGCCAATCGGCAGCCGACCGTACGGGTGACCGGCATAGAGCAATCGGGCGAGCGCGATGTCGGCGACGGCGGGCGCGAGATCGCGCAACTGGCGCAACCGGTTCAGTCGCAACTCGCGCACGCGATCGAAGTCCTCGACAAAGAGCCGCGGCCGCGCGACGATATCCGACAGCAGGCCGAGCGCCTGGTCGCAGAATCTCGGCAGCGTGAGCAGGGACAGGACGGTCGCGTCCGACCCGACCTCCGTCTCGAACTGCGCGCCCATCCCCGAGAGCGCGTCCTCGATGTCGAGCGCCGACCGCGCCCCGCTCCCCTCGTCCAGCATGTCGGCGGTGAGCGCGGCAAGGCCGGGCCGGTCGATCGGTTCGACAGCCGAGCCGGATGACAGCAGCAGGAGAAACGACACCACCGGCACGCCGCGATGCTCGACGGTCCGCACGCGGAGGCCGTTGGCGAGCGAGCGGCGCGACACCGCCGGAAATCGAACCGTGGGATCCGCGCCAGGCGTCGGCAACCGCGAGCGGTCGATGGCGATCACGAGCACACCACTTTCGTGGAATCGGGAAGGGCGAGGTCGAGGCGGCCGCGGGGAACGACGCTGACAGCGACGCGCGGCGCCTGCACGAGGAAACGTCCGGCCGCGGCGGCCACCGACGCGGGCGTCGCTTCGCGGTAACGATCGAGATCGCGATCGAAGTAGCCGGGGTCGCCCACGAACACGTTGTACTGGTTCAACTGATCAGACTTCCCGCCGAACCCTCCGACCGTCTGGACGCGATAGACGAACTGCGCCTCGGCCTGCGCAAGGCTACGCTGAGACTCGGCGCTGGTCGGCCCCGACTCGGCGACGCGGGTGATTTCCGCGGACATGGCCGCCTCCAGTTCCGCCAGCGTGTGCCCGGGCGCGGCGGTCGCAATCAGCTGGAAGAAGCCGGAGAGCTCGTGCGACTGCTGCACCGCGATCACGTCGGTCGCGATGCGTCGCTCGTAGACCATGTTCTTGTAGAGCCGCGAACTCTTGCCGTCGGCGAGCACGTCGGCGACGAGATCGAGATCGGCATCGCCGTCGGCGAAGATGGCCGGCGAGAGCCAGTTCAGGTACAAGCGGGGCAACACCACGCCATCTTCGAGCAGGACGCGCGAGTCGCGAGTCGCGGTGTTGTCGCACGCGACCGGGCCGACGGCCGGTCCCGGCTCGACCCCGCCGAAGTACGCATCGACGAGCGCCAGGGCCGACTCGGGGGCCACGTCCCCCGCAAGCGCCAGCGACGCGTTGCCCGGGTGATAGTACCGACGGAAGAACGCCTGCACATCGTCCAGGCTCGCGGCCTGCAGGTCGTCCGGGCTGCCGATCGTCAGCCAGTGATACGGGTGCGCGGGCGGAAACAGCGCGTCCACGATGGCCATGGCGGCCATGCCGTACGGACGGTTCTCGTAGTTCTGTCGACGCTCGTTGAGCACGACGTCCCGTTGGTTGCGGAACTTCTCCTCGGTCAGGGCCGGCAGCAGGTGGCCCATCCTGTCCGATTCCATCCAGAGCGCCAGCTCCAGGCCGCTGGTCGGCACCACTTCCCAGTAGTTGGTCCGGTCGGAGTTGGTGGAGCCGTTGAGGACCGCGCCCGCCTGCTGGAGCGGCTGGAAGTAGCCGTGGTTGTAGTGCTCCGAGCCCTCGAACATGAGGTGCTCGAACAGGTGCGCGAACCCGGTTCGTCCCGGCTGCTCGTTCTTCGAACCGACGTGGTACCAGAGATTGACGGCCACGATCGGACACCGGTGATCCTCGTGAATCAGCACCGGCATGCCGTTGCGGAGCGTGTGCTTCGTGTACGGGATGTTCATCCTGCTTCCAGTCAACAACGCTACCACGTCTGGAGTACCCGTGTCCCGGCGCGTCACCCGCGAGCACGGGATCATTCGGCCGTTGCCGGCGGATTGCGCTGGCGAGGCGCGCGAAGATCGGAGATCATGTCGGCGGCCTCCGGAAAGAGAGAACCCGATTGGACCGCGCACCGACGCCTGTCGACGGCCGCCCCGTCTCTCCGTGGCTGATGCTCGGCCTCCTGGCCCTGGGCGAGTTCCTCGGCATGACGCTGTGGTTCTCGGCGACGGCCGTGACCCCCGCGCTCGTCGGCGAGTTCCGCCTGTCGCTCGGCCAGACGGCGTGGCTGACGATGGCCGTGCAGGGCGGCTTCGTGGCCGGCACCCTTGTCAGCGCACTGCTGAATCTCCCTGACCTGCTCCAGGCGCGACGCCTCTTCGCGATCGGGTGTTTCCTCGGGGCCATCGCCACAGCGGCCATCACGCGCGTGCACGGCCCAACCGAGGCGATCCTGCTGCGCTTCGCCACCGGCGCCGCGCTCGCGGCCGTCTACCCGACCGGACTCAAGATCGCGTCCGGCTGGTTCCGCGATCGCCGCGGCACCGCGCTGGCCGTGCTCGTCGCCGCGCTGACGGTGGGCCAGGCCTTCCCGCACCTGCTCGCGTGGCTCACCGGACCCGACAGCTGGCGATCGCAGATGCTGGTGACCGCATCCCTCGCGGTGATCGGCGGCGTCCTCGTGCTGTCGCTCGTGCGCGAAGGGCCGTTCGCGGCCCCCGCGGGGCCGTTCGATCCTCACGCGCTGGCCCGCGTCTACATCGACCCGCGCACCCGCTACGCCGTGTTCGGCTACCTGGGACACCAGTGGGAGCTGTACGCGATGTGGACCTGGATCGGAACGTTCGCGGCGGCCAGCCTCGCGTCGCGCGGCCAGGTGGAGGTCACGAGGGCGGCATCGGCCGCGGCGTTCATCGGGGTTGGCGCGGGCGCGTGCGGGTGCCTCGTCGCGGGACTGGCGGCCGACCGGATCGGGAAGGCGAAGGTGGCCGGAGTGGCGCTCCGCGTGTCGGGCGCGTGCGCGGCGCTCGCCGCGCTCGTCTACGGCAGCCATCCCGCTCTGCTGTACCTGTTTGTCGCCGTGTGGGGGACAGCCGTGGTGGCCGACTCGGCCCAGTTCTCGGCGCTGGTGGCCGACAACAGCCGGCCCGAGTACGTCGGCACGTCCCTGACGGTTGAAACGTGCAGCGGCTACCTGCTGACGATGCTCACCATTCGCGTGGTGCCGTCCCTCGCGGAGATCGTCGGCTGGCGATGGGTGTTTCTCGCGCTCGTGCCCGGACCGATCTTCGGGGCATGGGCGATGAAACGGCTCGGACGAACGGAAGGGATCAGGGATCAGCCAATGGTGCCTATGGCACCGCCGTCACCGGAATGACCGGCTTGCGGTAGCTGGCGATCGAGACCTGGGCGGCGAGCTGTTCGGCGGCAGCAAAGAACGCACGCGCCGGTGCCGACTCGGGCTCGGCAATCACGAGGGGGACGCCCGCGTCGCCGCCGCGCCGGATCGGCTCGTAGATCGGGATCCGGCCAAGAAACGGAATCTCCATCATTTCCGCCGTGCGCTCGCCACCATCCCGTCCGAAGATGTCGCTCTCGTGCTTGCAGCTCGGGCAGACGAAGTAGCTCATGTTCTCGATCAGTCCGAGCACCGGGATGTTCAGTTTCTGATACATCCGCACGGCACGCCGGCTGTCGGCGAGCGACACCTCCTGCGGCGTCGTGACGACGATCGCGCCGGCCACGGGGACAGTCTGGTTGAGGCTGAGCGCGACGTCACCGGTTCCGGGCGGCATGTCGACCACGAGGTAATCGAGCTCGCCCCACTTCACGTCGTGGAAGAACTGTTGGATGACGCTGTGCAGCATCGGGCCGCGCCAGATCACCGGCGACTCGTCGTTGGCGAGAAACCCCATCGACACGACCTTGATGCCGTACTTCTCGACCGGCACCATCTTCTCCCCATCGGCCACCAACGGCCCGTGCACGCCGAGCATGATCGGCACGTTCGGTCCGTAGATATCGCCGTCAATGATCCCCACGCGGCTGCCGAGCGCCGACAGCGCCGCCGCGAGGTTTACGGCCAGCGTCGTCTTGCCCACGCCGCCCTTGCCCGCGCCCACCGCCACCACGTTCTTGATCCCGGGAATCGGCGCCTGGGTGGACCCAACGTTGCGCGCCGTCCGCACGCTCGCCGTCATCGTCACCTCGACGTCGGTGACGCCAGGCAGGCTCGACACGGCCGCCCTGGCCTGGTCGCGCATCGCGTCCTTGACGGGACACGCCGGGGTGGTCAATTCGATCGTGAAGGCCACGCGCCCTCCGTTTATCCGGAGGTCCTTCACGAAGTTCAGCGCGACGATGTCGCGGTGCAGGTCGGGATCTCTCACGGCGCGGAGCGCGTCGAGCACAGCAGCCTGGTCAACGGAAGACATGCAAACCTCTCTCCTCTATCTAACCACAGTGTAACAATCCGGCTTGCGGCTGGCGACCTGCGGCCTTGTTGACGCAACGAGTCGTTGTCGCTCGGATCGTCCCGTCACTCCCGGTGCAGTGAACACAACCACGGCGTGACCCCGTTGGCGGCGTGCTGGCCGCAAGTCGCAGGCCGGCAGCCGCAGGCCGAATGACGCATCGAGACCCATTGCAGTCTGCGTCAGTTCCGACCCCTCTGCGTCAGTTCCGACTTCAGGTACTTGTCGTACCAGGCGAGCCACCGCGCCATCCGGTCGCGCAGGTAGCTTGGGGTCGTCAAGCCGTGATGCTGGCCGGGGTAGATCACCAACTGGGTCTCGACGTTCAGGCTCTTCAGCGCCTGATACATCTGCTCCACGCCCACCGTGGGCACGTTGAAGTCCTTGTCGCCCGACATGAACAGCGTCGGCGTCTTGATCCGGTCGGCGTGGAAGAACGGGTACGACACCTTCGTGTAGAGGTCGGCCGCCTTCCAGGGCACGCCGAGTTCGAGTTCCCACTGGATGATGTACTGGTCCGCCCCGTAGAGGGACATCTGCAGCGCGCTGCTGGCGCCGCTCACAGCCGCCTTGAACCGCGTGTCGCTCGCAATCGTATAGTCGGTCAGGATTCCGCCGTAGCTCCACCCGCCGATGCCCAGCCGGTCGGGGTCGGCAATCCCGGATGCCACCGCCCAATCAACCGCTGCCAGCAGGTCCACGACCTCCTTGTTGCCCCAGTCGGCGTAGATCGCCTTCTGGTAGGCGGCGCCGCGGCCCGAGCTGCCGCGGTAGTTGACGACCAGCACGACGTAGCCGTTGGCCGCGAGGAACTCGCGCTGAAGGTCGAAGCTGAGATCGTCCTGCCCGTTCGGGCCGCCGTGGATGATGAGCAGCGTCGGGTATTTCCTGCCAGAGACGAAGCCCGCCGGTTTTCGCACAATCCCGTTCACGACCGTCCCGTCCTTCGTCTTGCAGGTGAAACCCTCCGTCTTCGCCAGCTGCACGTCCGCCAGCCACGAATCGTTCTGATGTGACAGCCGGCGCAGCGCGCCGTTCTCGAAGGCATAGACTTCGTCCGGCTCGCCTGCGGTGCCCACCAGCAGCGCCAACGACCCGTCAGGTCGCGGGGAGATTGATGTCGCCGTCCGTTGACCGGTCGTCAGCGTGTCCACAACGCCCGCCGATACCGACACCTTCGCGACGTACGACGTGCGGTCGTCTTCGACGACCACGCGGAGGCTCTCTTTGTCGGGCGACCAGAGGATCTGGCCGTTGACCGCCCGGTCGAGCGACGTGGTCAGCACCTTCGCGGCTCCGCCCGCGGCCGGAATGAGGGCGAGCTTGTCGAGGAAGTACGCCGTGTACTTCGTCTCGTCGGCCTGGAAGTACGCGATCCACTTGCCGTCGGGGCTCCACGACGGCGTGCCACCGTCGCGTCCAGGGAAGGTCGTCAACCGGCGCGCCTCGGCCCCTGGGCGGGCCTCGACCACGTAGATGTTCGAGTCCTCGGTGCGGTCGGGATCGGGCGCGCGGTTGCTCACGAAGGCAATCGACTTCGCATCAGGCGACCAGGCAGGCGCGCTGTCGTCGAAGGCTCCGCTCGTCAGCACCTCGGCCTTCTTCGTCGCCACGTCGAACAGCGTCAGGTGCGAGTAGAGGCGCGTCAGGTAGCCGCCTTTGTCGGACTTGAAGTGATACCGGTCGATCACGATGGGCGGCGTGGTCTTTCGTTTCCATCCGTCCATCTTCTCAGGATCGGAGGTCGGGTCGAAGTCGTCCACGACGAGCGCCAGCCGCCTGCCGTCGGGCGACCATTCGTAGTCCGACACGCCGCCCTTGATGTCGGTCAGCTTCTGCGCCTCGCCGCCAGAGCGATCCAGCAGCCACACCTGCGCCCCTTTCTTCTTCTCGTCCTCGCCGCCGCGCGACGCGAGGAACGCCAGGTATCGCCCGTCAGGGCTCCACCTGGGTGTGCCCTCGCTGCTCTCTGGCGATGACGTGAGCCGCACCTGCTGGCTGCCGTCCCAACTCACCATCCACAGGTCGGCGTCGCGTTTGTCCTTCTCGGCATCGAGCGTGCCGACGACGTAGGCGACCCACTTGCCGTCGGGAGACACCTGCGGGTCGGTGACGGTTCGGAGCCGGGCGATATCGTCCAATCCGAGGGATCGTTTTCCGGCCTGGCCGGCCTCGGACGGGGACGCCACGAGAAGGAAGAGGAGAAGGGCGGAAGCGAACGTGGCAGGTTTTCGCATCGGTCTGTCGTCCCTACAAATGAGGCAAGTGCTTGAAAATGAACGTGTTGATCGGTTCTGGCCCGCTGGCCTGTCGCAGCGGAACGCCCCGGAACGGCCGCTCTGGAGCCCGACGCCTGCGAGCCCTGTCCGGATGCTATCACCGTCTCACCCCTGTTAATACTCTGCCGATACTCTGTTGACACTCTGGTAACGCCCGGCCAATTGGAGTAAGTTCTCCAGGCAGCGTCCACCCTGCCGGGACCGTGCGCGCCCCCGGGGCGTCTACCCCAGGACATTTTCCAGGTCCGAGATCGTGACGGTTGAAGCAATTTTCTTGGGACCCCTGGAATCTGTCTCCTGCGCGGCCGGTTGGCCGGCCGCGCACTACAGCCAAGATCCGCGACGCCCGCCTCGACGATCTCGGCGGTGTGAAGTGGAGCTTCGCCGGGAGTCCATGTCATGAAGAAAGGTCTGCTCCTGCTGCTGGTGTTGGCGTGCGCCTGGGCCACACCCGCGGCCGCCCAGCAAACGACAGGCACGCTCACGGGAACCGTCACCGACGAGTCGGGCGCCATGGTGCCCGGAGTCACTGTCGTGGCAAAGCACCTCAACACCGGCCGCACCTTCGAGGCGGTGACAACCTCGACGGGCGTCTACACGTTGCAGTTGCTGCCCGTCGGTGACTTCGAACTCGCGTTCCAGCTGACCGGGTTCCAGACGTCCACGGTCAAGGGCATCAGCCTTCACGTGAGCGACCGGCTCGAGGTCAACGGGAAACTGACGGTTGGCGGTGTCGCCGAGGTCGTGGAGGTCACGGCCGCGCAGCAGCTCGTGCGGCCGGAGCCCTCGCTCCAGACCCTGATCGATGCCAGGCAGGTCCAGGAGCTGCCGCTCAACAACCGGAACTTCGTGCAGCTCGCGACGCTGGCGCCTGGCGTCTCGAGCGACCTGCCAGACGAGGTCGGCATCGGCCTGACGAGCACCGTCAGCATCTCGGTGAACGGGTCGCGCCGCAACGCGGTGAACTGGCTGGTGGACGGCGTCTCGAACGTGGACGTCGGCTCGAACATCACGCTGCTCTCCACGCCCACCCTGGAATCGATCCAGGAGTTCAAGATCATCACCAACGGCTACGCGGCCGAGTGGCCCCGCAGCGGCGGCGGCGTGGTAAACGTCGTGACGAAGTCGGGCACGTCGAAGTTCAGCGGCGTTGGATACTACTTCGGCCGCAGCGACAAGCTGAACGCGAACTCGTTCGTCCGCAACAAGAGCACGGACCCGTTGGTGGCGGGCCACCCGCCGAAGCTCGACTACAAGAACTTCGGCTATACCATCGGCGGCCCGGTGCTCCCGGGCAAGCTGTTCTTCTTCTGGTCCGAGGAGTGGCGCCGAATCACCCGCGCGCCCGCGTCACTGACGGCCATCGTGCCCGATCCGTCGTGGTTCGCGGATCCGACGAACGCAAACTACGTGGCGCCCGCGCTGCGCGATCCGAACGCCGTGAAGCTGCTCGCCGCCTACCCGGCGCCGAACGTCGCCGGGAAGAACCAGTACCTGGTGTCGTCGCCGAACATCAACAACACCCGGCAGGAGGTCATTCGACTCGACTACGACCTGTCGCCCAAGTGGCGCCTCGCGGGCCGGTACACCCACGACCTGAGCCAGACGCAGGAACTCGGCGGCCTGTTCAACACCACCATGTTGATCCCGAACGTCGGGACGACCGTCACGGACGTGCCCGGCCAGGTGTTCTCGCTGCAGCTCAAGACGATCGTCAGCAACAACGCGCTCAACGAGTTCTCGTACCAGAAGTCGGGCAACATCATCACCTCGTCCAACCCCGCCGGCACCAAGGGACAGCGGAGCGACTACGGGATCAACATCCCCGAGCTGTTCCCGGAGAACCTGACCAACCGCATCCCGAGCATCGCCATCAGCGGGCTCAGTGGCCTCAGCTCGATGCAGCTCTACAACATCGAATACATCAACCATACGATCACGGACAACTTCTCGTGGCAGAGGGGCAACCACGCCTTCAAGGCCGGCGCGCTCCTCACCTTCGAGCAGAAGAACGAGAACGCCGCGAACGTCACGCAGGGCAGCTTCTCGTTCGTCGCGACGACCGGCGCCAACGCCCGCACGGCATTCCAGAACTTCCTGATGGGCAACGCCGACGGCCTCTGCACGGCGTGCAGTTACACCGAAGCCGAGCGCGACGTGACGAACCACCTGCGCTTCAACCGCTACGAAATGTACGCGCAGGACTCGTGGAAACCACGGGCGAACGTGACGGTCGACCTCGGCCTGCGCTACTCGCTCTACCCGCCGATTACCGACGCGAACAACATGCTGGTCACGTTCGACCCGAAGGCCTACATCGCGGCGAACGCGCCGCCGTACACCAACGCGGCCGGCACGTTATTGAACTACTCGGTGGGCGACCCGCTCGTGGGCCTGATCGTCGCCGGGAAGAACTCGCCCTACGGCAACGCCATCTACGAGTACAAGAAGAACAGTTTCCAGCCGCGCGTCGGCCTCTCGTGGGATCCGAAGGGCGCCGGAAGCACGATTGTCCGCGGCGCATTCGGCATCTACTACGACCAGCCGCTCGTCGGCATCTTCGAGCAGAACTCGTTCACCAGCCCGCCGTTCGTGAACAACATCTCGCTCACGGGCGTGCGCCTGAGCAGCCCGGGCACCGGCGTGACGGCATCGACGTCGGGCGTCCGCGCGATCCAGGCGACCTCCACCAACTTCGACAACCCGCGCACTACGCAGTGGAACCTGACGATGACGCGACGGCTCTTCAAGACGGGCGTCATCGAGATCGGGTACGTCGGCGCGCGCGGCGACAACCTGATTCGGCCCACCAACCCCAACTACCCGATGCCGACCGACGTCGTCGCCCTCCAGTCCACTGTGGCCGGAGCGGTCAACCCGACGCGGCCGTTCCGCTCCTACGGCACGATCACGATGCGTGAGACGACGGCCATCAGCCGCTACAACGGACTGCTGACCTCGTTCCGGTGGCAGCCGGGCCTTGGCACCATGGTGACGCTCAACTACACGCTGAGCCGGAACCAGACCGACTCGACGAACGACCGCGACGCGATCGACATCCCGCAGAACCCGGCGAACCCGTCCGCCGACTACGCGGACGCCCGCACCGACCGACGCCACATCTTCACGGCGTCGTACGTCTACGAACTGCCGTTCTTCCGCGCGGCGACCAACGCCGCGCTGAAGCACGCGCTCGGCGGCTGGCAGATCGCCGGGATCACCATGATCAGCTCGGGCCAGCCGGTACCGCGCATCTCGGTGGACACGAACAACTTCAGGCGGGGCGGCTTCGCCGACTTCACCAGTCAGCCGATCCAGACCCATCTTCTACACTTCGGCCGTGATTTGAAGCCCTGATTGACGAAAACGCGCCTGTGTTTGCCCATCTCATCGACTGGCGCGCAAAACGTAGTGG
>Ga0209638_1000230_pt1 | contig 37345 bp, 38 predicted proteins | sample BarGraNGADG00211_FD_184490 | JGI IMG/M metagenome (GOLD analysis project Ga0209638, IMG submission 184490) | Arctic peat soil microbial communities from Barrow, Alaska - Barrow Graham LP Ref core NGADG0002-211 (SPAdes) (version 2) | ecosystem: Environmental > Terrestrial > Soil > Wetlands > Peat...
CCGGTGGCGCCACCGATGAGGACGATCAACGGCATGTCGAGCTGATCGAGATCGTGATAGCGGCGTAGGCGCTCGACCGCTTCGTGACCCTCGACCGGGCCGAGCGTCTCGATCGCCAGCTCGTGCAGGCGCTCGAGCTCGACAACGCGCTCATCCCGCTTGGCCAGGTCGATCTCCACCTGTCGCGCCAGCTCGTAGGCGCGCACGCCGCCGACTCCCACGGCGATCAGGGCCCGCGCCATCAGGCCCTTCGAATAGGGCAGGTTCTCGTCGCCCAGCGGGAAGGGATTGTGGCGGTGCTGGGTCACGCGACGCTCGCCTTCGCGCGTGCCTGCTGCGCCAGCTCGAGCAGCGCAGGCTCGAGCTCGGGCTCACCCTCCAGCGGCACCAATTCGTTGTCGATGAGACCGACCTCGCATCCGCGCGCCACCGCTTCCTCGATCACGACGTCAACCGCGGCCGCCTTCAGCTCGACCAAGAAGACCTCCGCGTCGATCTGCGCCAGCTCTTCCGCCAGCTCTTGGCGGCGGGCCAAGCTGCCCGAGACGTGAACCACGTCGGCGCCGTGAGCGCGCTGGAGGTGCTCGCCGAGTTGGCCGAGCGCCTGCTTCGGCGCCGTGGTGAAGAGCGCCACCTTCTTCCCGGCCACCGGTGCAAGCGGACGCGGGCGCATCGATGTGGCGATCACCTGTAGGTCGGGTCGCAACGCCGCCACTCGGCGCCTGAGCTGATCGAGCCGCTCGCCCGGTTCTGCAAAGCTCAGCACGATCAGATCGGAGATGAGGATGCGATAGGCGTTCAGATAACCGCAGGCCAGCTCCGCATCCTGATGAGCGCTCACGACGAGCACCCGCCGGTCGCTGGCGATCGGCGGCAGCGCGGCGCCGCTTCCTTCGAAGATCACCAGGTCGGGCCGGCGTTCGAGCGCCAGCTCGGCGGCCTCTGCCACGTTCGAATAGCCGACCGCTCCCGCCAGGCCGCCACCGCAGCGGCGCGCTCCGATGCTGACGATCCCAGCCAGAAGGGCGTCCTCGAGATAGTCCGATGCCGCGTGCTGTCCCGAGCGAGCAAGCTCTAGCAGCTCCTCGACGCTCGGCGGTGTCTCGCGCAGCTCCGGCTCGGGCGGCCCGCCCCGCCCCATCGCCACGACCACGACCCCGAACTGCTGCGCGCAAACGCGGGCGAGCTGTATCGCCAGCGCCGTCTTCCCCACTCGCTTGCCGGTACCGATCACGCTCAGGCTGGGGAGCGCGAAGGGCTCGAGCGCGGGCGGATCGAAACGGAAATCCGCCCCCGCATAGGGCAGTCCCAGCGCCAGCACTCGGCTCGCGGCGGCGAGACGCTCGCGCGGGCCCAATACGGGCTCGTCGGAGAGGTCGACGACGATCTCGGGCGCGTAGGTTTCGATTCCCTGTCCGATCGAGACGGCGAGCGGAACGCCGTACAGCTCTTCGCCCTGCGCGGGTGAGCGAAGCTTCTCCCCGCCGCCCATGTTGACGCAGCAGACGAACTCGTACGGCAAGGCCTCGAGCGCGGCACGCACGACCGGCGGATAGTGCTCGCCGTCGATCAGCGCCAGCGCTGCGGGGTTCATCGAGTGGTGACCTCGTGCTCGATCGACGTCGTGTATTTGCGGAAGTCGAGCGTATCGGTGTCGAACTCGATGATTCGCTCGGTTCCGTGGAAGGGGTAGTGGCGGTCTACCTCGATCTTCTTCCCGCTGAACTCGATCACGTTGTAACAGGGCCTGGTGTTTCCGCGCAGTCGCAGCGACGAGACCGTTCCCGCATTGACGACGAACAGGTTCTCGAGCTTCCAGGCGTAGGGAACGTGCTTGTGGCCGGTCAGGACGAGATTTACGCCCGCACGCTGCAGGCACTCGAGCGTGTCGCCGGCGTCGTGCACGATGTTGCGCTCGCGGCCGGTGCCGGGCACCGGGAGCAGGTGATGGTGCAGGACGAAGACGCGCAGTGAGGCCGGACGCGCGAACTGCTCCTCGATCCAGCGGTAGCGGCCGCGCCCGATCTGCCCGTAGTCGAGGTCCGGAGCGGTGGAGTCGATCGCGACGATGCTGACCGGACCCTTGTGCAAGACCGAGTTGCGCTCGCCGAAAAGCTGCTCGAAGTGGACGTAGCCGACGTTGCGGGCGTCGTGGTTGCCGGGGATGACGACCATGCTCGGGCACTCGATGCGATCGAGGTAGGCCCGCGCCTGCGCGTACTCGCCTTTGAAGCCGAAAGAGGTCAGATCGCCCGAGCAGACGACCACGTCGGGCGCAAGGTCGTTGACCTCCGAGATCGCGCGCTCCAACAGGTTGGGCACGAAGTGTTGACCGCCGCAGTGCAGATCGGAAATCTGGGCGATTCTGAAAACGCGACCGTCGCTCCGGCCCGGCATGGCCGAAGTGTATGCCGCGGGGAGCGGTTCCGGAAACTTCCGCTTCGCCGAGCCCGTCCCGGGTGGCGCTCGGATGCGTCCGACCCTATTGCTACTCTAGTTTGCAGATGGGCTTCGAAAGCGCCGATTTCCAGGCAGATCGCGGTTCGAAAACCCCCAGGTTCGCGAACCAGGCCGAGGCCGAATGCGCGCGTATCCTCGACTACTATCGAATCGCCTGGGAGTACGAGCCCACCTCTTTCGTGCTCGAGCGCGACGACGAAGGGCGCATCAGCGAGGCGTTCACGCCCGATTTCTACCTTCCCGAGCAAGATCTCTACCTCGAGATCACTGTCATGAAGCAGTCGCTCGTGACGCGTAAGAACCGCAAGCTGCGCAAGTTGCGAGCGCTCTATCCGGGGGTCCGCGTCAAGCTCTTCTACCGGCGCGACGTTCAACGCCTGGCCGAGCGCTACCGCCTCGATCTCGCCTCCTGACGCTCGTCCAAGTAGCCGCGGCGCATCTGCTCGTTGGCGGGTTTTTCGTGATCATGGTCCCCGGAGCCGGCTCAGATCGGGAAGGATGTCGGGATAGAGGAGCGAGAGAAGACGGCTGAGAGCTCGAGCATCGGTGAGATCTACCTGCGGCGGGAGGAGATCGCCGGCCGCGTGCGTGAGCTCGGAGCCGAGATCGCACGCGACTATCAGGACAGGGAGCCGATTCTCGTTGCGCCGCTCAAAGCGAGTGCCGTCTTCCTCGCCGATCTCTCACGCGCGCTGACCATCCCGCACACGATCGACTTCGTCGAGCTCGCCGGATTCAACTCGGCGGCCGTCGGCGGACAGCAGCGAATCCGTCTGCTCAAGGATCTGGATATCGACATCACGGGCCGCGACCTGATCGTGATCGAGGACGTGGTCGATACCGGGCTCACACTCAACTACCTGACGCGGGTCTTCGCGCTGCGCGCGCCCTCCTCGATCACCATCGCGACGCTGTTCGACCGCCCCTACCGGCGCCTCGTCGACGACCTACCGGTTCGCTACGTCGGTTTCACCGTTCCGGACGAGCTCTTCATCGGGTACGGCTTCGACCTCGACGAGCGCTTCCGCAACCTCCCCGACATACACCTCACGAGAGGTAGCTCAGCGGGTCGTTCGGCACCCCGTTGACTCGAACCTCGAAGTGCACGTGCGGGCCGGTGGAGTGCCCGGTCGAGCCCACGTAGCCGATCAGCTGGCCGCGAGACACGGTCTGCCCGCTCGAGACCGCAAAGCTCGACTGGTGCCCGTAGGCCGTGGCAAGCCCGTTTCCGTGGTCGATCAGCGTTAGGTTGCCGTAACCGCCCTCCCAACCCGCGTAATTCACCGTCCCCCCCGCGGCGGCATAGATCGGGGTTCCCTGCGGCGCACCGATGTCGATGCCTTCGTGCATTCGCCCCCAGCGCATGCCGAAGGGACTGGTGAGCACGCCCTGGACCGGCCAGACGAGCCCGGCCGCCGACGGAGTCGAGGTGGAATGGGAGCCGCCGCTGCGCAGGCGAGCGGCGATGTTGGCGCTACCGGCCTGAAGCGCCGCTATGTCGGCCAGCCACTTCTCTTTCGACTCGCGCACGCTCGCCAGCGTCTCCTGCTTGGTTTCTCGCTCCGTGCTCAGGTGCTCACGGTTGGAGCTCAATCGATCGCGAGTCGTGAGCACGCGCGAAGCCCTGAGCTCCACCGCATGCGTCTCGTCGGCGACGCGCACGAGCAGGCGATGAGTTCGGTTTCGAATCTCTGCCCAGCGACGCTTGATCTTCACCGCCCGCTCGGCGACGTGCCGATCGCGAGCCGAGACCGCGTTCAGATACTCGAGCCGGTCGATGGCGTTCGAGATGCTCTCCGAGGCGAGCATGACGGCGACCGTGTCGGGCTGATCGCTCTCGTAGACGGCGACGAGGCGCTGGGAAAGCTGGTGCTGCGCGTAGTCGTACTGCCGTTGAGCCAGCGCAAGCAGCCTCGATTGCCGCTCGTACTCGTCCCGCACCTTGCCCAGGCGCTGCTCGTGCGCACTGACCTCGACCTGAAGCCGGGCCAGATTCGCCTCCGCGCTTGCGACGCTGCTGCGCAAAGAGTGAATGCGCTCGTTCATCGAGGCGATGCTCGAGGTTAGAACGCCTTCTTGCTTGTTCGCCTGGTTGACCTTCTCCTGCAGCTTCGAGAGGTTGCCGCCGCTCGGCTGCGCAGAGGCGGACGTTGCGAGCACGAGCAGACAGATCGCCGCGAATGCGATGCGTCGAATCATCGAGTCGATCTTTCGGCGGCGGACCTCGAACTCCCTCCCTTTTCACCTGCACGGGCTCAGCGTCAAGCGAGGCGGGGGATCTCCGGCGGCGGCAAGCGAAGCTAGGCGGCGCGGCGATCGGGCACTCGGTAACCGTGGTCGGCGCAGAGCCGACCGGGGGCATCCTCGGTCAAGGCGTCGCAGTAGCCCTTGCCGTAGGCGGCCCGCATGAAGGCCGCAACGACCTCCAGATTCCACTCCTCGATCTCGAGTGTCTCCTTCCACAGGTCGGAGAGCCTCGTGTCGATGTCCAGCTCGAGCAGCTCGATCCTAGAAGGGGCCCTTTCCATGGCCTCAAGCCTAGGAGCAGCTTCGGACGACGCTCACACGCATGTGAGGGCAACCCTTCAGCAGCGCGGACGACAACCGGCGTCCCGGAGGCCGGTCGCCGCTAGCATCCAGGTCATGCTCAAGCCCGAGGTCTTCAAAGCCTATGACGTGCGCGGGATCTACCCGGCGGAGATCGACGAGGAGGGCGCCTACGCGATCGGGCGCGCCTACGTCGAGGAGTTCGAGCCTAAGCGCATCGCCATCGGTCGCGACATGCGCATGTCGGGACCACAAATGGTCGCCGCGCTCACCGAGGGAGCCACCGACGGCGGCGCCGAGGTGCTCGACATCGGGCAGATCGGGACCGAGATGCTCTACTTCGCTGTCGGCTCGCTCGAGCTGGACGGCGGCATCACCTGCACCGCCTCGCACAATCCCAAGGAATACACGGGCTTCAAGATCGTGCGCGCCGGAGCTCTCCCGGTGGGAGGCGACTCGGGCCTGATCGAGGTGCGCGATCGCGCCTTGAGAGGCTTCGAAGAGGTCACGCGGAAGGGCTCCGTAGAGAAGAAGGACGTCTGGCCGGCCTTCCTCGAGCGCGTCCTCTCGTTTATCGATCCGAGCGCGATCAAGCCGCTGCGCGTGGTCGTGGACGCGGCCAACGGGATGGGCGGGCGCATGCTCGAGCCGGTGCTCGAGCGCCTACCTCAGATCAACGCCGTGCGCTGCTACTTCGAGCCCGACGGCAGTTTCCCGAATCACGAGCCGAATCCGCTCTTGCCCGAGAACCGCGAGTTCATCGTTGCCAAGGTCAAGGAGGAAAAGGCCGATCTGGGCATCGCCTTCGACGGCGACGCCGATCGTTGCTTCTTCGTCGACGAGACTGGCGAGTTCGTGCCCGGCGACTTCGTCACCGCGCTTTTCGCCGAGACGTTCCTGGCCAAGGAGCCCGGCGCCAAGATCATCTACGACGTTCGCGCCAGCTGGGCCGTTCCGCACACAATCGAGCAGGCCGGCGGCACCGCACTCATGAATCGCGTCGGCCACGCCTTCATCAAGCACCGCATGCGCGAGAGCGGAGCCGTGTTCGGGGGCGAGGTCTCGGGTCACTACTACTTCCGTGACTTCTCCAGAGCCGACTCGGGAGTCATCCCCGCGCTGCTGATGCTGGAGTACGTTTCGAAGCAAGGGAAGCCGCTCTCGGAGCTTCTGCGGCCCTACCGCGAGCGCTACTTCATCACCGGCGAGATCAACACCCGCGTTTCGAACATCGCGGCCAAGCTCGCGGAGCTGGAGAAGCACTTCTCGGCCCAGGGCAAAGTCACGCACCTGGACGGGCTCTCGGTGGACGCGGACGACTGGCACTTCAACGTTCGTCCCTCGAACACCGAGCCGCTGCTTCGCCTCAACCTCGAGGCGCTCTCTCCCGGGCCGATGGAAGAGAAGCAGGCCGAGGTGCTCGAGATCATCCGCTCCTAGCTTCTCGGTTTCCGTTTCCTCAGCGGTTCGCGCGGAATACGATCTCTCTGTGGGGCGAGCACCGGTCGAGCACGTCGGGGGCGGCGAAGAGCCGGCCGGTAGCCCGCGCCGGCGATCGCGCCCCCTCGTCCAGATCGCTCTCCCGATCGTGATCGGCTTCGCGCTCGCCCTGGCGGCAAGCATCTCCATCGCCTGGGTGGCGGGCTTCGCGCAGGTCGGGCATCGCCTTGCCGACCTGAATTGGATCTGGCTCCTGCCCGCCGTCGCCGCCGAGGCTCTGGCCTACGCCGGCTACACCTTCGCCTACCGGGAGGTGGTGCGAGCGGACGGAGGCTTGGAACTGCCTCGCCTGGATTGGGTGGCCCTCGTCTCAAGTGGCTTCGGCCTCTTCGTCATGCGCGGCGGCTTCGCACACGACGTGAAGAAGCTGCAGGAGGCGGGCTCCGACGCCCGCGAGGCTCGTGTGCGCGTGTTGGCTTTGGGGGCGCTCGAGTACCTACTGCTCGCGCCCGCCGCGTGCGCGTGCGCAGTTTTCCTGATCGCACACGACAGGCTGCACGGCGCACTCACCTGGCCCTGGGCGATCGGCGTTCCGGCCGGCTTCCTGGCAGCGGGGCTCGTGGGCTTGTACGTGCACCCGAGGTTGACCGCCATCCGCGCCAATCGCCAGTTCGTCGCCGAGGCTCTCGACGGTATCGCCCTATTACCCAGAATCGCCGCCGACAGCCTGAATCGCGGTCTGGCCGCGATGCTCGGCATGGCCATCTACTGGTTCTCGGAGATCTTCATGCTCTGGGCGACGCTTAAGACCTTCGGCGACTCGCCCTCGATCCCGGCGCTGGTGATCGGATTCGCCACGGGCTACGCGTTGACCCGTCGCACGCTACCGCTTGCGGGCGCAGGCGCCGCCGATGCCTTCCTACCCTTCGCGCTGAACTGGACGGGCATAGCCCTGGCGCCGGCGCTGCTCGCCGTTTTCGCCTATCGCGTCTTCAATGCCTGGCTGCCGGTGCTGCCGGCGCTGATCGGCCTGCGCCGCCTGAGCGCCTCGGACTGAATCGCGACGCTCTACGAGAGAGCGGCGCAGCTCAGGACGGCGTCACGCGGTAGACGTCGAACACGGCATCGACGTTTCTGAGCGCATTCAGAAGCGTCTTCAGCGCTTTGACGTCGCCTAGCTCGGCCGTGTACCAGTTCTTCGCCAGCTGATCCTCGACCGCGCCGCCGTAGGAGACGATGTTGGCGCCGTGCTCGGCGAAAGTGCGAGCCACATCCTCGAGCAGGCGCTGACGATCCCAGGCCGAGACGGCGATCTGGACACGGAAGCACTGCGTCGTGCCGCCGTCCCAGTCCACCCGGGTGAATCGTTCGGGGTTGCGGCGAAGCGCCTTCACGTTAGGGCAGTCGTCGCGGTGGATCGTGATGCCCTTGCCCATCGAGATGTAGCCGACGATCTTGTCGCCCGGTACCGGATTGCAGCACTTGGCCAGGCGCAACAGCACGCTCGGGTCGTCTACGCCTTGGACGCGAATGCCGAGGCTGTCGGAAGCGGTCGCCCTTCTGGTGCGCGACTTTCGCTCCGGTAGCGTCTGCTCGGGAACCGCTTGATCGATCTTAAGCCGCTGGATGACCTTGTTGACCACCTGGCCGGCCGGCACCTTGCCCGAGCCGAGCGCGAGATAGAAGTCGTCCGCTTTCTTGAATCCCATCTCGCGGATGACCTGCGCCAGCAGGGAAGAGCCCGCCAGTCGACGGTACGGAAGGTTCTGCGCCTTGAGCGCATGCTCGAGCGAATCGCGCCCCTTCTGCTCGGTCTCGCCGCGGGTTTGCGAGCTGATCCAGTGCCGGATCTTGTTACGGGCGCGTGAGGAGACCGCCAGAGAGAGCCAGTCGCGCGATGGCCCGCGCGGCGAGCGCGAGGTGAGAATCTCGACGAAGTCGCCGTTCGCCAGGCGATAGTGCAGCGGCACGATGCGCCCGTTGACCTTGGCGCCGACGGTGCGGTGGCCGATGTCGGTGTGCACCGCGTAGGCGAAGTCGATCGGCGTCGAGCCGGCCGGCAACGTCTTAACCTCGCCCTTGGGCGTGAACACGTAGACCTCGTCGACGAACAGGTCGCTGCGGAAGGTGCGCATGAACTCGCCGGTGTCGGTGCCTGCCGGGCTCGCATGCGAGTCCACGAGCTGCTTGACCCAGGACAGCCATTCCTCCTCCTGGAGCTTCGCCGAGCGCTGCCGCTTGTAGAGCCAGTGGGCGGCGATTCCGAGCTCCGCCTCCTCGTGCATCTCGCGCGTCCTGACCTGAATCTCGAGCGGCCTGCCCTCCGGCCCGATCACGGTCGTGTGGAGCGAGCGATAGCGGTTCGCCTTGGCCATGGCGACGTAGTCCTTGAAGCGCCCGGGCATCGGCTTCCAGAGCGAATGGATCAGGCCGAGAGCGCCGTAGCAGTCGCGGGTCCCCTCCTCGCTTTTACGCTCGACGATCACCCGCATCGCCGTCAGGTCGTAGATCTCGTTGAACTCTTTGCCCTTGCGGGCCATCTTGTCGTAGATGGAGTAGAAGTGCTTGGCCCGGCCGGAGATGTCCGCCGGAATGTCGAGCTTGTCGAGCTCGGCCTTGAGCAGGGCGGCGGCCTCGCGCACATGCGCCTCGCGATCGGAGCGCTGCTCGTTGACCATGGCTTTGATCTCGGAGTACTTGCGGGGATGCAGCACCTGGAAGGCGAGATCCTCGAGCTCCCACTTGAGTGTGTGGATACCCAGGCGGTGAGCGAGCGGCGCGTAGACCTCGAGCGTCTCGCGCGCCTTCTGCACCTGCTTCGCCTTGCCCAGGTACTCGATCGTGCGCATGTTGTGCAGGCGATCGGCGAGCTTGATCAGGATGACGCGCATGTCGCTCGCCATCGCAACGACCATCTTGCGGTAGTTCTCGGCCTGGGCCTGCTCGCGGCTCTGGAACTGGATTCGGGTCAGCTTGGTCACGCCTTCGACCAGGCGGGCGATCTCCTCGCCGAACTCCTCCCGGAGCTCGGCGATGGATACGCCGGTGTCCTCGACCACGTCGTGTAGGAGCGCGGCGGCGACCGTCTGCTCGTCCAGCCGAAGCTCGGCGCAGATCTTGGCCACGCCGAAGGGATGGTTGATGAACTCCTCGCCCGAGCGGCGCTGCTGACCGTCGTGCGCCTTGGCGGCGAACTCGAAGGCGCGGCGAATCAGATCCCGATCGACCTTCGGGTTGTAGGCCGCTACGTCGGCGAGTAACTCCTCGACGAGGTGCTCGTGCCGCTGGAGGGCATCCAGAACAGTCATCTTCTAAGTGTATTGTCGGCACCACCGTTGGCGGACGAAAGTCCGCCTCCCCAAGGGAGGCATGACGACTTTCGCCGCCGGACCAACGAAGCTATGAACCTCACCCGAGTGCTTGCTCGTCGTCTGCCCTCACAGCAAAGCCGCTAACCGCTTTTCGCTTGCGGGCTTCGAGTCGAGTCGGGGCAGGCGTTGACTGAGCCGCGCCCATCATGCCGGTCGCGGCGGCCCGTGAAGTAGAGCGGTCATAGAGCGGCACCAACCGACGGCGGAAATCGGCTTTTCGCCGGACAACGGACGTAGAATCGCGGCCTATGACCGTTCAAGTGCGCCCGTTCACCGAGGAAGACCGCCTTTGGGCGATCGAATTGATGCGCGAGCGTTGGGGCGGCGAGGTCGTCGTCACCCGGGGCAAGGCGCGAGACGCAAGCCTGCTCGAAGGCTTCGTGGCTGAGATCGAAGGCGAGCCGGTGGGGCTGGCCGTTTACGAGACACGTGGCGCCGAGAGCGAGCTGGTCACGCTCGACAGCCTTCGGCAGGGCGCCGGTGTCGGCTCGGCGCTCGTCGCGGCGGTGGCAAACGCCGCCTGGAGGCAGGAGTGCCGTCGCCTCTCGGTCGTTACGACCAACGACAACGTCCGCGCGCTCGGCTTCTACCAGCGCCGCGGTTTCGTCCTCACCGCCTTTCGCAAGGGCGCGATCGAGAAATCACGCCGGATCAAGCCCGAGATCCCCGAGCTCGGCTACGACGACATCCCGATTCGCGACGAGCTCGAGCTGGCGCTGGATCTAAGAGCGGGGCGCTGACCGCGCCTCACGGGTGCGGATAGATCCAGGCGTAAACGTCGGTCGACTCCAACGAATCCCAGTTGTAGTTCGCATTCGTCCAAAGGAATGCGCCTCGTGGGCCGGCTGAGCCTAGAGTCCCGCCCGAGCCAACTCAGCGCCTCGGCCATACGCGACGTAAACGAGTCTGCCCGGGTGTGTGCTCACCGCGGGTAATCCTAAGCCCTAGGCCGCAGAAGCAAGCCTCGTATCTGCGGCGAGAAGCGCTCTGAACGTCTCCGACTCGAGCAGGCTGCGGCGACCGGCGCCTTCTTCCAACAATCCCGCCTCGGCGAAGATCGTGCGCGTCTGCTCGTCCCAGCTAGCCTCGCCGGCGCGCCAGTCGGCGACGAGGCGGTCATGCAGCGCCTCGTAGCGCGGCGCCTCGTCGAAGACCCGCCGAACCAGGAGCTGCGGGGTGACGGTTCCGTTCCAGCGGTTCGCTTCGAGCCGGAAGGCGAGGTCGTAGCGACCCGCGCGGCGCAGGCGATCGAGTTTCTTCCCCATTCCGAAGGCGATGGCACTGCCCGCATCGCAGCCGTCGAGGCTGACGCGGAAGCGCAGGTGCTTGCCATCGCCGCAGCTCGTCAGGTCGCTCAGCTCGCAGCCGGGGGCGATCAGGAGCACGCCCGGGTTGCCGAGCCCGAACGGTGCCAGGCGCTCCAGCTCCTGGCAGAGCTCGAGCGTCAGCTTGGTCTGCGGCGGCACGATCGCGTCGACCTTCGTGACAGAAACGAGGTCGGCGTCGGTCAGCGCCTCTGTCGCATGAACGGTGAATGCCTCGCTGAACTCCTCGAGATTCTCGGGATGGATCGAGAACCCGGCGGCGGCGCGGTGACCGCCAAATCGCTCGAGCAGGCGCGAGCAGGCGACGACGCCGCCGTGCAAGTCGAAGGCGGGGATCGAGCGACCCGAACCCTTCCAATCGCCGCTCGAGCCGGCAACGAGCACGACCGGGCGCGAGAAACGCTCCACCAGCCTCGAGGCGACGATGCCGATCACGCCCTCGTTCCAGTCTTCGCCGGCGATCACATAGGCGCGCCGGCCCCGTTTCGATTCCGGCCAGGATTCGACCTGCTGTACCGCCTCGCGCAAAATCCCGTCCTCGATTATCTGCCGTTCGCGGTTCAGCTCCTCGAGCTTCCGCGTCTGCCTGGATGCCTCCTCGTCGTCCTCGCCGAGCAGAAGCTCGAGCGCGAGATCCGGATGACCGAGCCGGCCGGCGGCGTTGATACGCGGCGCCAGGCGAAATGCGATCTGACCGGTGTCGAGCGTCGCCGCGTCGACACCTGCCGTGCGCATGAGAGCGCGCAGCCCCGGCCTGGTCGTCCGGCCAAGCTTTTTCAGCCCGGCTGCGACAAGCCAGCGGTTTTCGTCGACGAGTGGCACGACATCGGCGACGGTGGCGAGACAGACGAGATCCAGTTGATCGAGCAGAAACTCCGACTCGGCGCCGAACAGCGCCTCTCCCAGCTTGTACACGACACCGGCTCCACAAAGCCCGGCGAAGGGATAGCTCGACGGGCGCGGCGCCACGATCGGGCAATCGGGAAGCCTCTCCCCCGGCCGGTGATGGTCGGTGACGATCACGTCCAGCCCAAGCTCGGCGGCTTTCGCCACCTCGTCGATCGCCGTGATGCCGCAGTCGACCGTGAGAACAAGCGAGCAGCCGTCACCCGCGAGCCGCTCGAGCATTCCCGGAGTCAGCCCGTAGCCTTCGTCGAAGCGGCTCGGCAGCGCCCAGCTCACATCGGCGCCGAGCTCCCTCAGCAATTGCACGGCAAGCGCGGTCGCCGCGACCCCGTCGACGTCGTAGTCGCCGTGCACGCAGATTTTCTCTCCGGCCGCCACCGCGGCGCGAATGCGCTGCACTGCCTGAGCCATGTCGCCGAGAGCAAAGGGGTCGTGCCCGGGCGCCTCGGCGGCGAGAAACGCACGCGCCCGCTCGGGTTCGATCAGGCCACGGCGAACGAGCACCGAGGCGGTCAGCTCGCTCAGCTCGAGCTCGTGCGCGAGCCTTCGCACGTCATGCGAATCAACCGGCTCGATCGTCCAACTTCCCTGTTGCATGGGAAGAGAACGTTAGGCCAACGACCGGATAGCAGCACCGAGCTCGAGCGCCGCCCAATGTCGCTCGTTCGACGTCATTCTCACGTGAATGGAAAGGAATGAGACAAAGAACCGGACGGAGCCCTCCGGGTTAGGCTCCGTCCGGTTTGTTGTTCCGCTTCGGAGGTTGAACGGTAAGTCGCGCTTTCAGCCTGTAAAAGATCTGTACTGCAAGTCACGCCGTTGTTTCCGCTTGCTCTCATTGACCACCGTAGAAGCCGTCTGTAAAGAAGCCCTAAAGACGTCGAGTGGTCTTAATCGTCTTTCAGAAACCGGCTCGGGGCTATCCTGGCCAGGTGGCACGGCAACCCAATTACCGCTCCGGTTCCGATTACGTCGTCGAGTTCCTTGACTATCGCTTCTCCTTCGGCAGCAGCGATTTCGAGGAGCGCGTGACGGCCGCCGCCGTGCGGTTGGAGTTCGTAGGCGGAAACGACCTGGGTGAGGGCGAGACGGCCGACCTGGTCGAGCTCGTGGCCAGCCCGATCGGGCAGATCTCCGAGCCCCGCAGCGGCTTCGGCCGTTACCTGGTCGAAAACTGGGAGCGGATCTCGCTCGTGGACGGAGAATCGCTCGTCTACTGGCTTCGCAAGCTCGTCTTCCGCGGAGCCTGGCTCGACCACCGCGTCAAGCAAGGTCTACTGGAGGTCGCCTGGGACGACGACCAGGCCGAATTCGGTTACCACGATCCCCATGGCGAACGCACCTTGCTCGAGCTGGCGCCGGTGCCGTCCTGGCGCGCGCTGCGCTATCGCGCCTGACCTCGACGTAACTACGGGCTGTCGCGAAGCGCTAGAAAAGGCTCACATCGTCGGCCGGAGCCGGGGCGCCTAGATGCGCCAGGCCGGACTTGGTGACGATGCGGCCGCGGTTGGTGCGCTGGATGAAACCGAGCTGCAGCAGGTAGGGCTCGTAAACGTCCTCGATCGTGTCGGGCTCCTCGCCGAGTGCGACCGCCAGAGTCGAGAGGCCCACCGGCCCGCCGTCGAAGCGCTCGACGATCGCCCTGAGTAGCTCGCGGTCGGTGTGCTCGAGCCCGACCTCGTCCACCTCCAGAAGCTGAAGCGCCTCTTGCGCAATCGGGATCGTGACGACTCCCTGATGGCGCACCTCGGCCACGTCGCGGACGCGGCGCAGGATGCGGTTGGCGATGCGCGGCGTCCCGCGCGAGCGAGCCGCTATCTCCGTCGCGGCCTCGGGCGCGATCTCAACACCGAGGATGCGCGCCGAGCGCCGGACGATCGTGGCCAGATCGTCGACGCCGTAGTAGTCGAGCCGGAAGGTCATGCCGAAGCGATCGCGGAGTGGCGTCGTGAGCAACCCCGTGCGCGTCGTCGCGCCGACCAGCGTGAAGTGCGGCAGATCGAGTGTGAGGGTGCGCGCGGCCGGCCCCTGGCCGACGACGATGTCGAGGCGGAAGTCCTCGAGCGCCGGATAGAGGATCTCTTCGACCGCGTGGTTCAGGCGATGGATCTCGTCGATGAAGAGGACGTCGCGCGGCTCGAGGCTGGTCAGGATCGCCGCCATGTCGCCCTTGCGCTCGAGCGCCGGGCCGGCGATGCAGCGAATACCGACGCCGAGCTCCTCGCGCACGATGAAGGCGAGCGAGGTCTTGCCCAGCCCGGGCGGACCGACGAGTAGGACGTGGTCGAGCGCCTCCTCCCTTCCCTTCGTCGCCGCGAGAGAGATCGCCAGCGGCTCCTTGATCCGCGCCTGGCCGACGAACTCGGCCAGATTGCGCGGGCGCAGCGAGCGCTCGATGTCGTCGTCTTCGGGCTTGATTGTGGGTGTCAGGAAAGTCTCGCTCATCTCACGTCGCTCTTAGTGCCAGGCGCACGCGCTCTTCGGGCGGCAGCTCGGGATCGATCTGGGCCAGTGCCTGCTCGGCCTCGACGAGCGTGTAGCCGAGCTCGACCAGCGCCTCGCGCGCAACCAGGTGCTTGTCGGACCCCGCGTCGCCATAAGGCACCAGCTCGCTTCCGGTCAGCTTCTCTTTCAGCTCCAGCACAACGCGCTGCGCCGTCTTCTTGCCGATGCCGGGAATGGCCTGGAAACGAGCGGTGTCTTCGCGCGCGATCGCCCGTCTGAGCTCGGCCGGCGTCGAGCCCGACACTATCGCCAGCGCCACCTTGGGCCCGATGCCCGAGACCGAGAGAAGCTGGATGAAGAGCTCGCGCTCCTCGCCGTCGGCAAAGCCGTAGAGCGAGAGCGCGTCCTCGCGCACGTGCAGGTAGGTCTCGACCGTCAGCTCGGCGCCTTCGGCCCTGGCCAGGGCGCGCGGAGTCGCGTGCACCAGGTAGCCGACTCCGTTCACGTCCAGGATCAAGCCTTCCGCACTGCGCGCGACGGGCTTTCCGCATAGTCGCGCAATCATCGTGCGAGCCTCTCGAGCGGAGAAGCCATCGCGTGGCAGATCGCCACGGCGAGCGCGTCGGCGGCGTGATCGGGCGTCGGAATCTCCTTCAGGCGCAGGATCGCCTTCACCATCCGCTGGATCTGAGCCTTGTCGGCGCGCCCGTGACCGCAGGTCGCCTGCTTGACCCGCGCCGGCGCATATTCGAAGCACTCAACGCCGGCCAGTGCGGCGGCGACGAGGATGGCGCCGCGCGCCTGCCCTACAGAGAGCGCGATGCGGGCGTCGGCGCCGACGTATGACTCTTCGAGCGCAACGGCATCGGGCTGTTCGCGGACAATCAACTCGCTCACTCCTTCGAAGAGAGTCCGCAGGCGAAGCTCCAGCCGCGTGCCGGGCGACGTTCGCCACCAACCGTGGTCGAGAGCCTGAAGGCGGTTTGCGTTTCCTTGGACGATGCCGTACCCGCATGCAGCCGTACCGGGATCGATTCCGAGAACTTTCACGTCGAGACTCTAGGCCGCGTGCCGGACGGTGTAGCTGCCGCCGAAAGCAAAAAAAGGGGGCGAGCCCGACACCCCCCAGCGTCAAGGCTCGCCCGTGACCGCAAGCGCTGTCCTCACTTTAGTACAAGCGAACGTTAAGTGGACGTAAAAGGCACCTCTACGGCTCTGTGGGAACCAATTGTTGTCGCACCATGACCTGGACTTGACCCCGCGCTTTACGCGGGATGCGCAAGGAAAAAGCTGGGGGGCTTTCGGCCCCCCAGCTACTTCATTTCTCTTACTTCAAGCCGACTCTCTCCCCACTTTCATGGCGTCAGCGTGGGAGAGACGGACGTGGCGGTCACCGTCGGGAAATCGGGTAATCCGACGCCCAGGTAATCCGTCGTGTCGCCGACCGTGTTCTGCGCCACCACCCGGTACGTATCGCCGGCAACATGCGTCGGGTCGACGTAGCTCATCGGTCCGGTGGTGTTGGGCACGGTCAGATTGGTCTGGATCGTAGTCAGATCCGTCCATGGCCCGCCGCTCCCGGTCGTCGACTTCTGGACGACGTAGGCGGTATCCGCGATCGAGTTGTCCATCCAGGACAGCGTGTTGGTACCCGCGTCGAACGCGAGCGTGTCAGGCGCCTTGGGTGGAATCGCCACCGCCTCCGGCCTCATCATGTCCATCTCCTCGTGAGCCAGGATGTGGCAGTGCCACACGTATTCCCAGCCGAAGTTGATGAGGTGGTTGGTGATGGTGATCGCGTTTCCTTGCGGGTCGGTCGCCAGGCCCCGGACCGAGTCTGGAACCTCCACTCCGTCCGGCATCATCGGGTTGAGCTCCCTGATCGAGTTCGGAATCTCCCAGGGCAGGCTCGGGATCACCGGCCTCAGGGCCACGATCGTGTCCTCGAGCGGACTCACCCTGATCGTGTCTTTCCAGCCCAACTCGTTCGGGTCGGGCGGCATGATGATGTTGTCCCAGGTGACCCGGTCAAGGATCTGCACGTCGTACAGGTGGAAGTGGATTGGATGCGTGTCCACCCCGTTGTGCGTGATCTTCCAGATCTGCGTCCCGTCGGTTGCCGAAGAGATCGGCGTCACGTTGACGTCGCCGACAGGCAGGCCGCTGGCGTCGATCACCTCCGTTGGCGGGAGCGTGTAGGGAAGCATCACGGCGTTTTGAGCCGCGGGCGTGGCCGGTACGGCCTCGACGCCCATGTTCGCCGTCATCCTCCCGTACTCGTCGAAGCTGGTCGAGTTCGTCTCGTCGTGAAGCGCTTTCGGCTTCAGCGGGATCGACAGCTTCGGTCCCAGCAACGTGTCGAAGGTGAACAGATCTCCGCCCTGCTGCGCGATTCGGGCGAACCCGTCGCACTTGATGGTCGAGGCCGGATCGGTGCAGTCACCGCTCGCCGCGAAGCTGGTGCCGTAGGCCGAGTTGTAAGCCGCCTGCCCGACGATGATCGGGTGCTGGCCGGACTCGAACACGCCCGAGCCGTCGGCATGATGCGCGAACGCCGCCTGAAGCGCGGTCAGGTCGAACGTCGGAGCCGCAGTGTTGTTCGAGACCTTCACCTGCATGATCGTGCGGGTGTTCGGCCCGTACCCGGGCAGCGTGCTCGGCCCGCATGCCGGTGAGAGGTCGGGGTCGCCCGTGTAGTAGTCGTAACAGGCGATCCGGCCCGGGAACGCGGCCGGCGCGTCGTTGTACAGGATCAGCGTCTTGCCCGCGTACTTCGAGAAGTCGACGATCACGTCGGCTCTCTCAGCAGGCGCAACCAGCAGCGAGTGCTTGTCCGCGTTGCCCCAGTCGAACCTGGTCGGGTCGGTGATCCAGGTTATGGGCTGGTTCGGGACGACCACTGGGGCCGGCAGGAACCCTCCTTCGGTACCGATCTGGATCCAACTCGGCCCGACCGGGCTCCGAGTCGTGTCGGGCGTCGGGAACGCGTTGGGGTCGGTCTGAGCCGCCGCCAGCTCGTCTGGCTTGAGCGCGACCTCGGTTCCCGTGGAGTCCGCCACGTACCACTGCAGGTTCCAGAAGCGGTCGTTGGCCGCGTTCAGGATCCTGAGGCGGTAGGACTTGGGATCCACCGTCGTGGTTGGGTACGCCGTCCCGTTCACCACCGGGGTGTCGTTGAACTGCTCCATCCCCGCCGAGATGTTGGGCGTGCCAGGGATCTTCGGCGGCTCACAGTACGGGGCAGTCTGGTACTGCCAGGTGGTGGGATCGTCCAACTTGCACGGAGTCGTGAGGTCCGTGGTGAAGTTCGTCTTCGGATCCTTGTTGTAGTACGGGTTATTGATTGGTCCGTACAAGATGTCCGACGCGGTAGCAGGCGGCCAGAACCAGGGGCCGTAGAACCAGCGCCCGAACGAGCTCGCGCCGCTCGGATCACCGGGGTTCTGGGCCGGCATGTAGACGTGGTGGTACCACAGGTTGCCGTAGGCGCCCCAGCGGCTGGAATCCCAGGTTGGGTCCTGCTTGGCAAGCTGGGCGGACTGTGGAACAAATGTCCGATCCTGGATGATCAGCGGGATTTGATCAGATGGAATCGTTCCGTCGGTGATCAGTTTCTTCTCGGTCGGATCCTGGATCTCGTATCCGGCGGCTTCGCCCGCGTACACGCCGAGGCGAGTGATGCCCCAAGCGTGGTCGTGGTAGAACATCAGCCGGGCGCTCTGCTGGTTCGTGTAGTAGAACGTCTGGCAGCCGTCGGTCGCGGACGAGCAGTCCGGCACGCCGGCTGGCTTGCCGGCGCCGATCATGTCGGGGACGTTCTGCACGCTGACGCCCTGCGGCCACGGCGTACTCTCGTGGGCGGGCGTGATCCACTGGTGCGGTGTACCGTCGCTGATCCAGGGAGTGACGCCTCCGTGCAAGTGCAGCGTGGCTCGGTTGTCCTTGAAGCAGTTGTCGCTTTTCGGGTACTGGGTGCATTCCGGGTTGCGAACCTCATCGGTGACGGTTCCCGAGTCGGTAGGCGCCGGCATGCTCATCGGGCCCATGCCCGAGCCCATGACTGTGGAGTCGGTCGGGAGGAACAGGTCGCCGTTAGTGCCCGTCGGCAGGAGGTTGTAGAACACGACCCTCACTGCGCGGTCCTTCTCGCGCGACGATCATCGGCCCGAGGTAGTGCGGGTCGTCGACCGCGTGCGCCTGAGAGCCGTCCGGCATCAGGGTTGGTACCGAGGTGCCGTCGACCAGGTCCGTCTGCAGCGCAACCTGCTTGCCCGCTACAACGCTGGTCGAAAGCTGCACGTACTCGCGCATCAGCGTCGGGGGCAGATCCGAATGCATCTTCTCTCTGTGCTGCACGACTGCGATCACGTAGTAATCCGTGTTCGAGAACGTGGTCTGATCGGGTTGCGCCACCGGGATGTACTGTCCGAGGTCGTTTACCCCCGCGGGCGTAAGGCCCGGCAGGGTGTCGACGAACTTGCGGATGCCGCCCGGTGAGACGTATCCGGAGCCCGGGTTGGTGACGTTGATCGAAGTGATGGTGCCGCTGTTGATCGATGCCGACGCCGTTGCGCCTCGACCGGTCCCTCCTTTGCCGCCCCGGTCTGCGATGAACATGGCGGGCGGGCGGGTATACCCCAAGCCGAACGTGTCGAGGGTGGCGGAAGAGATCGACAGCGTCGCAGTCGCGGTTGCCTCTTTGAAAGTCGCTGGGTCATGCGTGGCGGGAGCGAATTGCGTACCGTCGATGATGTTGGCTCCCGGTGCGATCGAGTAACCGGAGCCGGGATTATCGAGGACTATGGACGTGATCGTGCCGTTCGAGTCCTTCGTCACGTGGCCTGTGGCCTGCACGCCATTCGGGTCGTTCGGCAGGTCGAAGTTGACCGTCGGAGCGGTATAGCCGAACCCTCCGTTGGTGAGACGGAGGCTGTCAACAACACCGTATGCGGTCGCTGTCGCGCCGCTGCCGGTATCGCCGCGCCCGAACCTTGGTATGTCTCTGAACCTCACGTACGGCGCCGTATAGCCGGATCCATGCTTAGCGACCGCGAGTGTGACGACAGTCCCTTTCGAGACAATGTGCGCGCTCGCCGCGGCGCCCGTCCCGGATCCGCTGATGGCGATGCTCGCATTTGTATAGCCGTGTCCCGGATTTGTCACTTCGATGCCGGTGATGGAACCGTCTCTACCGATGTTTGCTTGCGCCTGCGCGCCCGAGCCGTCACCGGTGATCGTGACGGTGGCATCCGGCACCGTGAGCGGACTGTTTGCCCAGTTCGGGTACGGCCCGAAGTAGTGGGGAACCGTTGTCTGGTCGACCGGCGACGACGGAATGGCCGAGACAGCGGCTCCGCTGAGCAGTGCGCTCAGGGCTAGTGCCATTACCGTGCTCGCGATCAGCGCGGTAGACCTGCGCCGTCTCGTCGGCGGACCGCGGAAAACCCGTGGCGTGCTCGCTGGGAACCTCCAGCTGCGATCGCCGCGAGCAAATGTGGACTTCTCTGGCCGTTTCATCTTGGCTCTCGAGTTACGGCGTCGCGCAGAAGACCCAGGCGATCGCTTGCACGCCGGTGCCGCTCCCGCCCATGTTGTCGATCTCAACCGCCCATCCGGTCGGTGTGGCCGCGTTGTACGGGTCAGGAACGCTGTATGACACGACCGGCCATCCGGTGCTGGTGCTCGCGTCCCAATCGGCTCCGCCGCCGGTCGCGACCTCGCCCGAGTTGCATGACACGGTCACTTTCGAGAAGTTGGTGCCGAACGTGCCCTCGGCGGTGCGCTTGATGAATTTGCCTACGCCGGATGCACCTGTAGCCCCCGTAGCCCCTGCGACGCCCGAAGCCCCGGCCGAACCTTGAGCCCCGCGTGGACCCTTGGCGCCCTTGGCACCTTTGAGTTGCTTGAGCACACTGGGCTTGATCTGCTTCGTGGAGGTAATCAGGTACTTGTTGGCGGCGATGCTCGTTCCCGTCATCGCTATGAACAGCGCCAGGCTGGCGATAACCAGTGTCGGTGACGGTCTTTTCAAGCGTGTCTTCATTTGTTCACCGCTTTCGGTCGATTGAGGGTGACTCGCACGGCCAGCTCTTACCCTGAACTTAGAAAGATTGAAACCCGAAAGAAAAGCGACTTGAGCAGCGCTTTTTTAGCGAAAACCTATGAAACATGCCTTATTCTGAGGCAGGTTTTTCGACTGCGCTCGCTCTTTTACCGCACGGGCAGGCCCCCTCTGTAGGGGCGCTGCCGTTTCGCACCGCTCGAGCTACGAGGCGACGGCTTCGAGCAGCTGCTCGGAGATGTCGAAGTTGGCGTAGACCTCTTGCACGTCGTCGAGCTCCTCGAGCGCCTCGACCAGCCTGACCAGCGTGCGCGCCGTCGACTCCTCCGTCAGCTCGACGGTCGTCTTGGGCAGCATCGTCAACTCGGCCGACTCGACTGGAAAGCCTGCTTCCTCGATTGCCTGGCGCAGGCCGTGTAGCGCTTCGGGCGCGCCGGTCACCTCGAAGCTCGAGCCGTCGCCGTCCACGTCGTCGGCGCCACCCTCGGCGGCGGCCAGCATCAAGGTGTCCTCGTCCACTCCCTCGGCCGGCACGAGCACGACGGCGCGCCGCTCGAACATCCAGCCCACCGAGCCGTCGGTGCCGAGATTGCCGCCGTACTTGCCGAAGGTGTGGCGCACCTCCGCGGCGGTGCGGTTGCGGTTCTCGGTCAGCGCCTCGACGATGATCGCCACGCCGCCGGATCCGTAGCCCTCGTAAACGACCGTCTCGAAGACCAGTCCGCCCGCGCCCTCACCGGTGCCCTTGGAGATCGCCCGCTCGATGTTGTCCTTCGGCATCGAGTAGGAACGAGCCTTCTCGATCGCGTTCTGGAGCGCGAGATTGGCGTCGGGGTCGCCGCCACCCTCCCGGGCAGCGACGATGATCGCGCGTGAGAGCTTTGAGAAGAGCTTGCCGCGCTTGATGTCGGCGGCGCCCTTCTTGTGCTTGATCGACGACCACTTGCTATGTCCGGACACTCGCTGCCTCCCGTGCTACTTCGCAGAAGAGCTCATGGACGCGCGTGTCGTCGGTGAGCTCGGGGTGGAACGCTGCGACAAGGATACGGCCTTCGCGCGCCAGCACGGGCCTACCATCGTGCTCGGCGAGAAATTCGACGGCCGGGCCGGTTCTCTCGATCCACGGCGCGCGGATGAAGACGGCGCGGAGCGGTCTCGTCTCGCCCGCCAGCTCGAGGTCGGTTTCGAAGGAGTGCACCTGGCGCCCGTAGGCGTTGCGGCGAACGACGATGTCGATCAGCCCGAGCAGCGGCTGGTCGGGCGTGGCGTCGACTGCATCCCGCGCGAGCAGAATCATGCCGGCGCAGGTACCGAAGATCGCGCCTTTGAAGGCGAGGATCGCCGGCTCTAGCTCGTAGGCGCGCACCAGCTTGCCAATCGCGGTGGACTCGCCGCCGGGAATGATCAGGCCGTCGAGACCGTCGAGCTGGTTCGGTTTTCGCACCTCGCTCGCCCGCACGCCGAGGCGCCGGAGCACGTTCACGTGCTCGCGGAAGTTGCCCTGGACGGCAAGTACACCGATTTTAAGCGGCTCTTCCATACCCTCAGTCTAGATTCCGCCCTTCGGCCCCCGCCCGGTAGATCATCAGCGCGGCGCGCTACTTGCGTTTCGAAGCGACACTTCCGGTTTGAACCCGTCCCACCCCGGCTAATGTTCCACTCGTGCCGGTCGCGCTCGTCACGGGAGGAAACCGAGGTATCGGCTTCGAGGTCTGCCGTCAGCTCGGGCGCCTTGGTTACGCCGTGCTACTCGGCGCACGCGAATTGGCCAAGGGCGAGGAGGCCGCCGCGCTTCTCAACCGCGAGGGATTGAACGTATCGGCGCTGAAGCTCGACGTGGCGAACGAGCAAGACATCGCCCGCTTGGGCGAACTCGAGCGCGTCGACGCGCTGGTCAACAACGCAGGCATAGCGCCCGACCGGGCCCATCCCGATACGAGCGCCTTGCTGGTGCCCGCCGAGCTTGTCCGCCTCGGCTTCGAGACGAACACGATCGGCCCTTACCGCATCTGTCAGCAGATCGTGCCGATCATGCAGCGGCACGGCTACGGTCGCATCGTCAACGTCGCCACCGGTATGGCCCAGCTCAGCGAGATGAACGGGCACTCGCCCGGCTACCGCCTCTCCAAGACCGCGCTCAACGCGCTCACCCGCATTCTCGCCGACGAGCTCGAGGGGATGAACATCTTGGTCAACTCGGTCGATCCGGGCTGGGTCAAGACCGACATGGGCGGCCAGGCCGCGCCGCTCACCCCGGAGCAGGGCGCCGAGACGATCGTCTGGGCGGCGACGCTGCCCGAAGTCGGTCCGACGGGCGGCTTCTTCAAAGAGAAGAAGCAAATCAGCTGGTAAGAACGAACTCCTTAACCCCTGGCTCCCATCGGCGAGGATGGAAGCCAAGGGCTCGAGATTGTACCTTCGACGATCAGTGTTCTAGGCCGCTCTATCAGCCTGCAGTGGTCGTCTCGCTCGGGGCGGTGTCCTTAGGCTTGGGCTCCGCGGGCTCCGCCTCGACCACTTTCCGTCGGCTACTACCAGCCGCGAGTCTCGAGCAGCTGGCTCTCGTCGAGCCCAGCGGTCGAGATCGAGGTCATCGCCTCGCCAAGGCCCTGCGAGACGCGTGCCAGCACCTCGGGATCCTGGAAATGAGTGGTCGCCTCGACGATGGCCTTGGCGCGCGGAGCGGGATCGTCGGACTTGAAGATGCCCGAGCCGACGAAGACGCCGTCGGCGCCGAGCTGCATGCAAAGCGACGCGTCGGCGGGAGTGGCGATGCCGCCGGCGGTGAAGGTGACGACCGGGAGCTTGCCGTTACCTGCCACCCACTTGACCAGCTCGACCGGGGCGCCCAGGTTCTTGGCCTCGGCGTAAAGCTCTTCTTCGCGCAGCGAGCCGAGGCGACGGATGCTGCCGAAGACCGAGCGCATGTGGCGGACGGCATTGACGATGTCGCCGGTCCCGGCCTCGCCCTTGGTGCGGATCATGGCGGCGCCCTCGGAGATTCGGCGCAGCGCCTCGCCGAGGTTGCGGCAGCCGCAGACGAAGGGCACCGTGTACTGCCACTTGTCGATGTGGTGCTCCTCGTCGGCCGGCGTCAGGACCTCCGACTCGTCGATGTAGTCCACCTCGAGCGCCTGCAGGATCTGAGCCTCGGCGAAGTGACCGATGCGCGCCTTGGCCATTACGGGAATCGTCACGGCCGCCTGGATCTCGCGGATCTTGGTCGGGTCGGCCATGCGCGCGACTCCACCCTGGGCGCGGATGTCGGCCGGAACGCGCTCCAGCGCCATGACGGCGCAGGCGCCCGCGTCCTCGGCGATCTTGGCCTGCTCGGCGGTCGTGACGTCCATGATCACCCCGCCCTTGAGCATTTCGGCGAGACCGCTCTTGACGCGCATGGTTCCGATTTCGCTCATCGGTCTCGATTCTACCCGCGCGAATCGAGCGGGCGCAGGGTTCGGACTGATCATTTCGCTGGTCGGCGCGTCGAGCGGCGGCTGCCACGTCCGTCGCGCTCCCTACTGTCGTCGGCGGCGCGTCTGGAAACAGCCCTAGCGACTGGAGAGAGCGAAATGAAGAGAGCAAGCGCCTGGCTTCTTGTCATCGGCTGGGTCTCCGCCGTGCTCGGCGGGTTGGTCGGCATCTTCATCGGGGCCTACCTCGCTACGGCCAAGACACCGGCCGGAGGCGGAGAAACGACCTTCAAGTACGACCATTACTCCCGGAAGCAGGGCATCCCGATGGCCATCATCGGTCTGATCGTCTTCGTACTCGGGGCGTGGCTACGTTCGAGGGGATAGCGCACCGGTCGTGGCAAGGTTCTCCGGTTTCGAGCCGGCCATGGGAGTTGGCGAGCACGAGATCCGGCTCACCTAAGGCTCACCTAATAATCAAGCTCCCGGGAGGGGGAGCCCCGGGAGCTTGAGTCCAACGAAAAGGAGAGCGGGCTTGCTGGAAGGACTAACGTCCTCCCCGCGTTCCCGTTCCCCAGAGGGCACTGCCGCATTCGTGCACCGCTCACTGCTCCTTCTATACCGCGTGACCGCGGTACCGCAGACTTTTCGTCAGTCCGAGCCCTCTCTAAAACGCCATTAAAGGACGCGGACACAATTGACCGTAGTACCACTCCGCAGAACGTGCATTCCCCCGATCGAGGGAGCTCGCGCGGATTCACTCCAACGGGGGATCCAGCCATACCGCGAATGCCCTTGATACGTAGACGTGATCGCTCCAAACGATCGTCGGCGAATAGCCGGGCACGGCCGGCGCGCCGGCGATAGTCTGACGGCGGCGGGCCCGTAGCTCAGTTGGTTAGAGCAGCGGACTCATAATCCGACGGTCGCTGGTTCGAATCCAGCCGGGCCCATCCCGCGTTCTCGGCCGGCGGCTCCTTCCGGCCGGGCGCGACCGGCCCGCGGAGCCGCCTGACGAGAAAGCGGGAAGCAACCGGGTCGAATCGAGGCGGTGGGTCCGGAAGATGGCGTCTGGTGTGCCGCAGCCGCGCATGTCGCGCGCGACACCCGTCTCAGGCCGTCGACCGAGCTTAGTGAGATTGGCCGATGCGGCCGGAGATCACTCGTAGCGCGATCTCGCGCGCTACTCCGCTCAGGGCCTCGGCCGCCGCGTGCAGCCGGCTTTTCTGATCGTCCGATGCCCTGTCCGCTTCTGAGTTGAGGGCTTCGATCAAGCCATCGAGCATGTTCTCGGGAGTCGGCCAGGAGCCGAGATCCCGCCGTGTCCTTTCGAGCACTTTCATGACGTCGCCGTTGGTCTCTCTACTCCCGACTGCTCGAGCGCCGAACACGACCTCGAGGTACGGAGGGTCGGCAACGGCGAGGGCTTCGGCGCCGATTGTCACCTGGTCCGCTGTAAGCCCTGTTTCGGCGCGAATCAGCTCGAGACTGACGGGGCGCTCTCCTGCCTCGTAGTGGCGCAGCGCGACGCGTAGGATCGGCAACTCGCGTGAAGTCCAGGTGTCGTGGATCTCTCCCATCGCTCTAGCTGTTCAGTCTAGGCGCTTCGGATTGGGCGTTCTAGCCTGTCTGGGAGAGCATCTCGCGCCCGAGCGCGTCTCGTAGCAGACGACCTCCTGACCACTTGACCCAGCCGCGCGCGGGCTTGTGGATTCCCAAACCGAGCGATCGGTTAATAAGATCGGTACATGCCGCGGAAAGCGCAACGGCTCGTTCTCCTCGCCACCTTCTTGCTCGCGCTCGCGGCGGCCTGCGGCGCCAGTTCCAGCGCAACGAGCGCAAGCGCAACGAAGTCGACTACTCCCTCAGCGCTTCCCTTCAAGGCGACCTTCTCTGCGCCGAGCCACCACCCGGTGGTGAACAAGAACTGGCCGATCACCGTGATCGTCACCGACCTCTCCGGCAAGCGGATCGCGGCGACGCTGCAGATGAACGTCCTGCTGGGCAGCCTGCGGGTCGGTCAGATCGACAACGGCAAGATCTACCACTTCGTCGGGCGCCACCACGAGAACATCACCTGGCCGCTGAGCGCGGTCGGTCACCCGTTGACGCTGCAAGCGGTCGTCAAGGCCAAGGGAAAGACGAAGAAGCTTCTCTGGGCCGTCTCGGTCGTGAAGAAGTGACGCGGCGGTGAGATTCGTCCACTTCCGTGAGACAATCACCACGATCGACTAGCGTCGGTCGTGTTGGCAGTCGAGGCATCGGAACAATCGCGGAAATCAGTTGAGCGATTCGGCGAGGACACGTGAGCGCGAATAACGGACACGGTGTAGCGGTCGTCATCGAGCACGTTCGCAAGAGCTTCGAGGGCGGGCTGATTCGCTCGCTCGAGGACGTAACCCTGAGCATCGAGCCCGGCGAGTTCGTCTCGCTGATGGGCCCTTCGGGCAGCGGCAAGAGCACGCTGCTCAACCTGATCGGCGCGCTCGACAAGCCCGATTCGGGCTCGATCAGGGTCGGCCCTCACCGGATCGAGAACCTGCGCAATCCCTCGGAGTACAGAGCCGGAGTCGTTGGCTTTGTCTTTCAGCTCTCCAACTTGATCCCGACCCTGAGCGCGCTGGAGAACGTTCAGCTGCCCATGCTCGGACGTCACAACTCGAGGAAGGAGCGAGAAGCCCGCGCGCAGGACCTGCTCGAAGAAGTGGGGCTGTCGCATCGCCTCGACGCCAACCCGGGAACGCTCTCCGGCGGTGAGCGCCAGCGGGTGGCGATCGCGCGCGCGCTCGCGAACCGGCCCTGTCTACTTCTCGCCGACGAGCCGACCGGTGCGCTCGACTCGGTCACCGGCGAGCGGATCATGTTGCTTCTACAGCGATTGCGCGAGCAGCATCAGATGACCACACTCGTCGTCACCAACGACGTCGGGGTGGCTGCCGCCGCAGACCGCGCCTACCGTATGCGCGACGGCCGCGTGGAGCCGCTCGACCAACCGCCTACTCCCTACGCAGGGCCTCCACCGGAGCGAGCCTGATCGCGCGCACCACGGGGTAGATCGCGCCAAAGAGCCCGACTCCGAGCGAGAAGGCCAGTCCCCAGGCGAAAACGCCGGCCGTGAAATCCGGGCTGACGAAGGTCGAGATCAGGCCATAGCTCGTGAACAGGCGTGCCGCCAGCACTCCGACTCCCAACCCGATGCCCAAAGCGAGCAGGCAGATGCCGAGCGCCTCGCTCACGATCAGAGCCGCAATCCGGTAGGCCGGCCAGCCGATTGCCCGCAAGATGCCGATCTCGCGCGTGCGCTCGGACACCGACATCGCCATCGTGTTCATGACGCCGATGCCGCCGACTATCAGCGCGAGCAGCGAGAAGATCCAGCCGGCGCTGATCAAGAGCCGGCTCTGCGTGTCGACCTTGACGGCCTGGCCCGGCTCGGCCACCGGCAATATGCCGGGGATAGTGCTGGCGATCTCCTTGGCCACCTGACTCGACGGCCGCCCCGGGGTCACGGTGATCGCGATGGTCGTTACCTCGCCCGGATGGTTGCTCAGCTTCTGCAGCGCGGAGAGCTGCATCACGCCGCCGCTGTCTTCGGACGGGTCGCCGGTGTGGTAGACGCCGGCGACGCGGAAGCTGCGCGTGATCGACTGGAAGGCCGGCGCTCCACTAAAGCCCTTGATCTTCAGCGTGCCGCCGAGCTTCGCGTGCAGAGAGCTGAGCGCCCCGTCGCCGACGACGATCTCGTTTTGTCCGGGGAGCCTCCCGTGCACGAGAACGAGCCGCCGCCAGGGGAACTGGCCCGGCTGCATCCCGAGTACTAGAAAAGTGGTTTGCTTGTCAACTGTGGTGACGTAGAGCTCGATCCCGGCCACCTCTTGTACGCCCGGCTCCTTCTTGATCCGGGGCTCCAGCGACTGAGGCAGGAGCGACTTGGTCAGATCGGTCGTGCCCGACTGGAAGAGCCCAAAATCCGCGCGGCCCAGATGAATGAGTTGGTTGGCCGTATTTGCAACTCCGTTGGTAATCGACAACAGCGCGACTATCAGGCCGACGCCGATCGATACTCCGGCCGCCGTCAGCGCCGTGCGCATTGGGCGACGCAGCAGGTTCTTCCGGATCAGCTTCGCCCAGGTCACGCAAGGAATACTTCCCCTTTACCGGCCTTCTCGCAACCGAGCCAAGCTCCGACGCAACGCTGGAGCGCACGCTCGCCTAGCCGTACGCACGCAGGAGTAGGCAACGACCCGGCCGCGATAGTACGGCCCGGCGCCGAAAGAGATCGTTTGACGAGCCGTTAGATCAGACCGCAGGCGCGAGCGGTGTTTGGCCATGGATAGAAGCCCCGACCGCTCTTGTAGGCCCGTTCCGCCACCCACATCTGCTCGCTCGGGCGCCAGTGATTGGCCGTCCCTTTTGCGCGCAGCAGATAGCCGCCGTAGGTGCGCTGGAAGGAAAGATCCATCTGCAGTCCGCCGTAATAACCGTTGCCAGTGTTGGCCGACCAAGAGCCCTCGCCGCGATGAATGCACAGCCACTGCGATTTGTGAGGCACGCTCATTGCCATCCGCCGTACGCGGGTGGCCCGCTTCCACCAAAGCCTGAGAACCCAGCGACGGTACTTCGTGCTGGACGCCCTGAGAGCCGCGTCGCTGACCGGCGTCTTCGCCACACCCATGACGCTTTGCCAGTGCCAGGTGGTATGCCTCAACTGCCGTATCGCCCGAAACTCAGACGTTCGCTTGGTGCCGCCGCCGGCAAGTGCCGGGGCAAGTAGGACGATGATCACGAGCGCGGATATAAGAATGCGCAAAGCGCTTCTTCGAATCACGAACAACTACTCCTTACGCGACAACGACGACCGATGACGCCCGGGAGAATTCAGTCGGGCCGCCTCGGCCTGACGTCACCGAAGCGACATCAGCTCCGCAAGGCTAGCAAAAGTATGTGTTGCGCAACCAGCCCATAGCGACCATGTACTACGAGCTACATATGACAAACTTCGAGCAAGAATCGCCGAAAACGCGCGACTTCGCCGAATATTCGCGATTACTCCTATCGAGCGATGCGCGGTTCCCCCAGCCTGACGACACTAGAACTAGCCCCAACCTGCGGAATCATGCAACTGCGACTAGGCGACACGATCTATACAGAACGTCTGGCTTCTTTCCTGGAAAGCCTCGGCCAGGCAACGATCGTCTCTGGTCCCAACGAGATCGAGCTCCTCGCTCCCGATACGGGCAAGGCCGGCGACATGGCGCGGCGAGAGATCGCAATCTATTTGCGCGTCTGGAGCGTCTTGTATCCCGACGCCGAGGTTTCGTTAGTCGGCGAAGGCTCTACGGAACTCGCCGAAGCGCAAGCCGTCAGCGCCAGCTAGCTGCGCGCGTTTTCCATCACCGAAGAGGCTTAGACCGCCTTCTTCGTTTTTGCGCACAAAAAAGCGTCGAGCCGGTGACGCTTTCGTCCCCTCTTCCTAAGAACCTCGGCCTTGCCGTTTCCGGCTCTTCCGTTGCCCCTTGGATGAGGTTCAACCTACTCGCGTTCCGTGCTCGACGCTCGATGATCTTCCCACGCTTCCTCACGAACTTCAATACGGGAAAGTACGTATTTCACGCCGCAGCGCGGAGGGGAACACCTCCGGCTCGCTCAGCCCGCTTGGGCCGATTTGATCGCTCCCCCAAAGCTCGTCTGTGAACTGCGACTGACCGCGTTTCTGCGGCTCTCCGTCCGAGCTTGCGCCGAGATCGAGAACGGGAAATCCGACGCTCGCCGTTAGTGCTTGTGATGGTGTCCGCCGCCGTGCCCGGCCATGCCGAGCAGGAAGACGACGAGCACCAGCACGGCCCACCAGGCGATGCTCAGAGTGCCGTTGTGCCAGCTGAGGACATCCCACATGGCGAGGAGTCTAGTACCCGAATCGGCGCCCGCTCGGCTCAGGAGAGCCTGAGCACCACGAGCGCGGCGGCAAGCGCCACGACCGAAACGCTCAGAGCCCGCAGTGCGGCCTCGGGAGTGGCCAGGAGCGTGCGCTCGTCGATCGCTTCGACGCTGCCGTCGTTATAGACGAGAGAGCCGGATATCGTGCTCACGCGCCGGCGTATGTTGCGCACCTGGGTCGAGAGACGGCGCTGAGCGGCGGAGAGAAGAGCGGCAAAGAGCGCCGCCAGGAGCGCTTCGGCTCGGAGAGTTCCGCTGGCGCCCACGTAGGCCGTGAGCACCGGAAAGGCCCCCCAAGCCAGCGCGAACCAGAGATCGCTGTGAAAGCGACCGCCAACGAGCTCGAGCGTGTAGGCGGCGGCGATGAAGGCGCCGAAGGCGACGAAAGGCACCAGCCAGAGTGTCCAGGCGATTACCGCGCCGACTCCGATCGCCGTCGCGGCGCCGATCGAGACAATTGCGACGGCAATCAACAACCCGGCCGGAATTCGCGTCCTGAGCGGCCGCCCGTTCAGCTCGTCGAGGGCGTGCGCGCCTACCCCCATGGCGAGGAAAAAGGCCAGAAGGCCCCAGACCAGCCGATGGGCTTGCAGCCCGGGAACGAGCGAGGCGCCGATGGCCACATAGGAGAGATGCCAGAGTGTGTACGGCGGGTGCAGAAGCGTGACGTAGTCGCGCCATCCGCCCGAGTCGAGCGCGTAGAAGGCCGGGCGGGAACGAGATGCCGACGTCACGTCCGCCGCCCCCAGATGACGATCCCTCCGCCAAGCGAGAGCCTCCTATAGCGCAGCTCCTCGATTCCGGCCGCGAGCCAGCAGTCGAGGACTCGCTCCAACCCTCCGTCGGCGTAGAGCCCGCGGATGCTCGGGCCGAGGAAGCGCCCCACCTCTTTCCAGCCCTCCGAGACCAGCGCCCCGGCCGCGGGGAGACCCATGCGCACATACAGCTCCCAGGCGGCGCGCGGAAGCGGGCGCGGCGGAACACCGAACTCGAGTGACGCGATGACACCGCCTGGACGAACCACCCGAGCCAGCTCGCTCATCGTCGCCGCGGAATCGGCGACGTACCGGAGCAGATACGTGAAGCTGAGCGCCGCGAAGTAGCCGTCTTCGAAAGGCAGAGTCTCGGCGCGGCCTTCGCGCAGCTCGATCCGATCGCCGAGACCGGCCCGAGCGATCCTCTCTCTCGCGCGCGCGAGCATCTCGGGGCTCTGATCGAGCCCGATGACGTGCGCCCTGGTGCGCCTGGCGATCTCGATCGCAACGGCGGCCGTGCCCGTGGCCACGTCGAGCACCGTGTCGCCGGGGCCGGCCTCGATGCGCGACACGAGAAAACGACGCCAACGGGGATCCTGCCCGAATGAAAGCAAGCTGGCGTAGCGATCGTAGTTCGGCGCGATCGGTGCGAAGAGGGACTTCGCTTGCTTGTTCGGCGGCGGCACCCCTTCCACCGGGCCAGTTTACCCCGGCTTCGGGCGATATGAACCGCGCGGCATTAGTCGGAACTTAACCTGAAGATGGGCCGCGCTTAACCTGGCGATCGCGATCATGAAGTCATGAACGGAAACCAAGGCCTGTTTGGGCTAATGATGAGACACGGTGAAGCTTACGGCTTCTCCGAGCACATGCACGATACGGGACCGAGCTCGATCGAGTGGGCGATTCTCGGAGTCGTCATCGCGATCCTGGTCGTCGTCCTCTTGCTACTCGCCGATCGCTGCCGGCACCGGCGTTATCACCGCCGGCACGGTTGGGAACACCACGGAACTCCCGACGAGCCGCTGACGATCGTTCGCGCGCGGTATGCGCGCGGCGAGATGACGCGCGAGGAGTATCAGCAGTCGCTGGACGATCTCGGTGCGCCGCCCGGCGAAAAGAAGGAGCCGGAAAGCACGACCTTGGAAACTAAGCCGCGACGCCGGCGCGTGCGCAAGCAGCGCGAAAGCTAGCCGACCCGAAGAGAGCGGCACCGGTTCCATGCGCGGCGCATGGCCCGGTGCCGTTCTCTCTAGGCCGCCAGCGAGTGCTCGGGTCGAAGCGCGGGCGCGAACAGATCGCCCTGCCTGTCGATGCGCTCGAGCACGTCGCCGGAGAGGAAGACGAGATCGTCGGGCTTGCGGCAGCGTTCGACCTCGCCCCAGCTGACCGGTGTCGAGACCGTCGGGCGCTCGCGGGCGCGGAGCGAGTAAACGACGACCGTTGTCTTGGCGGCATTGTTCTGACTCCAGTCAACGAGGACCTTTCCTCCGCGCAACGCCTTCTTCATTTTCGAAACGACGAGCTCCGGATGCTCGCGCTCGAGTCGCTCGGCCAGGCGGCGCGCGTACCGGTGTACGTCCTTCCAGGGCCGGTCCGGGCGCAGGGGCACGTAGAGCTGCAAGCCCTTCGAGCCGCTCGTCTTGGGCAGTGCCGACAGACCGTCTTCGTCGAGCACCTGGCGGATGAGCTCGGCCACCCGGCAGCACTCGACGATCGTCGCCGGCGCGCCTGGATCGAGATCGAAGACCATCAGGTCGGGTGGAGCGGGCCTGTGTGCGGCGTCCAGGCGCCACATCGGTGCGTGCAGCTCGAGCGCCGCCAGATTCGCCGTCCAGACGAGCGTCGCCAGCTCGTCGGCGACTACGTACTCGACCTCGTCGCGGTTCTTGCTCGAGCCCGGAGAGGGAAGCTTCACCGTGCGCACCCAAGAGGGCGCGCCGGCGGGCACGTTCTTCGCGTAGAAGAACCCGTCATCTACGCCGTGCGGATAGCGCTTCAGCGTCAGCGGCCTGTTCTTCAGATGCGGCAGGAGCACGGGCGCGACGCGGGTGTAGTAGTCGATCACCTCACCCTTGCTGAAGCCGGTAGCCGGATAGAGCACCTTGTCGAGGTTGGAGACCCGTAACCGGCGACCGCCGACCCGAACGCTGAAAGGATCAGATTTCACGCTTGACTTCTCGCGGCCGTTTGTCCGAGCGAAGTCCGCGCCAGACCGGCTGGCGCAGACGACCCCCCGCCGTCCACTCGCCGAAGCGAACCTCTCCGACCAGTCGCGGCTCGACCCAGTGCGCGTCACGGGCTTCGGCGCGCAGCACGCCTTCGGCGAAGGGAGACTCCGGGCGCTCGAGCGACGTCAACCTTGCCAGCAGGTCGTCGAGGGCTTCCTCGTTGAAGCCCGTTCCGACCCGTCCGGCGTAGACGAGGTCGCGGCCCTCGTAGAAGCCGACGAGGAGCGAGCCGATGCCGTGTGAGCGACGCCCGGCTCCGGGGCGCCAGCCACCGATCACGACCTCCTGAACGCGCTCGTGCTTGATCTTCAGCCAGTCGCCCGAGCGGCGCCCGGGAAGGTACGGGGAATCCAGGCGCTTGCAGACCACTCCTTCAAGGCCCTGCTCGCGCGAGGTGCGCAGGAGCTCGGCTCCGTCCTTCTCGAAGAAGGGCGGTGCGTGCCAGTTGGTGCCGGACAGCTCGAGTGATTGCAGCAGGCCTCGTCTCTTCCAGTACGGAGCTTCGAGCAGGCTGTCGCCGTCCAGGTAAAGCAGGTCAAAAACCACGAACGCGACCGGATGCTCGAGCGCCAGCCTGCGAGCCTTTTCGGCCCTGGTCACATTCATCCGCGCCTGCAGGACTCCGAAGCTCGGCAGTCCTCGCGTGTCGAGCGCCACTATCTCGCCGTCGAGGATCGCCTCGCTCCCGTGCATCGCCGCGTGCAGGCCTTGCAGCTCGGGATAGGTGGAGGTCACGACGCGCCCGCTGCGCGAGAGCATCTCGAGCCCGTCTCCTTCCAGATATGCGAGAGCCCGAACTCCGTCCCACTTGAACTCGAAGGCCCAGCCGCGCTCGTCGCTGGGAAGAATCTTCGTCGTTTGCGCCAGCATCGGCGCTATCCGGGGAAGTGGCTTCCGTGGCGTCTCGGTCGGGGTCATCGCGCTGCCTCAGGCCGACTTGCGTCGCGCCGGCCGCTTCGTGGCCGGCTTGCGGGCGCCCGATCCGTTCCCGTTCCCGGCACGCTGCCGGCGCGCGGCCTCGACGCTCTTCTCGAGCGCCGCCATCAAATCGACGACGACACCCCTTTCCTCGGCTGCCGGCGGCGCGACCAGCTCGCGGCCTTCGACCTTGGCGTCTATCAGCGCCTTCAGCGCCTCCCGATAGGAGTCGGTGTACAGCTCGGGCTGGAAGTCGCCTGCCAGCGCATCGATCAGCGTGCTTGCCATCTCCAGCTCCTGCGGCCGAAGCTCGGTCTTCTGATCCAGCGACTCGAACGCGGCCTTCCGGATCTCGTCGGGCCAGAGCATCATCTCCAGCACCAGCACCCCGTCTCGCACTCGCAGCGTCGCCAGAGACTCGCGCTGGCGCAAGGCGATCTTCACGAGCCCAACTCGGCCCGAGCGCTCGAGCGCCTCGCACAGGAGCTTGTAAGCCTTCGTCGCGGGCTCATCGGGCTCCAGGTAGTAGCTGCGAGCGAAGTAGATCGGATCGACCTGCTCGAGCGGTACGAACTGGAGCACGTCGATGATGCGCGAGCTGGCAAGCGGCAGGTCAGCGAAATCCTCGTTGGTGAGAATGACCACCTCGCCACTCGGAAGCTCGTAACCCTTGGCGATGTCGGAGTAGGAGACCTCCTCGCCGTCGATCGAGCAAACGCGACGGATGCGAACGCGCCCGCCGTCGGCGGCATGAACCTGGTGGAAGAAGACGTCCTTCTCTTCCGTCGCCGCATAGAGCTTGACCGGAATCGTGACGAGCCCGAAGGAGATGGCGCCGTTCCAGATACTCCTCATGTTTCCCTCCCCGTTTGGCAGAGTAATTCTGCCCCGCTTTCGGCACCGGGAAACTCACGCCGCGCTCACCGCGGGCTGGAAACCCTGCGCCTCCCTCCGCACCGGCTAGCAGGCGAAGACGAAGCCGATCGCGTAGGTGAGCCCGCCGACGATCACTCCGGTCAGCGTCATCTCCAGCCCGGAGGCCCACCAGCTCCTGAGCGTGAAGAGCGACTTGGCGGCACCCACCGCGAAGTGGGCAATGATCGAGACGGTGCCGGCGAGCGCTATGGCGACGTTGCCTGCTCGTAGCTCTATCTCGCCACCATCTCTGTCCTATGAGAGAATCACTCCGCCGTGCGACATCGCTGATTCCTATCCGTCTCTCGTACCCCTTTCTAACTCCGGAGGATCAGATGTCCACTCGTACCAGTTCGAGCCCGCACGATCTGAGCGGGCGCACGGCACTCGTCACGGGCGCCAACATGGGAATCGGGGCGGCCGCCGCCGTATCGCTCGCGCGCCGCGGCGCCGCCGTTCTCGTCGCCTATCTAGCGATGACCGATCCGGAAGACGACTCGACCTTTCCGCCGGCTTACCGCGAGGCACGCGCGCGCGACGGCTCGCAGGTTGTCGACACGATCCGCCGTGAAGGCGGCAACGCCGAGGCGATCGAGTCTGACCTGGTGGACGAGCTAGCGCCGACGCGACTCGTCGAGCACGCCGAGAGAGAGCTGGGGCCGGTCGAGATCCTGGTTTTGAATGCGACCGGCTGGCAGTGTCCCGACAGCTTCTCGGGCGGGCGCGAAGATCAGGTTGGCCGGCCGCTCCATCCCGTCACGACGGACGCGTTCGATGCCCAGTTCGCCGTCGATGCTCGCGCGTCAGCTCTGCTCATCGCCGAGTTCGCCCGCCGTCACGCGGAACGCGGCGCCCGCTGGGGCCGGATCGTCTCGCTCACCTCGGGCGGGCGCGACGGCTTCCCGGGCGAGGTCTCCTACGGCGCCGCCAAGGCCGCCCTCGAGAGCCTCACGCTCTCGGCCGCCTGGGAGCTCGGCGAGCAAGGGGTGACCGCCAACCTCGTTCATCCACCCCACACGGACTCGGGCTGGTTCACACCCGAGGTCGAGCGCGAAGCAATAGCCGTCAGTCCGCTTCGTCACTACGCACAACCCGAGGATGTAGCCGAGGTGATCGCCTACCTCTGCTCCCCCGCGGCCGGTTTCATCACCGGTAACCGGATACAGATGCGCTGAGCGAGCGTCGGGCAATTCTCTCTTCGCCCGCCACCGGAGCGCGGAGCGGAATGAAGACCCGTCGACTGGGTGCGATTCGGCGGATGCGAGGCTAGGACGCAGTGTCGCGTTCGTAGCCGGAAGCTACGGGCCGCGACCGAGGACAACGTCCTCGCGCCGCCGAGCGCGGCCAGGCGGTGGAGTGCTTCGTTTCGCTCCGCGCTCAATACCACCCGCCCGCGGGGTCGATCGACGATACCGGCCCGAACAACCGAAAGGCGCGCGACGGTGTGCCGTTTCTGTGCCGGCTCCGAAGCGCTCGGCTAGAGCTTGTAGCCAATCCTCCTCAACAGCTCGTGACGGGCGACGACATCCTCGTCGGTCTCGACGCCGCGCGGGCTCTCTCCGTCCACCACGCCCGCGATGCCGCGCCCGCGCTCGGTCTGCACGACGATGACCTCGACCGGGTTGGCCGTGGCGCAGTAGATGCGGCATACCTCCGGCACCTGCTTGAGCTGGTTCAAGACGTTGACCGGGAAGCCCTCACGCAGAAAGACGATGAAGGAGTGGCCGGCGCCGATCGCGCTTGCGTTTGCAACAGCGAGCGCAGTCAGCTCCTCGTCGTTGCCGGCGCGGCGCACGAGGCAAGGCCCCGAGGCTTCGCAGAAGGCGATGCCGAAGCGCAGGTGCGGACCGGTGCCGACGAGCGCCTCGTAGACGTCGTCGATTGTCTTGATGAAATGCGACTGGCCGAGGATCACGTTCACGTCCTCGGGCTTTTCGATCTCTACGGTCAGGAACTCCATGGGCAACCTCCTGCGAGGATTCTCCGTTGCGGGAGCCGGGGATTCAAGGCGACGACCATTATCATCGGCTTCCAGCGCGACCATAGCCACGAAACCATGCAAACGAACGAGCTCATCGACTGGCCGACGCTTTGCGTCTTCGGCGACTCGATCGCCGTCGGCTCCGACGACAGCGAGGCGGGTGGCTGGGTCGCGCGGCTGAGGCTGGAACTGAACGCGCGGGGGAAGATCTCGATCTACAACCTCGGCGTCGACGGCGATCGCAGCGAGCAGTTGCTGCGGCGGCTCGCGGGTGAGGCGGCGGCTCGCAACGCGAGCGTGATCGTGATTGCGATCGGAGCCAACGACCTGGGCTGGCACGGTACGGAGGGAACCGACGGCGCCCTCTTCCGCGAGCGCTACGACGGCATCCTCTCGGAGGCTGAGCGATTCACGCCGCGGATTCTCGCGCTCGGGCTGCCGGGCGTCGACGAGGGTAACGAGTCGCACGGCGTGCGGAACGAGCAGGTGATTGCCTTCAACGGAGTGATCGAGGAGTTGGCGCGAGAGCACGGCGCCGAGTTCTTGAGCCTGTACGGATTGCTCTCGCCGGTGGATTTCGTGGACGGGCTGCACCCAAACGCCGCCGGCCATGCCAAGCTGGCGCCGCTGATCGGGCGGG
>Ga0209638_1000231_pt1 | contig 37274 bp, 35 predicted proteins | sample BarGraNGADG00211_FD_184490 | JGI IMG/M metagenome (GOLD analysis project Ga0209638, IMG submission 184490) | Arctic peat soil microbial communities from Barrow, Alaska - Barrow Graham LP Ref core NGADG0002-211 (SPAdes) (version 2) | ecosystem: Environmental > Terrestrial > Soil > Wetlands > Peat...
CGCTTTCCCACCGACGAAAGTCGTCAGACTTTTGGCCAAGGCGCGCCCGCCGTGTCGGTCGCGGCGGCGTCGCGGAGCTCGTCGCGGAGTGGGCGCATGAGCTCGCGAGGGGGTAGTTGAGAACGCTTTCCCACCGACGAAAGTCGTCAGACTTTTGGCCAAGGCGCGCCCGCCGTGTCGGTCGCGGCGGCGTCGCGGGGCTCGGCTCGGAGTGGGCGCTTGAGCCCCGCGAGGGGGTGGTTAAGAACGCTTTCCCACCGACGAAAGTCGCCAGACTTTTGTCGGCCAAGCCGCGCCCGCCGTGTCGGTCGCGGCGGCATCGCGGGCATCGACGCGCTCTGCGCTTGATCCCCGCAGTCGTGGAGCGAACCGTTGTGAGCATCGAGCACTCGCGGGGCTATCCTGCGCAGGTGCCCGATGGAGACCCTGACACTCTGCGAGTCGCCTGCGTACAGCTCACGGCCGGCTCCGACAAGGCCGCCAATCTCGAGAACGCTCAGAGGCTCGTCGCCCGCGCGGTCTCGCTCGGCGCCGAGCTGGTCGTACTGCCCGAGAAGTGGAATCTCGTCGGCGGCCCGGAGGTGCTTCACGAAGGCGCCGAGACGCTGGAGCATGGCGAGTCCGTGCGAGCCATGGCCGGCTGGGCGAAGCAGCACGGGGTGGTGCTGATCGGCGGCTCGATCGCGGAGCGGCGTGAGGGGCGCGAGAAGCTCTCCAACACGAGCCTCGTCTTCGACGCAAGCGGCGATCTGATCGCGCGCTATCGCAAGCTCCATCTGTTCGACGTCGAGGTCGGCGGTCACGTCTATCGCGAGTCGCAGTCGGAAGAGCCGGGCGACGAGGTCGTGCTGACCGAAGCCGGCGGCTGGAAGATCGGCCTGACCATCTGCTACGACCTGCGCTTTCCCGAGCTCTATCGCTTACTCGCGCTGGCGGGGGCGGAGCTCGTCGCGGTGCCCGCCAACTTCACGCTGCGCACGGGAATGGCTCACTGGAAGACGCTTCTGCGGGCGCGGGCGATCGAAAACGCGTTCTACGTGGCGGCGCCCGGCCAGCTCGGCGAGCCGATGCCGGGCCGGCCGAGCTACGGGCACTCGCTCGTTGTCGATCCCTGGGGAACGGTGATTGCCGAAGCGCCGGATCGTGAGACCGTAGTCGTGGCCGAGCTCGAGCGCCGGCGCGTGAGTGAGGTTCGATCGAGCCTGCCGGTTCTGGCCCAGCGGCGCCCGGACGTCTACCGCCGCTTCGAGCCGAAGTGAACATCGAGGCCGTTCTCTTCGACGTCGATTTCACGATCTGCCGGCCCGGGCCGGAGTTGCGACCCGAGGCCTACGCCGAGCGCGGTCGCGCCTTCGGTCTGCGGCTCGACCCGGATCTGTTCGAGCCGAGCCGGCGAGCGGCGCTGGCCGAGCTGCAGCGCCATCCGGAGCTCGTGCACGAGGACGAGCTTTGGATCGCCTTCAGCGAGGAGATCATCCGCGGCATGGGCGGCGGAGGGGAGGGCGTTCGCGCGCTCGCCGAGGCGATGGTGCTGGCCTGGGAGCAGGCCGAGCACTTCGAGCTCTACGACGATGTGCTGCCGGTCTTCGCGGAGCTGCGCAGCCACGGGCTCAAGCTGGGGCTGGTCTCGAACACGGCCCGCGATCTGCCGGCCTTCGTCGTCCATCACCGGCTCGACGTCGACGTCGCGATCGACTCTCGCGTGCACGGAAAGACGAAACCGGATCCGTCGATCTTCTCGGCGGCGCTCGCGACGCTCGCCGCCCTGCCGGAGCACGCGGCGATGGTCGGCGACTCGCCCGAGGACGACATCGCCGGAGCGCGGGCGCTGGGCCTTTGCGCCTTCCTGCTCGATCGAGGCGGCGACTACCCGGACTCGCCCGGAAGGCTGGGCGGGCTGGACGAGCTGCCCGGCGCGCTGGGCCTGCGCTAGGCCGCCGCGGAGACTGCGTTTCGTCGTACGACAACTGGCGCCCACACTCCGGGAAAGCGCGGGCGCCCTGTCGCTAGAACTCGGTATCAGGTGGAGGTGATTACCGGTCGAATGTGCCGGCGTGCAGCCGGTAGATAGAGGTTGGCGCGCTCGCCACAACCTGCGTGTCGAGCGCAGACGAGCGCGCCTCCCACTGTCTCCGCCGTAAGGCGGAGCGCCGCAAGACTCGGCCGCTCGAGTCGTTGCGACGATCCCATCCGGGTGGTCCACGCGTTTTCTGCACCCTCCGACCAGCCCCCTGTGTCGGAGACGCTGACGCGGACGTACTCACCCGGTGGTAAATCGATTTCTTCGCAAGCTTTCTGATCGAGCCTGACCCGCGACGTCTCGAGCGAGAGAAGCCCGCCCTGGTGCATGTGGTCGCAGGCGCGCCGGCTGAGGCCGAGCAGCAGCTCCTCGATCAGCGCGCGCTCGGCTCTCACGCCCGTCCAGCGGTCGCAAACCAGGCAGAGACGCACGGCGACGCCGGCATCGCCCAAGAAGTCGAGCGCGCTGACGATTTGCTCCACGAGCTCGTTGACCGGCGCGGGCGGGCCGACGCGCGCGGGCGTTGCGCTCGCTCTCAGCTCGCGCTGCTCGCAGTCGTCTCGCAGTAGGACGCTCACGGCTCGAGAACCTCTGCTTCGAGGATGCGATCGAAGGCGATCTGCGCCCTCTCGAAGCACGCCGCGATCGAGTCCGCCGAATCGCTGTTGAAGAGGCAGAAGCTGACCTCGTCGGCGGGCATGTAGATGGAGCTCAAGTAGGCGACCGCGCCCTCCTCCGCACTGCTCAGGCCCCTCGCCGCCTGCGTGACGCGCTCACCTTCCGAGCGCAATTCGTTTGCGGTCGATCGGGGGACGTATCTTTCAACGACGTAGGTAGGCATGAGGTGTTGTCGGCGCGCAGGGGATCTATCCGACACTGACACCTTAGGAAACTGCCTGCAAAACCGAAATCAGCGATTCCCTCAGACTTTCTCGGGCGCGAATACGTGGTCGAACGCCCAGGAACCCGTGGAAAACGATTGTGGAAACGTTTTCGCGGGCTTTCGGGGGTTATGGCGCTGTTTCAGCGTCGCCGCGTAAGCGGCCGGCAAGCTCAGAACGCGACTCGATATCGAGCTTGCGGTAGATCTTGGAGAGTGTCGCCTCGACCGTGCGCACACTCACGAACAGAGCGCCCGCGACCTCCTTGTTCGAACGGCCCTTGGCCACAAGCTCGGCGATCCGCTGTTCAGTCGGCGTCAGCCCGAGCTCGCCGCCTCGTTGTCCGCCGACTCGTTCGAGCGCCGCCTGCGCCTTTTGCGACCAGAGGCGCGCCCCCAGCCGGTCGAAGATGTCGACCGCCTGCTCAAGCGCCTCGCGCGCCGTCCGCTTCTGCTTTGCCCTCTGTCTGACCACTCCCGCAACGAACATCGTGCGACCGAGCTCGAAGGGATCGGGCAGCGCCTCGTGTCCGGCGATGGCTCGCTCGATCGCGGCCGCGGCGCTGTCGAGTTCGCCCCGGCTGGCGTCGACGAGCGCCCGGCAGCGCGCCGAGCTGACGATCGCGTTCGGGCGCTTCGTCGCGGCGACGTGCTGCTCGAAGCTTTCGAGCAGGCTCTCGGCTCGATCGAGCTCGTCCAGAGCGATCAACGTCTCGATCGCATTTGGGCGGATCCCGAACAGGGGCAACGAGATCGAGATGTCGCGGCCGAGCTTGTCCTGCAGCCCGAGCGCCGGTTCCAGCCAGCGCCAGGCTTCCTGCGCGTCGCCAAGCGAGAGCTCGAAAAAGCCCGCCAGTGATGTGAGAGCGAGCGTCTGCCAGTGGGCCTTGGCTCGCTCGGCCTCGGCCATTTGTTCCGCAAGCTCCGGCCTCGACTTCGCGACATCTCCGCGGAACACCGCCAACTGGAGGTGCTGAAAGCCGAGCGAACGGATGATGTACTCGTAGCCGATGTCGATCGCCCGCTCCAGCCCCTCGCCGGCCATCCGCTCGGCGAGATCCCAATTGCCGCTGCGCATCTCGACCTCGATCAGCGGAGCGAGGATCTGAAGACTGTCGATCAGCTCGCCTTCGTGCTGGGCCCGCTCGAACTCCGCGCTGAGAAGCGGCCGAGCGCGCTCGAGCTCGTCCAGCCAATAAAGCTGCATGCCGTACCAGAGCAAGGGACAGTGAAAGGCAGGAAGAGTCACCGCTTCGCGGTCGATCGCGATTGCCTGCTGCATGAGCTTCTCGTCAATCGCGCCGCCGCTCAGGACGGTCACGATCCCGACGCCCTGCAGCGCCTCGACGAGCAGGCGCTTGTCGCTGCCCCGCTTGGCGTGAGCGAGCGCCTCGTGTTGAGCATCGACCTGGCCGGAGAAGTCGCCCATTATCGAGCGGGTTCTCGCGAGAGCGATATAGGTAGTCGCCAGACGATCCTCGTCGCCTTGGGCCTCCTTTACCGCCTGCTGGCAGAGCTCGGTCGCCTGCTGCTCGTCTTCGACGATATTCGCGAGCAGAACAAGCGTGTCGGCTCGCCAGGGACCGCTGCCGGGCTCGTTCAACGCCTCCTCGGCGATGGCCCGGGCGCGCTCGATGTCGCCCGCCGCGAAGTGGTGAGAGGCGGCTTCGTGGCGACGGCGGTGGATCTCGCCGGACTGTTCGGGCGGCGTCAGTCGAGCGGCATGCTCGTACAGCTCGGCGGCCGCTTCGGGCGCTCCGCGCGAGGCCGCGTGCGCGGCTGCCGCGTCGAGCTCCCCGGCTACTTCGGAGTCGGGCGTGCTGTTTCCGAGCGCCAGGTGCCGTGCGCGTTCCTCGGCGCCCAGCGCGACCGCGGCCAGGCGCTTGTGTAGCTCGCGCCGGCTTTCTGGAGTCGCCTCGGCGTAGAGGACAGAGGCGAGCAGCGAGTGGGTGAAGCGGATCCGGTCCCCGTCCAGCTCGACAGCGCCGCTGGAGATCGCCTCGCTCAAGCTTCCGCCGCCCGCCGCTTGCACCAGCTCGACGGTCGGCTCGGCGAGAGCCGCCGCGATCAGGAGCGTCTTTTGAGTAGCGTCGGGCAGTGCGACCAGGCGCTCCGCGACGAGCGCGCGCAACGACTCCGGGACGGGAATCGGCTCGCCCGGCGCAGCCGGCGCGTCTTCGAGCCCGGAGCGGGCGAGCTCCAGTGCGTACAGCGGATTGCCGCCCGCGGCGCGGTAAAGCTGATTGAGCACGGCGCGCGGAACGCGGTGCCCGGTGCGCTCGGTGAGCAGACGCCGGATCGCGCCGAGGCTGAGCGGACCGATCGTGAGGCTCTTGGTAGCGCCCCCCAGCCCGTCGCTCGTATCCAGATCGAGCGGCGGTTTCCCGCCGGCGCCCTCGTCGCTCCGGCGCGTCATGAGCAGGCCGATCGGGCCTTCGCGCAGGCGCCGCAACACGAAGGCCAGCACCCGAGCCGACGAAGCGTCGAGCCATTGCACGTCGTCGATGGCGATCAGGATCGGCTTTTTCGCCGCGAGCGACCGGACGAGCGTCAGCACCGCAACCGAGACGGCTCGTTGATCGGCCTTTCCGTCGCCGGGCTCGATCAGAAGCAGGCTGGTCTCGAGCGCCCTGCGCTGCGGCGGCGGCAGGCGCTTGTGACTCGAGAGAGGAACCTCGTCGAGCAGGTCTCCCAGGGCTGCGAAGGCAAGCGGTGTCTCGGTCGGAGTGGCTTCGCAGGCCAGCACACGAAAGCCGCGCTCGCCTGCCAGCTCGATACCCTCGCGCCAGAGCGCGGTCTTGCCAATTCCCGCCTCGCCGCTCAGGAGAAGACCGGCTGGACCAGCTTTCACCCGGTCCAGCAACTGCCGAAGCACGGCCAGCTCGTTGTCCCGGCCGAGCAGATCCGCCGTCCCCATGTCTCCGAGCTTATCTCAGCGGTTTGCATAAATCGATGACCTGTTGTCAACGGCGCAAGCGGCCCGACCGCACGGGTGATTTACGGTCGATACGCGTAGATACACTTGCGTGCTCTCGGCAAGCGCGGTCTCGTCTTTCGAATATGAGTCCTTCCCAGCACACCTCCCGGCCCACCAGTCATCCGCGCAGCCGGCACCGGAAGCGCAAGTCAAGGCGCTCGTTGGCGCTGCTCGTACCCGCCGTCGCCGCACTCGCCGTGCTCGTCATGGTCGGTTACGCCTTTGCGGGATCGTCCGATCGCATCGCGGCCGGCGTAGAGATCGCGGGTGTCAACGTGGGTGGCTTGACCTCGTCCCAGGCGCACCAGAAGCTGGAAAAGGCTTCGAGGAAGCTGACTTGGGTACCGGTCAAGCTCGTTGCCAAGGGCAAGCGCTTCGAGGTCGCCCCCGCGCAGCTTGGAATCGCCGTCGACTGGGACGCGGCCATCGCCAGGGCTCGTCGCGACGGCGACGGAACCGGCCCCCTGCGCGGCTTCAAGCGCCTGGAGATGCGTCTCCTCGGCAGTCACATCAAGCCGCCCGTCAAGCTCTCTTCGCCGGCCCTGAAGGCGCTTCTCGCGACGATCGCGAAAAGGGTGGACAAGCCCGCGCTCGAGCCGGCGCTAGTCGTCAACGGGGCGCAGCTCAGCGTCGTTCCGGGGCACAAGGGTAGAGCGCTGGACAAGAAGCGGGCAGCCGAGATGATCGTCAGGACGCTCGGCTCGCTCACTCGCGGCACGGTCGTGCTACCCGTGCGCGTCGTCGCTCCGAGGGTTCGCCGCAGCGATCTCGTGCGCGTCGAGGGCCAGGTTCGGACTGTGGTCTCGGCGCCCGTGCAGCTCAAGCTGGGGGCGGTACGTTGGACGATTGTTCCGGCGCAGATAAAGAAGATGCTCGAGTTTCCGCAAGACGGCGAGCGGAATCTGAGCATCGGCGGACATGACGCCGACGTTTTTCTGGCTTCCCTCGCCAAGCAGCTCGACCGGCCCGCCAAGAACGCCGCGTTCGGGATCGCCGGCCGCAGCATCCACGTCGTTCCGGCGCGCATCGGTCGCGTGCTCGATCGAGAGCGAACCGCGAGCGCGATTCTGAGCGCCGCGCGCCGCTCCTTCGGTCGAACCGCTTCTCTGGTGATGAAGAGCACTCAGCCGCGACGGACGACCGAGCAGGCCAAGGCGATGGGCATCACCGGGCTCGTCGGCTCCTACGAGACGTCGTTCAGCGGGACGGCGAACCGCATTCACAACGTCCAGCTGGTGGCCAAGCTGATCGACAACAAGTTCATCGCTCCGGGCTCGACCTTCTCATTCAACAAGACCACCGGCGAGCGCAGCGCGGCAAAGGGCTTCCTGACCGCACCGCAGATCGCCAACGGCCAACTCGTCGACGCGCTGGGTGGGGGCATCTGCCAGGTTTCGACGACCGTCTTCAATGCCGCCTTCGAAGCGGGCCTCGACATCCTCGAGCGGACGAATCACGCTCTCTACATCAGCCACTACCCGCTCGGGCGAGACGCCACGGTGAGCTGGCCCAGCCCCGATCTCAAGTTCCGAAACGACACTGGTCACTGGCTTCTGATTCGCACGTTCTCGAGCTATAGCACGCTGCTCGTGGCGCTCTACGGAGAGCCCCAGCACCGCAGGGTCGAGTCAGCGGCGACTCCGCTTCGCATCACCGGCGGGCCGCCCGTGAAGAGGATCCTCGATCCCAACCTGTCCGTCGGGACGAAAGAGATCGAGGACCCGGGGCAATCCTCCAGCTCGACGAGCGTTCACCGGCTCGTCTACAGCGCGGACGGCAAACTGCTGCACGACAACACCTGGTATTCGAGCTACCGGTCTACGCCCAAGATCGTGCGTGTCGGAACGAAGGCGCCGAAGAAGGACAAGGGGAAGGGGAAGACCGGCACGACGACGACCGGCACGACGACGACCGGCACCACGACCACCGGCACCACGACCACCGGCACGACGACGACCGGCACCACGACCACCGGTACAACGACGACCAGTACCGGCTAGCCGCACTGATCGAAGCTAGAAGGCGCCTCCGTCCTGCTTGTCGGGCAGGTACGTCGAGGGGCAGATGAAGCGCAGCGCACCCGCGACCTTTTTCGCTCGCTCGAGCTCGGCTTCGCTTTTTGCGTGCTCCGCGGCGAGCTGCGCGTCGAACATTTCCGAGAAGGCCTTCCTGGCCGCGTCGTGGCGAGCTTCCGCGCTCGGGAACTCGCTTCGAATCACGTTCAACTCGCCTGCGTCCAGCCAGATTCCGCCGCAGCTCGGACACTCGTCAACGACGACCCTGCGGGCGACGCTCTCGAAGTGGCGCATCATCACCGTCTCCGGCCCGCACTTGGGGCAGCTCCGCCGCCGGTCGGCGTCAACCGTCAGCGAGGGATCGCCGGGTATCGCCAGCAAGGTCGCGCCCGCGGTCTCGCTCTGCTCGTCCACCTTCTCGAGCTCGAAGTGATCGAGCCAGATCCCCGCGCAGCCGTTCGCGCAGACGTCGGCTTCGATCGGGCCGGCGGTCATCGTCGTCAACTCGCGGCCACAAGCGGGACAGTTCATCTCATCAGTCCTTTCCGACTCAACTGTGACTCGTCGATCGAGGAGTTGTTGGATTCGGCCTCTCTGATCGCCTCTCTCAACCAAGCCGGCATACGAGTCGGTCGGAAGGTGCGCGCATCGACCAGCGCATGCAGGCTCGAGCCTTCGGCCAGGCGCTCGCCGTCGCGCTCGACGACGTACTGGCAGCGGAAGCGGGCGCCGCGGATATCGAAGACACGAGCGTAGACACGCAACTTGTCGTCGAAGCGGGCCGGGGAAAAGTAGCGAACGCTTATCTCCACCACCGGCGACTCGATTCCCTTGTCGCGCAATGCCTGGTATCCGCCGGCATGCTCGGCGAGATATGCGACACGGGCGGCCTCGAACCAAACGAGGTAGGCGGAATGATGAGCGACTCCGGCCGCGTCGGTCTCGGCGAAGCGGACGATCACCTCGGTGGAGAAGTGGAAGGGCAAGGTGGAGGAACTCTAGAGCCAGGAGAGTTGTGGCGGTACCGCCTGCGGGAACCGGCTCGGCTGATGTGGTTCGTCTCTCGGGCGACCGAATCGCCTCGGCTCGGGCCCGCGCCGAGACAAATAGACGGCTCGACCGCTATTCCCGGCTAAAGCGAAACGGCGCTCGCGCTCGCCACGCTCGCCGTAGCGGGTCACGGGCTTCTTCGCTCTCGCAGCTAGGCCTCGAGACGAGCGTCACGCAGCAGCGCGCCGAAGCGGCCGCTCCGAGAGGGTCTCGTGGCATTCGCCGCAGAAGGTGCGCTCGACCTCGTAGGGCACGCCGCCCTGTTGACCGAGCACGCGAACCGTGACCTGCCTGTGGGTGTGCCCTTTCTTCTTTGCCGGAGCTTTCATGCGTTCTTCCAGATTACTTTTAGTATCGGCGGGACAAGTTGCGTTGTTGAGCCTGGGTTCCCACTTGTATAGACGGTTCGCTGTGGTGAGGGTTTGCACCGCGAAACGGGGATCGAAACGAGAGCGCTGCCATCGATCACCTGAGTAGCGATTCAAATGAAGACCGTGGCCACATCCCCTCTACTTTCGTCTGACGCAATAGAAGACGACGCGCGACTCGACGAGCCGCGGCTGGAGAGCGATGAGCTGGCCGCCGCGAAGGCCGAGCTCGAGCAGGTTCGGGCGCAACTCTACGGCGTGCTCGATGGAGCGCGGGCGGCATTCTCGGCCGAGGACGGCATCGTGCGCGCGCTGGCCGAGGCCGAGCAGATCGACGAAGTTGCCGATTCGGTGCTCGAAGTCCTCTGCGAGTCCTTTGAGTTCGACACAGCGACCTTCTGGCTGCTCGATCCCGAGGACGGCAAGCTTTGCGCCCTCGCCCACCGCTCGGCTCCGACCCGCAGGGCGCGTTTCTTGGAGGCGAGGATTCGCTCCACGCAGCTGGCGCTGAACGAGGGAATCGCGGGACGCGTGTACGTAGAGCGGAAGGTCTTCCTGAGCGACGACGCTCCCTCCGTCTCGGAGAAAGAGCTGGGCATGCTGCTCGAGGACGACAACCTGCGCACTGTCTGCGCCTTCACGATCAGCGGCACGCGCGCACCCCTCGGCGTGATCGAGCTTGAAAGGCGCTTGCCGCTTGCTCCCGACCAGGCGATCGAGTCGGCGGTGCGCGTCATCGGCGATCGTATCGGCGCCTTCATCGAGTTCAGCCAGCTTCGCTGGCGCTACTTCTCACTCGTCGCCGACATCAATCGCGGCGCGCACAAGAGCTCCAGGGCAACTAAGAGCTCAGAGTCGGCGGAGAACGTAGTCCCGCTCAGGCAAGTCGCCTAGGCTCATTTCAGAATGAAGACCCGCCGGCTGGGCGCGATCGGTGGATGCGATGCTAGGACGCAGCGCCTCGGTCGTAACCAAAGCTACGGGCGAGGCCGAGGACGACGCAGCGCGCCTCCGAGCGCGGCCGGATGGGGGAGTGCTTCGTTTTGAAAGGAGCCCTAGCTACGCCTCGCAACTAGAATCACTTCTCTGCGCAGGTTGCTGCTTCTCGGTTTCGCTGGGCTCGCCGTGCTGGCGATCGGCTTGCTGGTGCGCGGCTTTTCCGGCGACGATACGCGGCGGTCGGTGGGCGACGGGGCGAAGCGGGTGATCGAGACGACTCGCCGCTGCCGGGCGGGAGAGGTTGCTCTCGGCTCGCGTCGCGTCTCGGTGGTCGCCTTTGTGCGCACTCGGGCGAACGTCTACGGGCGCCCGGGCGGCGACCGGCTGAGCATCCTGTCGCGCTCGAGCAAGAGCTTCGTCGAGACGAGTCGTCGCGGCGTGCCGACAGTAGTCGCCGCGCTCGGCGAGGTGCGAGCAAGTGATTGCCGAGCGCTCTGGTACAGGGTCAGGCTCTCCGGCAGGCCGGGAATCTCGGGCGGGAGGGAGGGTTACATCTCCGCGCGCAGCGTCCGGCTGGAGGAGGTGCATACGCGCGTGCTCGTCGACCTTTCCCGGCGTCGCTTGACGCTGTACGAGGACGGTGCTCCCGTGCTGCGCGCCGCGGCCGCCGTCGGGGCTTCGTCGACGCCCACTCCGCGCGGGAGCTTCATCGTGCGAGAGCGCATCCGCATCACCGATACCAGCGGCGCGTACGGGGCCGCCGCCATCGCTCTCTCCGGCTTTTCCGAAAAGCTGATCTACTGGCCCGAGGGCGGGCCCATCGCCATTCACGGCACGAACGATCCCGGCTCGATCGGAAGGGCCGCGTCGCACGGTTGCGTGCGGCTCGGCGCTGCCGACCTGAAAAAGCTGTTCGAACGGGTGCAGGTAGGCACCCCGGTCGACATCGTCGGATAAGAGCCGATTCCACTTGGGCTGTGCACCCCCCAAGCGAAATCGCCTCTGGCGCCCGGTCGCCGGCCCCCTTTCGCTACTGCCTCGAGCTAGCTACGCTCCACCTAGCGCTCACTACCGAATCTAGGAGGAGATGCCAGGTGCCTCAAGGTACACCGGAAATCGTCAGCAAGCTCGCCGATAGAGGCGAGGAAGCTCTGCAGAAGATCGCTTCGACGCCGGCCGCGCAGAAGCTGCTCGACGCTCTGACTGGACTGCGAGACCGCATGGACGAGCTGCAACGGCGCGTCAGCGGGGTAGAGGCGCTCGAAAAGCGCGTCGCGAATCTCGAGAAGCAGGTCAAGGCCCTGAGCAAGCCGGCCACGCCGGCCGCGAAAAAGCCGGTCGCCCGCAAGGCGCCCGCGAAGAAGCCCGCGAAGTAACCGCCATTTATCGGTGGCGCGGAGGCACGCGTAGGCGCAGCGCGCCTGGAATCAACTCGAATTGAACCGGGGTCGTTCCCGGCTGCTCGCCGTCGAGCTGGATCGGCAGCGGCTCGTCGGCCTCTATCGAGACGCGCGTACCGCGCAGGACCTCCACCTTCGGGTGGGAGAGATGAGTCCCCCGATAGGTCTTGTGCAGGTTGCGGGCGAGGTCGGCCTTGCTCAGGTCGCCGAGGATGAGCACGTCGAACAGCCCGTCGTCCGGGACGGCATCGGGGCAGAGCTTCATGCCGCCGGCCTGGTAGCGACCGATCGCCGCGATCACCTCGTGCATCTTTCCCTCGCGCTCCTCGGCGTCGACGCGCAGGCGCACGTTGCAGTTGCGCCAGCGCGGAAAGACCGAGAGCACTGCCCAGGCGTAGCTGCCCTTGGCTCCGAGCCCCTTCGCTCCGTCGTTGACGCGGCGGGCGATCGCCCCGCTGATACCGGCGCCGGCGGCGTTGGCGAAGTACTGCTCGCCCTGTTTCCCGTCCCAGGCGTGAAACGTCGCGTTGCCCAGGTCAACAGGGCGTAGCTCTCCTTCGAGAGCTATCTGAACCGCCTCCTCCACACTGTGCGGAATCGCGTGCTCGCGGACGAAATCCGAGCCCGTGCCACGCGGAATCAATGCCAGCTCGATCTTGCTCGTGTGCTTGCCGAGGCCATTCACGATCTCGTTCAGCGACCCGTCGCCGCCCACGAGCACGAGCCGGCGGGCCCCGGCCTTGACGGCCTCGCGGGCCAGCTCTCCCAGGTGCCCGGGATGCTCGGAGAAGTACGCATCGCCGACGAGGCCGGCGTTGGCGGCCTGGTGCGCGATCTCGGGCCAGCGCCTGGCGGTGGAGCCTCCGGCCGAGGCGGGGTTGACGAGGAAGACGGTCTCGCTCATTGCGGGTTCAAGCGTAGTACGAGACCCACTCTGGCAGGATAGGGAGGTGGCGAAGCTTCGCACGCCGCCGCTGGAACAGGTTCTTGCCTTCTGCGCCGAGAATCCGGTCGAGCGCGTCTTCCTGGAGGATCTCGCCCGGCGTGGGCTGGGGCGCTTTCTTGCCGTGCCTCAAAACGGCTCTCTCCAGGCTCTCTGTCACTTCGGAATGAACATCGGGCCGGCCGGCCTCGAATGTGGCGTCTTCGCGCGGCGCGCGCTCGCGAGTGGGGCGCGCATGATCGTCGGCGCCGAAAGCTCGGTGAACGAGCTGTGGGGCGGCATTGCGAGGCATCGCCCGTCTCCGCGCCGAGACAGCCCCTCGGAGCCCGTCTACGAACTGCGAGAGCAGCCAGCCCCGGGCGACAGCGGCCTGCGCCTGGCTACGAGCTCGGATCTCGATCTACTGCTGCCCGCCTGCTCCGCCGCGCACGAGGAGGAGTTGAGCGTGAATCCGCTCGAGTACGATCCGGTCGGATTTCGCCAGCGCACGCGCATTCAAATCGTGTCCGGCCGCTCATGGCTCTGGAGCGAGGACGGGCGCATCCGGTTCAAGGCCGAGGCCTCGGCCTGGACTCCGTCGGCGATTCAGCTCCAACAGGTCTGGACCGATCCGGAGCTGCGCGGGCGCGGCTATGCACGCCGGGCGCTCGGCGATCTCTGCCGGCTGCTACTCGAAAGCACGCCGAGTGTCTGCCTCTTCGTGCGCGCCGAGAACGAGCGTGCGATCGGGCTTTACGAATCGATCGGGATGCAGCAGGTCGGGCTCTTTCGCAGCATCGTTCTGTAGGGCGAGCGATCCGGCCGGCGCCTCGCGAATCGGCAGCTGGGTGGCGATGGAGGAAGGAGCGCTTCGGCTGCGAAATCTTCCGCGCTATGCCGTTTCTGGCGTTGTCGACCCTGCTCGCGGTTGCGGCGGTGCTCGTACGGCCGACTCCGGCTCGCACGCCGCTCGAAGACCGGACGATACGGATCGCGCTAGCGTGATCCCATGCAGACGATCCTCGTAGCCCGCCACGCCGAGAGTGAGTGCTCGGCTCGAGGCATCGTCAACGGCGAGCCGAACAGTCGCTGTCCCCTGACCGAACGCGGGGAGAAACAGGCTCGCGCGCTCGGTCGCTCGCTGGTGGGGCGCCAGATCGATCTCTTCGCGACGAGCGAGTTCCCGCGGGCGCGCCGGACGGCCGAGATCGCCTTGGCCGGGCGCGAGCCGCCCTGGCTCGAGCTGGCCGAGCTGAACGACATTCGCGTTGGCGCTTTCGAGCAGGGCCCGCTCGAGCAGTACACGTCCTGGGCGCACACGCACGGTCCCGAGGATCGGTCGCCGGGAGGAGGCGAGAGCCGGAGTGAGTCAGCGGCGCGGTTTGCCCGCGGTTTTCGGATAGTCCTCGCTCGCGCCGAGCCCGTCATTCTCGTCGTTACGCACGGCCTGGCCGTCAGTTTCCTGCGCGAGGCGTCGGCCGGCGAGGGGTTTCACGCTCACCACGTTCCGGTTCCGTACGCGCGCCCGTTCGAATTCGGCGCTGAGGAGTTTGCCCGGGCGCTCGACCGGCTCGAGGCCTGGCTGCTGGATCCGCACTGGAGCGAGTAAGCACCCGGCCTGACGATGCGGCGCCTCTCGACGGGTTAGCTTCTATTCGCTCGGTCGCGCCTCGCGCAGTGCCTCGATCGTGGCCGCGAGTTTCGCGTCGGGGTCGAAACCGCCTGGCCACGGCTCGGCGAGCACCTTGCGAGCGCGATCGTCGAGCGGCGAAAGCAAACCCGCGTCCGCGAACGTCTGAGCCTCCTCGATCCGGGGGTCGCGCGGCGGGAGTTTCCGCACATAACTGCCAAGATCCTTCGCTTCTCGGATCGGCGGGCTCACGTCGGCGCGCGTGGAGCCGTACTCGATCATCTTCCCGCCGTTGAGCCTCTCCGCCTCTTCGTCGAGCGCCCTGGCAAGCGCGTTTCTCGCGAGTTTGAGCCTCGCATCCTCGCCGGCGACGCGATTCCGCGTGCGCCGCTCCTCGAATCGGTTCCACAAACTCATTCCTCGCAACCTCCTGTTCGGGGTGGAAATCTCAACGCAGTATTACGCTCTCGGCCAACGAGAGCGACAGATTCTTCCGGAACGCGGGGATCGTCCAGGCCGAGCTCGGGCTCCCCAGTGGAGATTTGTCGCTGAGGCGGCGCATTCTCGTGCGCGTTTCCCGGCTACCTTTCTCACCCCGTGGGAGGGTGGGGGTTGGGAAAGGCGCCCGAACCCCGCCCGCCCGCTCGGCGACGCCATCCGTAGTCCTCGCTCCGTATCCCTAGCCGCAGCTGCGAACGCAGCACGGCGCCGACTGCGACAATTGGTTCATGAACAGCGCGCAGCTCCGCGAGCGAATCGAGCAGCTGATCCGGGCCGAGAACCTGATCGAGCCCGGCGGCGAGGTGCTCTGCCTGGTCTCGGGCGGAGCCGACTCGACCTGCCTCTGGCACGCGCTGCAAGCTCTGAACTACCGGGTCAGCGCCCTGCACGTGAACCATCACCAGCGCGGAGAAGAGTCCGAGCAGGACGCTTCGTTCTGTCGCGATGCACTCGGTGCCGAGGTAGTAGAGGCCGGCGAGCCGGGGATGAGCGAAGCCGAGCTGCGCGAGCTGCGCTACTCGTTCGGCGCCGGGCGCCTGCGCGCGACCGGGCACACCGCCTCCGATCAGGTCGAGACGATCATCTACCGGCTGGTCTCGAGCGGGAGTACTCGTGGGATCAAGCTGAGGCGCGAGGACGGCGTCGTGCGCCCGCTGCTCGGCCTCTGGCGCGACGAGACTCGGGCCTACTGCCTGGCCGAGGGTCTTGGCTATCGCGAGGACTCGAGCAATCCCGACACCGTGAGGGGCGTGATTCGCAGTGATGTCCTGCCCGCGCTTCGCCGCCTCCACCCGGCGGCCGAGGAGAACATTCTCGCGTGCGCGCGCGAGCGTCCGCGCCTGCCGCGCGGGCTGGAGGGAGCGCTACTCGAGCTGCTCGGCTCGCACGAGGGCTCCAAGTCGGTCGATCTGAGCCCGGCGCTGAAGGCCGTGCGAGAGTACGACCGTCTATTCATCGAGCAGGCGCCCTTGCCGCTCGAGGGCAGGGTGCGCTTCGGCCCCTGGATCCTCGAGTCCGTGATGGAGGGATTACAGGTACGCTGCTTCAAGCCCGGCGATCGCCTCGCCGGACGAAAAAAGAAGATTCAAGACGTGTTCGTAGACGCCAAGATTCCCCGTTCGCAGAGGAGCTCCTGGCCGCTCGTGGCCAAGGGCGAGGAGATCGTCGCAGTGCCCGGGATCGTGGCGGCGCCGGGCTTCGAGAACGCTGTGAAGGCGACGAGAGAAGATGAACGATGAAGCCTCTCGAGCAAGGAGACAGGTGACTGTGAACGATGCTCATCTCGACCCCGGTGTGGGTGAAGTCCTCGTCTCGGAGGAGCAGCTGCGCGAGCGCGTCGCCGAGCTGGGTCGCGAGATAGCGGCCGAGTACGAGGGGCGCGAGCTTCTCCTGGTCGGCGTGCTCAAGGGCGCCGTCTTCTTCATGGCCGATCTGATGCGCGAGCTGCCGCTTTTCTGCGAGGTCGATTTCATGGCCATCTCCAGCTATGGCTCGGCGACCGACTCCTCGGGCGTCGTGCGTATCCTCAAGGACCTGGACATCAACATCGAGGAGCGCCACGTCCTGGTCGTCGAGGACATCATCGATTCCGGGTTGACGCTCTCCTATCTGATGAGAAACCTTCGCTCGCGCGCGCCGGCCTCGCTGGAGGTCTGCGCCTTATTCGTCAAAGAGTCGGCGCACAAAGTTCGCAAATCGGTGCGCTACGTCGGCTTCGACATCCCCAACCGCTTCGTCGTCGGCTACGGGCTTGATTTCGCCGAGCGCTACCGCAACCTCCCTTACGTCGCGGTGCTCGACGATTCGCTGCTTCCCGAAGGAATGTGAAGCAATCCGGCTCCCGTCGAGCCGGATTACCGCCCTCGAAGGGCGACTCGACCAAGACTGAATAAGGAAGGACTACTGCTACGCTCCGAGTGGAGGTTTACCTATGGGCCGGTTCTTTCGCAGCGCGCTCTTCCCCTTGGTTCTGATCGTCGGAGCCGTCTTTCTCGTGTCTCAGATTCTGCCGAGCTCCAGCGGCTCGAAGAGCAAGGCGCTCACCTATTCGCAGCTGATTCGGAACACCAAGGCGAACAAGGTCGAGCAGGTCACGTTCACCCCCAACGCGCAGCAGATCAACTACACGCTCAAGATCCCGCCGGGCTCGCCCGTGGGCACCAAGCCTGTCAGCGGCAAGGTCAACTACCCGAGCCCTCAGTCAGAGGCCAACTACGAGCAGATCCTCCAGCAGCACCGCGTGCTCTACAGCTCGAAGGGCACCGGCTCGTCGCCCTGGCTCTCGATCCTCGGATACCTGCTTCCCTTCGTGCTCTTCCTCGGGATCTGGATCTTCATGATGAATCAAATGCAGGGCGGCGGCTCGAGGGTGATGAGCTTCGGCAAGAGTCGCGCCAAGCGGATGACGCCCGACGCGCCGAAGATCTCCTTCCGCGACGTCGCCGGGGTCGATGAGGCCGTCGAGGAGCTGCAAGAGATCAAGGAGTTCCTCGAGAATCCGAAGAAGTTCCAGGCGCTCGGGGCGCGCATCCCCAAGGGCGTGTTGCTCTATGGACCGCCCGGAACCGGCAAGACGCTGCTCGCCCGCGCTGTCGCCGGTGAGGCCGGGGTGCCCTTCTTCTCGATCTCCGGTTCCGACTTCGTCGAGATGTTCGTCGGCGTCGGCGCCAGCCGCGTGCGCGACCTGTTCGAGCAGGCAAAGCAGGCATCGCCCTGCATCGTCTTCATGGACGAGATCGACGCCGTCGGTCGCCACCGCGGCGCCGGGATGGGCGGCGGCCACGACGAGCGCGAGCAGACGTTGAACCAGCTCTTGGTCGAGATGGACGGGTTCGAGCTGAAGGACAACATCATCCTGATCGCGGCCACCAACCGGCCCGACATCCTCGACCCCGCGCTGCTGCGCCCCGGTCGCTTCGATCGCCAGATCGTCGTCGACCGACCCGATCGCATCGGTCGGCGCAAGATCCTCGAGGTGCACTCCAAGGGCAAACCGCTGGCCGCGGAGATCGACCTCGATACGCTTGCCGCCGGTACGCCGGGCTTCACCGGTGCCGACCTGGCCAATCTCGTCAACGAAGCCGCGCTGCTCTCGGCTCGCCGCGGCCGCAAGCAGATCGGCCAGGAGGAGCTCGAGGAGGGGATCATGCGCGTGATCGCCGGTCCCGAGAAGCGAACGCGACTGCTCTCGGAGACCGAGCGGAAGATCACGGCCTATCACGAGATGGGCCACGCGATCGTCGGCTACTTCCTCAAGCACACCGACGAGGTTCACAAGATCTCGATCATCAGCCGCGGCCAGGCGCTCGGCTACACGATCTCGCTGCCGCGTGAGGACCGCTACCTGACCACGCGCGCGGCTCTGATGGATCAACTCGCGATGTCGCTGGGCGGTCGAGCCGCCGAGGAGATCGTCTTCGAAGAAGCCACCACCGGCGCCGCCAACGACCTCGAGAAGGTCACCGCCACCGCCAAGCAGATGGTGATGCGCTACGGCATGAGCGAGAAGCTCGGCCCGCGCGTACTCGGCCATGCGGCCGACATGCCCTTCCTCGGTCGCGAGCTGGGCCGCGAGCCCGACTACTCGAACGAGATCGCGCGCGAGATCGACGACGAGATCCGGAACATCATCGAAGAGGCTCATCAGACCGCGCTCTCGGTGCTGCGTGAGCACAATGCCGACCTGCGCCGGATGGCCGACCTCTTGGTGGAACGCGAGACGATCGACAAGGAGCAGTTCGAGCGCCTGCTGGCGGGCGAGTCCGAGCAGGACGTGTTCGCCGATTCCACGCCTCCGGCCCCGACGGGCAGCGAGGGCAAGAAAGCGCGCAAGCCGCGCCCGACCAAGACCAAGCCCTATCCGGTGCCCGGCGCGCTCTCCAAGCCGCCTCCGCCAGAGGGCGCCAAGAGCTAGCCGGCCGTTCGCTTGGCGTACGCTGTCGGCGTGTCCAGGCTTCCGATCGAGCAGAGATTTCCGCGCCCCGCGGTGATGGGGATCGTCAACGTGACGCCCGACAGCTTCTCGGACGGCGGCCTCAACTTCGAGCCCGGGGCGGCGTTCGCCTCGGCCCGGCGCATGCTCGCCGAGGGCGCGGCGATCGTCGATGTCGGCGCCGAATCGACCCGGCCGGGCGCGGATGCGGTGAACGTCGACGAGGAGTTGCGTCGAGTCCTGCCGGTGCTCGAGGAGCTGCGCGGCGCTCCGCTCTCCATCGACACGAGCAAGGCCGAGGTCGCTCGCCGGGCGCTCGAGCTCGAGGTCGAGCTGGTCAACGACGTTACGGCGCTGCGCGGCGACCCGCAGATGGTCGAGGTGGTGGCGGAATCGGGCGCCTATCTCTGCTTGATGCACATGCTCGGCGAGCCGCGCACGATGCAGGACGAGCCGAAATACGCAGACGTCGTCGCGGAGGTGGCCGCGTTTCTCGAAGAGCGACTGGCCTTCGCCACGTCGCACGGCGTGCGCGAGGATCGAATCTGCCTCGATCCCGGGTTCGGCTTCGGCAAGACGGTCGAGCACAATCTGGCGCTCGCGAGGCGGCTCGACGTTCTGCTGGCGCTCGGCCGCCCCGTTCTGGTCGGCTTCTCGCGCAAGCGCTCGCTCGGGCGCCTGCTTGGCGATCCGAAGGCGACCCGTGGAACGACGGCGGCCTCGCTGGGCGCGGCGCTGGCGGCCTTCGATCGAGGCGCCGGCATCTTTCGCGTGCACGACGTGCGTGAGCACGTCGAGGCGCTGGCGATCGCCGCCGCGATCGAGCGGGACGAGGCGACGGAAAGCGGCTGACACTCCTTCGCCGGAGCGCTCGCCTCTACTGCGGCGCCGGGGAAAGATCGTCACACCTCCGTAACCATGCCTGGCACCGGGACGTGTCTGTATCCGGCGGGGAAGTGGTTGTTAGCAGGTGGTTTCTAATGGACAGTGTCCCGCTCGGACTTGTCTCGGTGCCAGGCACGGGGGTGGCGTGCGCAGGGAGAGCCCGACACTCCGGGAGACGCTCGGGCGGGATCGGCGCGAGCGAGGCTAGGATCGCCCCATGACCAGGGCGTACGTGGGACTTGGGGCGAATCTCGGCGACCGGGAGGAAATGCTCCGCCTTGCGCTGGAGCGCCTCGCCGCCGAGCCGAGCGTCGAGCTGGTGGCGGTCTCGACGCTGCGCGAGACCGAGCCCGAGGATTTCCTCGATCAGCCTCGCTTTCTGAACGGCGCCGCCGCCCTTGAGACCGATCTCTCGCCCAGGCAGCTGCTCGCGCGCCTTCAGTTGATCGAATGCGAGCTCGGCCGGCGGCGCGCCGGTCCGCGCTTCGGCCCGCGGGTGATCGATCTCGACCTACTTCTCTACGGCTCTCTGGTCATGAGCGAGCCCGAGCTCGAGCTACCCCATCCTCGCCTGCACCGGCGGCGCTTCGCGCTCGAGCCGCTGGCCGAGCTCGAGCCCGATCTCGAAATCCCCGGCCGGGGGCCGGTGAGAGTCTTGCTCGCGGGGCTAGACTGACTAGTGCTATGTCACATCTTGACGATCTCGATGAGTACGAAGCCGAGCTCGAGCTGCGGCTGAAGAAGGAGTACACGGCCGTCTTCGGTCTCTTCCGCTACTGCATCCTCACCCCGGATGTGACCTATCTCTGCAACAAGCTCGACGTCGAGCAGGCCAGCCAGCCGAGCTATCCGTACCTGCATCTGCGCATGGAAGACGTCTGGGTCTGGGACAAGAACCGCCCGGCCCGCATCATCCCGCGCGCCGAGGTCTTCACCTCCGGCGACGTGACCATCGAGGAGCTGAACAGCGGTGAGGGCTCGCAGCTGACCGCCGCCGCTCTGGCCGAGCGGATCGGAGAGCAGCTCCAGTCCGAAGACGATCTCTAGACTCTCGGCATGCTGCTCGCCATCGACGTCGGAAACACGCAGACCGTTCTCGGGCTGTTCGACGGGGAGCGACTCGTGCAGCATTGGCGGGTTGCCACCGAAGCGCACCGAACCGGTGACGAGCTCGCCTCTCTGTTTCGCAATCTGATCGATTTCGAGTCCGTCTCGGGGGTCTGCCTGGCCTCGACCGTGCCGGCGCTCGTGCGCAGCTACGAAGAGCTTGCCGAGCGCTGGCTCGAGCGCGAGCTGCTCGTGCTCGGCCCCGGAACCCGTACCGGCATCGCCATTCGCTTCGACGATCCGCGCGAGGTCGGTCCCGACCGCATCGCCAACGCGATCGCCGCGCTCGATCGCCATGGCGCTCCCTGTATCGCGGTCGATTTCGGGACGGCAACCAACTTCGACGCGATCTCGGCGGAGGGTGAGTACATCGGCGGCGTGCTGGCGCCCGGAATCGAGATCTCGATGGAGGCTCTCTTCGCTCGGGCGGCGCGACTGCGCCAGGTGGATTTCGCCGAGCCGGCTAACGTGATCGGCAAGAGCACCATCGCGGCGCTGCAGTCGGGCCTCGTCTTCGGCTTCGCCGGTCAGGTCGACGGCATCGTCGAGCGGATGCGCGCCGAGCTGGAGGGAAAGGTCAAGGTGATCGCCACCGGCGGTCTCGCCGAGCTGATCGTGCCGCATTGCCGCACGATCGAGGCGGTGGACGAGTTTCTCACCCTCGAGGGACTGCGTCTTGTCTGGGCGCAAAACTTGCCCGGCTAAGCGGAGCACTCGCGGGCGAGATATAAAGAGCGGGTGCCGACTCCGGATCCGCACCAGCCGAAAACGTCGACGGAGGTTTCCGGGCAGGCAGGTCGGCGCGGGCGCTGGAGTGAGCCGCTTCTACTGCTCTTTCCGGGTGGCCGCTCCGATCTGGCCCGAGTACTGCCGCTGCCGGTCGCTCTGGCCCTCTTGCTCTACTGGGCCTCGGATGAAGGCGGCTTCCCGCAGGCGCTCTGGTACCCGGGCGCGCTGATCGTCGTCTGGCTGCTCGTAATCTGCACTGCCAACCCGATGTTCTCGCTCAAGCGGCGCGAGTGGAGAAGTGCGGCGCTCGTGTTTTTCGCTCTGTTCGCGCTTTGGAGCTTCCTCTCGATCGTCTGGGCGACGGTGAAGGGCGACGCCTGGGACGGCGCCAATCAAACCCTTCTCTACTTCACGATCTACGCGCTCTTCTCACGCTGGTCTACCAACGTAAGGATCACGAGCCTGTTTGTCTCGCTTTACGCGCTTGGGGTCGCGGCTGTCGGTTTCGCGACGATTGAGGGCGCGCTCCACGGCGGTCACACCGCGTCGATCTTCCTGGACTGGCGGTTGGCGGCGCCGATTGGTTATCAAAACGGCGAGGCGGCGCTCTTTCTGATTCCGCTCTGGCCGGTTCTGTATCTCGCTTCGCGTAGAGAGGTGCCGCCGTTGGCGCGCGGACTGCTCGCGGCCACAGCGAGTCTGCTCGTGCAGATGACAGTGCTGGCTCAGAGCCGCGGCTCGATGTATTCGTTCCCGATCGTCTTCCTCATCTTCGTCGTTCTCACGAGCGGTCGTGGCAGAGCGCTGGTCACGGCTCTCGTCGTCCTGGCCGCGTCGGCGCTCAACCTGAGCACGTTGCTCGACGTCTTCCGGACGGGCGACCGCGGCGGCGCTCTGGCACCGGCGCTGGCACAGGCGCGGAATGGGATGATCGCCATCTTCTTCGGGCTGCTTGTTCTGGTGACGCTGGCGGCCGTGCTCGACCGGCGCGTGTCGCTCGCCGAACGGACCGCGCGCCGCGTTGATCGCGGAGTGGTCACCGCCCTGGGCCTGGCGCTCGTGCTCGTGAGCGCGATCGCGCTGAGCTCGGTCAACAGCCCGCTTCACCGCGCCCAGGACGCCTGGCACAACTTCACGACCGGAGCCTCCGGCGGCTCGAACTCGAGCCACTTCACCTCGCTCTACGGCACCCATCGCTACGACTTCTGGCGTGTCGCCGCCGACGAGTTTCGCCTCCACCCGCTGACCGGTATCGGAGCGAACAACTTCGCGACCGAGTACCTGCAGTTGCGGCGCAGCGGTGAGCAGCCGAACGATCCTCACTCGATCGAGATGAAAGTCCTGGCGCAGACGGGTCTGGTCGGAGCCGTGCTTTTCAGCGCCTTCCTCGCCGGCGCCTTCCTCGCCGTGCGTAGGCGCGGTATCGATCCCTTCAGGCGCGGCCTGGCCGCCTCGCTCGTGGTCGGGGTGTCGTACTGGCTCGTTCACGGCTCGGTGGAGTGGTTCTGGGAGATTCCCGCCGTCACTGCCGCCGCCATCGCCTTCCTTGGGCTCGCCGCTGCGGTGACAGTCGATACGCCGCACGAGGAGGCGGTCGAACGTGCGCCCGATCGCCGGCCACTGGTCGCGGTGCTTGCGCTTGTTGCACTCGTTGCGTCGGCCAGCTACTTCGCGCCCTGGCTTTCGGTGCGCTACGTAGACAGCGCTGCGCAGAGCTGGCGCTCGTCGCCCGGGCAGGCCTATCGGATGCTCGATCGCGCTCGCGCGCTCAATCCCTTGAGCGAGGAGCCCGACTTGATCGCCGGCACGATCGCCGAACGCCGCCACGACTTCCCGCGCATGAAACTCTTCTTCGGGCGAGCGCTAACCCGCAATCAGGCGAACTGGTACGCACGGCTCGAGCTGGGAATCGCCGAGTACATGATGGGGAATCGACCTGCGGCGCTTGACCAGCTGGCGCGGGCAAAGGCGCTCAATCCCCGTGAGCCGGTGACTCGCCTGGTCATACGTCGCGTGCGTGCGCGCAAGGCGATAGATCTCGCGGAAATCGATAACATCTTTCTCCGGCGCACGCGCGCCTACGCGCTAGGCGGGCGGTAGGTGTTTCGGTTGTTCGCCCTGTGGGAAGGCTTCCGACGCAAATAGTCGGTATAGGTACGTACTCGGTTGACGGATAGGTATAGCGACACTAGGCTGAGGGAACCCGTTCGAGTGATTCCCCCAACAAGACGGAGGATGGTTCAAGTGAAGGTGAAGGCAATATTCGGAGCGCTGACCACGGCGCTGGTAGCGGCACCATCCGCGCTGGCTGTCGGATCGGCCCAGTCCGTGTACGGGGGGACGGAGGGCGTGTCGCAGGCGCAGGTTCAGGCCGCTAATCAAGCCGCAACGGTTTCGTCGTCGGGATCACTGCCTTTCACAGGCCTCGACTTGATGCTGCTCGTAGGCGGCGGGGTGCTGCTCCTGCTGACTGGAATCGCGCTCTATCTCGTCTCGCGCCCGCGCACCACGGTTTAGATCGTTTAGGTCGCCTCTCGGCCGCTTCGAGGTGTGGGGGCACCTCGAACGGCCGTAGACGGCTCGGTTTGGTGGCGTCTTCCTAGCTAGAGGCGAAACAAACGCCTGCGAGCGCGTTGCTTTACCTGCGGGCGCTCCGGGATAGGTAGATCCCGCACTATCGCTTCGGGCACGCCCTGAGTCAGCCAGTGTGCGAGCTCGGGCTCGCGGAGCGCGGCTGCGGCGCCGCTCGTGCCGGCCCTGCGCAGTCCCGGCCAATGAGCGTCACTGGCGATCAGGTGCGCGTTCCCGGCAGCGATCAGCTCTTCTGCGGCTTTGCGGCAGCGGCGCCCAAGGCGCCCATCGACCGACGCCGCGGTCAGCTGTACGAGTGCTCCTGCTGCCACCAGAGGCGCCATTTGCCGCGTGTCTTGCTGAACCTGGGGATTTCGCTCGGGGTGGGCGATGACGGGTGTGATTCCGCGCTGCGTCAGGTTCCAGATCTCGGTCGCGAGCGAAAGCGGCCAACCGAGATAGGGAAACTCGACCAGCAGGTAGTGAGGATTGCCGCCCAGGCCGAAGCGTCGCAGCTCGTCGCTGTCTAGAGCCTGCAAGTTCTGAATCGCGATCTCCGCGCCACCGAGTAGCTGCAGCTCGACTCCCTTCTCGCGCAGGATCTGGCTCAGCTCGAGGACAAGCCGCTCCATCGTCGTGACTGCGGTCGGAAAGTCGTCGCGCACGTGCGGGGTGGCGGCCATGACCGTGGTGCCGTCGCGGGCAGCGGCTAGCGCGACCTCGACGCTCTCTTCGAGCGAGCGCGCGCCGTCGTCGATGCCCGGAAGGATGTGGGAGTGCAGATCGACCACACTGCCCAATCTACAGGGACGGCCTGGCTTGTTGGGCGGCCGGTTGCAAGAAGCGTTTCGGCTTTCGCGGCCGCTAGGTGGCGAGGTCGAGCTGCTCGACGAGCTGTTCGGCGCCAGGCGCGGCGGAAAAGAGAAGCGCTTCGGCGGCCGGCAGTGTTCTGGCGTCCACCAGCTCTCTTCGAAGTTGCCTGGGGAACCGCCCGCGCCTCAGATACCAGCCGTAGAACTTCCTGAGAAAGCTCTGGGCGCGAGTCTCGCCTAGCTCGCGCGCAACTTCGCGCATGAAGCGGACGAGCTCGGCGGTGACCTCTGCCTGTGACGGCTCTATCTCCTCCCCGCTCAGAATCTCGCTCAGGAGCCAAGGGTTGCCCTGCGCCGCCCTGCCAACCATCACCGCGGCGGCGCCGGCGTCGAGGAGTGCGCGCGCCCGCTCGCCGGAGCGGATATCGCCCGAAGCGATGACGGGTATCTCCACGAGAGCTGCGAGCTCGGCGGTGAGCAAGTGATCGGCGCTGCCGCCGTACATCTGTCGCTGGGCGCGAGGATGAAGTACGAGCGCCCGCGCGCCGGCCGCGGCCAGCTGCGGCCCGAGCGCGATGCAAGTTCTCGAGCCCGGCTCGATTCCGCTGCGTAGCTTGACCGTGACCGGGGTCGAGACTGCCGTGGCCATCTGCTCGACGATTCGACAGGCGAGCTCGGGTTGCTCGAGCAGTGCCGAGCCGGCTCCGCTCTTCATCACCTTGCGTACCGGGCAGCCGAGATTGAGATCGACTACGTCGGCGCCGGCCGCCTCGGCCATGCGCGCCGCTTCGGCCGCCTGCGCCGGCTCCGAGCCGAAGATCTGCAGTGCGATCGGGTGCTCGCCCGAGCCGACGCGAAGGTAGTCGCGCGTACGCCGGCTTCCGTGCTCGAGGCCGGCGGCGCTGACCATCTCCGACCAGACCAACCCGGCTCCGAAGCGTCGAGCCTGGCGCCGGTAGGCCTGCACGCTGACTCCGGCCATCGGCGCCAGCACGAGCCGCGACGGTATCTCGACGGCCCCGATCATCCAGCTCTGGCGAATGTCCGGCTCCATGCTGCAATCTAGTCTAGGAGCCAAGTCTTGACTAGCAGCGCCGGTAGCGGTACCATGCGCGCCCGCGCTGGCGAAAATGCCACGCTTTTTCTTTATAACGCGCAGGAGGCGGCGGTGAAGGAAGTCATTCTCACTCTCGAGGGGTACGAGAAGCTCAAGAACGAGGTCGAGTATCTCTCAACCGAGAAGCGACGGGATGTCGCCGAGCGGATCAAGGTTGCGCGCGAATTCGGCGACATCTCGGAGAACGCCGAGTACGACGACGCCAAGAACGAGCAGGCGATGCTCGAGCATCGGATCGCGCTGCTGGAGGAGCGGATGCGTGACGCGCGCGTCATCGATACGAGCGAGGTCTCGGCCGACGTCGTCTCGGTAGGTACGCTCGTACGCCTGCGCGATCTCGAGGCCGGCAAGACGATCGAGTACCACATCGTGGGCTCCGCCGAGGCCAATCCTGCCGAGAACAAGCTCTCGAACGAGTCGCCGGTCGGCCGCGCGATCATGGGTCACAAGAAGGGCGAGACGGTCGAAGTCGTCGCCCCGCGCGGGACGCTCAAGTTCAAGATCATGGCGATCAAGGCCGCTTGAGCCTCCGGTTGGGCGAGAGTCCGCCGAGCGCGGCCAGGCGGCGGATTACTTCTGTTTCCTAGCGGACCAACAAGCGGCGCTATCAGCGAGAATGGACGCATGGCCTTCGAGGACGAAGTCAGGCGAGCGCTCGACGAGATCCCGCCCGAGCTCGCCAAGGGCTTGCGGAACGTTGCGATTCTGATCGAGGACGAGCGCCCCGACAGTCCCGGCCTGCTCGGGCTCTACCACGGTGTTCCTCTACCTGAGCGCCGCTCCGGCGACCCGATTCAACCCGACGTGATCACCATCTACAGGGAGCCGCTCGAGCGGCTGTACCCGGAACCGGACGAGCTCAGAGCGCAGATTCGCGTAACCGTTTTGCACGAGCTGGCGCACTACTTCGGAATCGGTGAGGAGCGGTTGGGCGAGCTCGGCTACGGCTGAGAGCCCATGAGGGCAATAGCACTGCTACTTCAGACGTCGCGAGCCGGATAGCGGCGCTATCCGAATTACGCGCGACCTGACCGGCGAGGCGTTCCCGGCCTCGTCCCAGACTCGCCAGCGAATTGTCTTGGTTGTCGCCAGCGAGAACGGAGCTTCGAACAATCTGCTCGAGCTGGTCGGATTCCTGCCGTCGAGCGTGTAACGGATAGTCCGGACACCCGAGCCGAGGTCGTGCGCCTCGATCCTGATCCTGACCGGCTTGGAGAACACGCCGCGGCAGGCTCGCTTGTTACAGGTGATCGAAGACGTCGGGACGGCGTTGTCGATCTTGATTTTCCGCACCGACGAAACGAACTCGTTTCCCGCTCGGTCGCGGGTGACCACCTTCACCAGGTAGCCACGGTATGTGATGTAGGCGAGGTCCAAGCTCACTTTCCAGGGAGCCGTTGTCACGGTTGCAGCGCGTCGCCACTCTCTCGTCACCAGGGGAGCGACCTGGAAAGTGACCGACTTTACGCCGGAGCCGCTGTCCGCGGAGTCAGACTGAAGCGTGACCGTCCCGCGCACGAAGGCGCCGTGAGCGGGCGCGACGAGCGAGCCCGTCGGCGGGGTGGTGTCGATCAACCAGCCCCGAACCGCGACGCCGCTGACGTTCCCTGCCGGGTCGACCGCTTCGACCGAGAACGTGTGCGCTCCGTCAGCAAGGCCGGCGTGCGCCTGCGGGCTGACACAGCGTGCGTAAGCGGCGCCGTCCAGCGAGCAGAGAAACCGGGCCGACGGGTCGGCGGAGGCGAACGCGAAGCTCGCCGTGCTGGAGTTGGTCGGGTTGTTCGGCCCCGAAGTGATCGTGGCGTCGGGCGCCGTGTTGTCGACCGTGAAGGCGAGGGAATCGGAGCTCTGAGCTCCGGCCTGGTCGGTGGCGACGGCGGTCAGCGTGTGCGAGCCGTCGCCGACAGTGGTCGAGTTCCAGCTCAACGAGTAGGGAGGCGAGGTGACGAAGCCCACCGGCGTCCCGTCGATCGCGATCTCGACGCTTGCGATCGCCATGTCGTCCGAGGCGTTCGCGGAGAGCGTTACCGATCGACCAGAGACATAACTGCCGGGCGCCGGAGAGGTGATTCCGACCGTTGGCGGTTCGTTGATCCGGATCTGCCGGGATTGAGCTGTCTCCTCGTTCCCGACAGCGTCCCAGGCGCGCCAGCGAACCGTCGTCGTGGCGGAAACCGTCAGCGCGTCGCTGTAAAGCGGGCTCGAGCCGGTTGGCTCCGAGCCGTCCAGCGTGTAGCGAATAGCCGCGACACCCGCGCCCGAGTCGGTGGCCGCGAGCGTGGTCGAAACCGCGTGAGGGTAGATCCCGCTGCCACAGGCCGAGCCGTCGCAGGCGATCGAGCTCTCGGGCGGCGTGTTGTCGACGTGGAAGGAGCGCGCGTCGGAGCTCTGCAGGTCGTTGGTGTTGGTGGCGGTAGCGGTGACGGTGTACGGGCCGTCCGCGACCGAGGTCGAATCCCAGTCGTAGGAGTAGGGATTGGAGGTTTCGGTCGCGATCGGGTCTCCGTCCACGGCGAACTTCACGTTCTGAATTCCGCTCGAGTCGGAGGCGTCGGCTGCCAGCGTCACCGCCCGCCCGGATACGTAGGCGCCGGCTCCCGGGGCGCTGAGCTGAACCGTGGGCGGAGGTCCGGCCGTGTCGCCCAGCGCCAGGTCGTCGATGACGATCTGTCCCGCCCCACCGGTAACCGCGAAGCCGACCGAGAAAGCGGTGGCTCCCGCGGGAGCAGGCGGCGTCGTCCAGGCGGCCTGGTGCCAGCTGTCGGTTTGCGGGAACTCGGGGCTCGTGGCAAGTGGCTGGAAGGCACCGGATCCATCCGCCCAGTAGACCGCGAAGTACGGAGTCAGCGTGCCTTTGTACCAGCCCGTCAACCGGTAGGTGTGGCCGGGAATCACCGCGGGCGCGCACGCGCTCGAGCGCGTGACGATGAGCTTGCGATCGCCGTTTGTCCAGCTGGTGATCGTGCCCAGGAAGGCAGTGGCTCCGCTGTGGGCGTCGGTTGTCGAAGTCCAGTCACCAGCGCTGGTGCCGTACGAGGTTTTCTCCCAACAGTAGGAATCATTCGGAGCGGTCATGTTTTCGAACGAAGGGTTCTGAAGCACGTTCGGCCCCGGCGCCGGCGGGTTCGCGGCGCCGCTCATTACCTCGCCGACCGTGCGCACGATGACGCCGTTCGATTCCTGCGCGGAAAGGAAGTCGAGGAAGGCGGCGAAGTTGGCCGCGCTGATCGAGTAGCCGTCGCTGTCGACGCCGATGTCGTGGAAGACGAAAGGAACCCAGCCGCCGCCGTTTTGCTCGGCATTGGTGACGAAGGACTCGAGCTGGGCGAGCGTCGTCGTGTCTGTGACCGAGCCCGTCGCGCGGACGTCGAAGGCGTCCCAGGGCGGGATGGTCTCGGCGTACGGGCAGCCTGCCGTTACGCACCAGGGTGCCGAGCCGAGGATGCCCTGGGTGATACGGGCGGAGGTGTAGCCGCAGCCGGCCACGATCGCCTTGAGTGCGCCAGCCGTATCTCCGGCCGAGGAGGTGTCGGAGCTTCCGAAGGGGTAGGAGAACGAGGTCACGCTGGTACCGGGCACATTGGTCAACAGGGCGGCCCGGTCGGAGCACACCTGAATTTGCGCTGCTGTTGGGTCTGTCTGGAATAACACCGGCAGGTTGACGTGATCGAGCGTGTGCCCGCCGATCTCGTTGCCGGCGGCCGCCAGGGCATTGACCTGGGCCCAGGTGAGAAAGGCCGAACCGCCAATGCTGTTGCTGTTCAGATAGAAGGTCGCGTGCATGTTGTGGCTCTGCAGCGGGATTAGCGCTGTCTCCTGACTCGCCCGGCCGTCATCGAAGGTGAGCGAGACGACCGTTTGATGGAGCGCCGAGCTCGCCGCGCTCGAGCCGGCCAAACCGATTAAGAGCAGCGCGCCAAATAACGCCAGCGCGATCTGTAGGCGCTTTCTCCTACGGTGGTGATCCAGCATTCTCAGGTCAGACTCCAGCCATGGGGCACAGCACGAAAGATCGTCGAGGGGGCGACGACTGTCTCAGCATAGTCCTCGTTGTCTCACTGTAAACGACGTGTTCACGCGATATTCCCCGATGACCGGCCTCGAACACGTGCTCTCTTTGAGCCGGTCGTCCTCCGGGCCCGTAAACTCCTGCGCGATGGCGACGTTACCGAAGCGCTTCCCGGACCGAGACGAGATTGAGGCCGTTCGCGCCGAGGCCGGCGCGCTCGAACCGGGCCAGAACGGCGAAAGCGAGCGCCGCCTTGCCGGTCGGATGTTGGCGCGGCGCGAGATGGGCAAGCTGACTTTCCTCGACCTCGTCGACCGCTCCGGCCGCATCCAGCTCTTCTGCGAGCAGAGCGTCTTCGAGGGGCTCGATCTCGATCTTGGCGACATCGTCGGCGCGATTGGGCAACCAATGAAGACGCGCCGCGGCGAGCCCTCGCTACGAGTCGCGAAGCTGGAGCTGCTGGCCAAGATCCGCCTGCCGCTGCCCGATCTCTATCACGGCCTGACCGACGTCGAGACGCGCTACCGCAAGCGCTATCTCGACCTGCTCATCAACGAGGAGACGCGCCGGGATGCTCTCCTGCGCGCGCGCATGGTCTCGAGCGTCAGGCGCCAGCTCGACGAGGAGGGCTTCGTGGAGGTCGAGACTCCCGTCTTGCAGCCGCGCTACGGCGGCGCCTTCGCTCGGCCCTTCGTCACCCACCACAACGAGCTCGATCAGGACTTCTACCTGCGCATCGCCACGGAGCTGTACCTGAAGCGGCTGATCGTGGGCGGTCTGGAGCGCGTCTACGAGATCGGCAAGGACTTTCGCAACGAGGGCGTCTCCTACAAGCACCAGCCGGAGTTCACCATGCTGGAGTGGTACGAGGCCTACGCCGACTACCGCGATGCGATGGTCCGTGTCGAGACACTGGTCGATGCCGTCGCACGCGAGGTCATTGGCACGACCAAGGTCGAATTCCGCGGCAGCGAGATCGACCTTGCCGCCCCTTGGCGCCGGCTTCGCCTGCCCGACGCGCTCGAGGCGGAAGGGTTGTGGACGCGTGACGAAGCCGAGCTGCGAGGCCGGCTCGAGGCGCGCGACATCGACGTCAGCCACGACCACACCTGGGCGCAGCTGGTCGATCACGCTCTCTCGGCCTTCGTCGAGCCCTCGCTGGTGCAGCCGACGATCCTGCACGACTATCCGATCGAGCTCTCGCCCTTCGCCCGGACGACCGACGACGATCCGACGCTGGTCGAGCGTTTCGAGTACTTCATCGGCGGAATGGAGATCGGCAACGCTTTTAGCGAGATCAACGATGCTGTCGACCAGGCAGAGCGCTTTGCCATGCAGCAGTCCGAGCGCGAGGCCGGCGACGCGCTTGCAGAGGAGGGGGATCCGGACTTCATCGAGGCGCTTTCCTACGGCATGCCGCCGACCGGTGGGCTGGGGCTAGGCATCGATCGCCTGGCCATGGTGCTGAGCGGGCGCGAGACGATTCGGGACGTGGTCCTGTTTCCGGCGCTGCGCACCGCACGGGAGTGAGCTTGCGCGTCGCGCTCGCGCAAGACTGGCTCGTTCGCTACGCGGGGTCAGAGCGCGTGTTCGAGGCGCTGCGGGAGATCTATCCGGAGGCTCCCGTCTACACCACGATTCTCGAGCCCGAGCGGATGCCGCCGACCCTGCGATCGGCCGAGACCTCGTTTATTCAGTGGCTGCCCGGCTCACATTCGCACCACGAGTGGTTCGTGCCCCTGATGCCGCTCGCCTGGCGCAGGACGAAACTCCCGGCCGAGCTCGATCTGGTGATTTCGAGCAGCCACTGCTGTGCCAAGGCTGTTCGACCGCCGGCCGGCGTGCCCCACATCTGTTACTGCCACACTCCGATTCGCTACGCCTGGGATTTCGAGACCGAGCGGCAGCGGTTTCCTGCGCCGCTCAGACCGATCGCTCGCGTGATGATGGCCTGGTTCAGGCACTGGGACCGCGCCGTGAGCCCGCGGGTGACCCGCTTCGTTGCCAACTCGAGCGCGGTCAAGCAACGGATCGAGCTCTACTACGGGCGCGACGCCGAGATCGTCCATCCGCCGGTAAGGACGGAGTTCTTCACTCCAGAGGGCGAGCGGGGGGAGCGCTTCCTCTTCGTCGGCCGCCTGACCGGTTACAAGCGCCCGGATCTGGTGGTCGAAGCCTTCGCCGAGCTGCCCTTCGAGATCGACATCGTGGGCCGCGGGCAACAGCTCGAGCCGCTCAGGCGCCGCGCGACCGCCAACGTTCACTTCATCGAGCAGGTGTCCGACGAGGACTTGCGCGCTCTCTACCGCCGCGCAAAGGCGCTCGTCTACCCGATCGAGGAGGATTTCGGCATCGTCATGGCCGAGGCAACAGCCTGTGGTACTCCTGTGATCGGGCTCGCGCGCGGAGGGGCCAGCGACATCGTCGAGCCCGGCGTGAGCGGCTGGCTGCTCGAGAATCAGGACATCGGCGAGCTGCGCTCGGTCGTGCGCCGGGCCGCGCGAGAAGAGCTCGATCCCGCACCGATACGCGCCGGCGCCGAGCGTTTTTCCTTCCAGAGATTTCGAGCGGCCATGTGCGAGGTGGTCGAAGCTGTGGTCGGGAATACCGGGATTTCGGGTAGAAGCGGCTGACTCCGTCTACGCTACGGGTTAATCTTCGCGGCAATCGATATTCAAAACAGCAACGGTATGTCAACCTCCAACTCCCTCGCCAACCAGCTTCGAATCCTCGCTCGGTGGAAGTGGATCGTCCTGGCGTTCGTTTTGATTGTGCCGGCGGTCGCTGTCGCCTACTCCCTCCAGCAATCGAAGCTGTACGAAGCTTCCGCTCAGGTTCTCCTGAAAAGCCAGAACCTGGCCTCGACGCTGGTCGGGATTCCCGACACCTCATCACTAGACACTCCCGACCGGCAGGCTCAGACCGAAGCCGGGCTGGCCAGAGTGCCGGATGTCGCCAAGCGCGTCCTGACGGTCACGCATACGACGGGCATGACCGTCAACGATTTCCTCAGCTCTTCCTCGGTCAACGTCGTCTCGAACGCGAACCTGCTCGAGTTCAAGGTGACGGCGCCGACCGGAGACCAAGCCGCCCGTCTGGCCACCGCCTACGCCGCTCAGTACACGAAGTACAAGAAACAACTCGATACGGCCGCGATCGACAAAGCAGAGACGGACGTCTCGGCCTCGCTGAAACAGCTCGGGCCGAACACGGTCAACTCCGGCCTCTACGCCTCGCTGCTGAAGACGCGACAGGATCTGAAGACGCTGGCCGCCTTGCAGACGTCGAACGCCATTCTCGTGCAGAGCGCCAACTCCGCCGCCCAGGTTCGTCCCAGGCCTCTTCGTAACGGCGCTCTCGGCCTGGTGCTCGGGCTTCTGCTGGGTTGCGGCGCTGCATTCTTGGCCAACGCGCTGGACACGCGGGTGACCGAGGAGGAGATCGCTGAGGACTACAGCGCACCGCTCATCGGACGGCTTCCAAGACCGCCGGCGTCGGTGCGACGCGCCGATACGCTGGTGATGCTCGAAACGCCGTCCAGTGCCGAAGCCGAGGCCTACCGGTTGCTCCAGACCAACCTCGATTTCGTGCGGATTACCCATCCCTCCAGCGCGATCATGGTCACGAGCGCTCTCGACAGCGAAGGTAAATCGCCGGTCGCTGCGAACCTCGCGCTCCTCTATGCGCGCTCGGGGAAGCGTGTCGCGCTCGTCGATCTTGATCTCAGGCGGCCGATGATCGCCACGCTGCTGGCGATTCCAGGAGCCACGGGGCTCACCGACATCGCGCTTGGCACCGAGAATCTGAACACGACGCTGCAAATCGTTCCAGCCGATATTGCCGCCTGGCGTGGAGGCGCCCGGGCCAAGCAACCGGGCCCGGCGGCTACGGGCGACAGCCAGCCGCTCTACGTGCTTCCGGCCGGGAAAGTCCCGCCCAACCCGGGCGAGATCGTCGCCTCGGCCTTGGTCGAGAAGATCATCGCCAAAATGCGCGCGAACATGGATCTCGTCATCGTCGACGCGCCGCCGCTGCTTGCGGTCGCCGACCCGCTCTTGATCAGCAGATCGGTAGACGCGATCGTCGTCGTCGCCCGGCAAGACTCGCTTCGCCGGCGTGCGGCGATTGAGGCCGGTCGTCTGCTGAAGACCTGTCCGGTACCGGCGCTCGGTTACGTGCTCGTAGACGCCGGGGTCGAGTCTTCGGCCTACCACCACTACAACGAGCACGGTTCTCGCCGTCGAGCGCGACTCAGAAGTGACTGAGCTTGTCTAGCTTCGGCGCATCAATCGCTTGATACGCCGGCGCCACGCCGGCGGCAATCTCCGCCCGATTCTCGCTACCAGCCAGTGAGTCTGGTCGGGAACGAGGCGCATACGGGTCAGAAAGTAACGACGGGTTCGCGGGACCAGGCCGGTCCAGCAGACCGGCGCGTTATCGGTCGTGAAGCGGAGCTTGTAGGAGTGGGCTCCTCCGCCGAGGTCGAAGCGGTGCTCGCCACGGGTAAAGGCATCCTCGACCGCTGTGAATAGAGCCAACACCCCCGGCTTGAGGTCGCCACGAGATCCACCGAAGCCGCTGTTGAAAAAATAGACCTCCCCGCCGGCCACCAGGAAGGCTGAGACGCACAGAGGTTCACCATCGAGCTCGACAACCCAGAGTCGCATCTCCCCTCGCCCGACGAGATCCGCCGCCGCGTCTTCGAGAAAAGCAGGCACGCTCCTTCCGAGGCCCGATCCCCCGCGCCTCTCCCAGCGGCGAAAGTGGAGATCGCCAAAAGCTTCAGTCGCTCGCTTGATCACCTTGGGATCGAGCGCGAGCGTGATCGAGCCGCTTTCCGCTTCGAGTTGCCTATGCGCTCGTGCAACCTGTCGCCGGAAGTTGCCGCTCCTTGCCGCAAGCCACTCCTCGAAGCCGCCTCCTAGCTCGAGCACGGGCGCAGTGTGGATCGAGGAGACGTAGCTCCAGGGTCTGAACCGTCCCGGCCAGCTTTCGACGAAGATCTGCGGCCAGGGCGAGGCGGCATCGACACCCTCGAAGGCGATCAGGTCGGGTCTCGGACTAGAGCTTGCGAGGGTTTGGGCGACGAGAGCGGCGACCTCGCGCTCGCGCCCTGGCGCGGCGAGCGGCGAGATACGGTGCGTAATCGGTGCGCCGAGCAGGCGGTAGTCGACGCGCTGGCCAGGATTCACGAAGAACGTAGCGATCCCGACGAGAGCCTCGCCCTCGAACACCGCGACCGCCCGTAGCAAGGAGCCTTCGGGCGCTACGTGCCGCCACCAGGCGAGCTGCCAGCCGGGTAGCGCGGCGGGACAGGAGCAGGCGTGAGCAAGCTCGCGCCAGGGCTCCGAGAGACCCGCGAGTTCCTCGATGTCGGTGATGAGTCGGGCGGATAGAGAAGTCATTACGATCGCGTTTTCGACAGCAAGCGCTTGATTCGTGATCTCTGCGCCGGAGAGAGGTATCGCCGTGCGAGCCGCTGCCCACACCACTTCGCCTGTTCGGGTGCGAGCCGCACGCGCGTGAGCAGGTAGCGGCGGGAGCGCGGAACCAGGCCAACCCAGTTGAGCGGTGCGGCGGCGTTCGCGAAGTAGAATTTGTATTCCTCACGGCCGCCACCGAGATCGATCCGGCGCTCGCCGCGCGCGAACGCGCTCTCGACGAAAGCGAGGACGGTGCGGTGGGCCGGACTAAGCCGTGCGTAGGCGTCGTCAAAGCCGGAGCTCAGGAGCAAGACCTCGCCGCCTGCTGCGAGCGCGAGCTGTACCGCGATCGTCGTTTGCCCGATCCTGAGCGCGAACACTCGCATCTCGTCCGTTGGTACAAGCGCGCGCACGGCCTCGGCGATCATCGCGAACGCTCGCTCGTCGAGCGAAGAACCTCCTCGGCGCTCCCAGCGCGCGAGATGAAGGCGCCGGTGGTCGAGGAGCGCTTCCTCGCACGCTTCTTTGGAGGCAACCGGCGCCACCTGCGCGCCGATCTCGTCGGCTCTTCTCTGCGCGACACGGAGTTGCTTGCGAAAACTGCGGCTCCGGCTCGCCAGCCAGGTTTCGAAGTCTTCGCCGGTTGTGTCGACAGCCGGCCCGGGGTGGATCGAGGAGACGTAACGCCAGGGTCTGAACCACCCCGGCCAGCTCTCGACGAAAATCTGCGGCCAGGGCGAGCCGGCGTCGATTCCCTCGAACGCGACCAGATCGGGCGCCGGGCTCGAGCTGGCGAGCGTTCGAGCTACGAGACTCGCGATTTCGCGTTCGCGCCCGGGTAGAGCGAGCGGCGAGAGGCGGTGAGTGATGCCGGCGCCGAGTAGGCGATAGTCGACACGGCGACCGGGATTGACGAAGAAGGGAGCGAGCCCGACGAGACGGTCGTCGTCCTCGAACACGGCGACGGCCCGAAGCGCGGCGCCCTCGGGAGCCAGGTGCCGCCACCAGGCGAGCTGCCAGCCGGGTAGAGCGGCAGGGCACGAGCACGTGTGAGCCAGTGCTCGCCAGGGTTCCGACAGTGCCTCGAGCTCCCCGATCTCGGTGATTAGCCGGGCGCGAAGAGAAGTCATCCGGGAGGAGCTAGTCATGAGCTTCCTCAGGCGGTCTTTGCTTCGCCGCGGCAGCCAAACCGATGCCTACGAGGAGTCCCACCGTTGTGGGCCAGCGGGCGGTGGTGGTGAGAAAAGAGGCGGTGTATACGGCGATCGCCAGTCCGATCACCATCGCTCCGACGACGATCGCCTCGATCGGGACAGAGCGTCGCAGAAGTGCCCGGGCGCTGGTCAGGAAGAACGCCGCGTAGGCCACCAGCCCGAGCAAGCCGAATCGCAGCCAGACCCACAGGTAAGAGTTGTGCAGATAGCTGAAGCCGTAGGGGAGGAACTGGCCATCGTAGGAGTTGTAGAGAGTCCAGTTGCTCGCGGGGCCGATGCCGGAGAGCGGGTGCTGCTGGACGTTCATCCAAGCGTTGGCGGTTTCCCAGTTCCGGTAGTTGGTGGAGAAGTCGCGGCCCTGCGCGCCTGTCGTGTACTTGACGGCGTGCTCGAGATAGGAGAAAGCGATTCCGGGAGAGATCAGCTCGAGTACGACTACCGCCCCGGCGCCCAGAACGAGAGCGTTCCGAAAACCGCTTCGCTTGCTCCAGATACCCGTGATGGCAAGCGCCACCACGATGTCGATCCAGACGGCGCGCCTGAGCGAGAGAACGATAACCAGCGTGGCCAGGACGAGGTAGGGCAGGCGCCAGGCGTCAAGAGCGACCACGCGAAAAGCGACCAGAATGACGCAGATCCCGAGCAGAAAGACCGGAGCCGCGTCGTAGTAGGAGAGCTTGCCCGCGACGAGCCCGTTGTAGAGCCCCTGCGGTAAGAGTAGCGCCGAGCCGACGACCAACCAAAGCAACAGTCGATTGGCGCCGTAGCGGCGGG
>Ga0209638_1000232_pt1 | contig 37220 bp, 40 predicted proteins | sample BarGraNGADG00211_FD_184490 | JGI IMG/M metagenome (GOLD analysis project Ga0209638, IMG submission 184490) | Arctic peat soil microbial communities from Barrow, Alaska - Barrow Graham LP Ref core NGADG0002-211 (SPAdes) (version 2) | ecosystem: Environmental > Terrestrial > Soil > Wetlands > Peat...
TCGGCTGGTACGCGCACACTCTCGGTCTGCTCGCGATCGCGGTCGGCGGGTTCATGTCGATCATGGATCTCACGAGTCGGCTTCGGGGCGTTCGCTAGCCCGATCGTATTCCGGAACAGGATCCGCCGCGGCTGTGGAGCCGGGGCGGGTCCTTCACTGCGCGGGGCATCGACGCCTCTCGCGAAGGCGCTGGCCGGTCGCAAGCGACGAACGGTGCTGTCGCGGCGGGGCGGAGGTCGACGAGTCACCGCTCTCGGCGGCGGGAACGACCATCTCGAAGAGCGACCGATCCGATGGTGCGCGCGCCGACGCGGGCGTACCATCGTGTGCGAGAGGGCGCGGGGGCGACCCGCGTGCTTCTGCGGGGCGTCAATCGGATCACCGGGCGCTAGCTAGCCGGGTGACGGTCCGCCGGTGGCACGGCGGGAGCGAGGGGGATGACTATGAAGACCTGTCCGGCCTGCGGCCACAGCGAAATGGACGATTCGCACTTCTGCGGCGCCTGCGGCGCCGATCTGACCTCGGTGGCGCCCGACGCGCCAGCCGCCGTGGAGCCCCCGGCATGGGCTGCGCCCGCGCCGCTCGCGCCCCCGGCCTCGCCGGTGGTTGCTCCGCCCGCGGCCCCGGTCGAGGTCGCTGCCCCGCCCGCACCACCGGCATACGCGCCTCCCGCGCCTCCTGCGTACGTCCCGCCGGTCATGGCTCCTCCCACTGCTGCTGCGGTTCCCGGCGCGAACAAGTGGATGATGCCGGCCGTGATCGCCGTCATCGCGGTCCTCGTGATCGTCGGCGGGATCTTCGCCTACACGACGTTCTTCAACGGCCCGATGACCGGTGCGGACTACAAGGCCAAGGCGATCATGTACCTCGGCCAGATGGAGAACGCGGGCTCCGAGACCAGCGCGACGCTCCAACTGATCTCCTCCGAGGACCCGGCCGAGCGCGCCCAGGCCAACGCGGCGTGGGACGCGGCTGCCGCTCAGACGCGCGCCGCCATGGCGGGCATCCGCGGGCTGCGTCCGCCTGCGGAGATGCAGTCGATCCACGACCGCCTGATCAAGGGCATCGACGCGACCGAGAAGGTCATCGTGGTCACGGACACCCTGTACTCGATGCTGGCCTCGGGCGAGATCAACTCGTCCTCGTCGGCGGACACCCCCGCGATCAAGGCGTTCACCGATGTCGCGAGCGACACGACGATCGGCGCTGCGCTGTCGGACCTCACGGCCGCATACAACGAGCTCAAGTCGAAGTAGCACTCGGGCGCTCGACGCAGGGTCAGGCGTTCGGACTCTCGACGCGGGAGGTCAACAGACGTGTTCTGCCGGAGCTGCGGGAACCAGCTCGCTGAAGACGCCGCGTTCTGCGGCGCCTGCGGGACGCCGGTGGTCAGCGCCCTCGCCGCGCCGCCCGCGCCGACCGACACCGCCCCGCTTCCGGTCCCGCCGCCTCAGACGGCGCAGCCCGTGGCCTATCCGGCGGCCGCTCCCGTGGCCCCGTACGTCGCGCCGCTACCGGCCCCGGCGGCGGTCCCAGCCGCGCGCTCGTCCATGGTCCCGTTGCTCGTGGCCGGCGGCGTGCTCGTCGCGCTCGCGGTGGCGGGCGCGGCGCTCTGGACGACGGGGGTGTTACCCGGCTGGCTGAACATCGGGTCCACGACGACGACCTCGACCGTCCAGCCGAGCACCACGACCTCGGCGACGGTCGAGAACCCGCCGACCGACATCACGAGCGGCACGCCTCCTCCCGGCGGAGCCGTGGTCACGGCGCTGTCCGACACAGACAGCCTCGACGCGATCGACCAGGGGTACACGACGGTCACGCGGTTCGAGGACCAGTTCGCGGCGAAGCCCACGGGCTGGATCTGGTCGGTCTGGTCGAAGAAGATCGACACGAGGAACGATCCCGCCGCCCTGAGTTCCCTGGCGGACGAGGCGAAGTCGTGGGTGGACGACATGTCGGCGAAGCGCGAGGAGTTCGCCGCGCTCGCCGTCTCCTCTGCCTACCAGACGTACCAGCAGGAGCTGCTCGGCATCTTCGACCTGATGGTCGAGCGGGCGAACATCTACTACAAGACCACCGCATATGCGGTCGACCATCCGACGAAGGCGAACGGCACGCAGCCGTGGCGCGCGATGCAGAACGGGCAGGTAGACGGCGCCAAGTCCTCCGCCCAGGCCGCGGCCGACGTGAAGGCCGCGCTCGCGGCGTTCGTGCTGCCGTAGGACCCGCCTGGACCGCCGCCCTCGCGGGCGTCGGCCGGTGCGGGTACCCTGTGACCCATGAGCAGACTTCCAGAAGCCGCCTCGGCGACCGCCCGGGCGCACTCGATGTTCGAGCCGGATTCGACCGTCGTCGCGATGGTGTCGGGCGGCGCGGACTCGGTCTCCCTGCTGCGCGCGCTCGCCGGTGGTGCCTTCGGACCGGTCGCGCTCTCGGTGCTGCACGTCGACCACCGGCTGCGGGGCGGCGAGTCCGACAAGGATGCTGAGTTCGTGCGCGAGATCTGCGGCGCTTTCGGCGTCCGGTGCACCGTCGCCCCAGTGGACGTGGCGGCCTTCGCGACGGAGCACGGCCTCAATCTCGAGGACGCCGGCAGGCAGGTCCGCTACGCCGAGGCGGCGCGTGAGCTGGAAGCGCGGTGTGCGGAGAGTGGCGCGGGCCTCGCTTCCGGCCGGATCGCCACCGCGCATACCTTCGACGATCGCGTGGAGACCGCGCTGATGCGACTCGCGCAGGGCACGGGAGCGGGAGGCCTGACGTCGCTCGCATACCGCCGCGGCGCCGTCGTGCGCCCGCTGCTCGACTGCGCGCGCGCGGACGTCCTCGCGTACCTCGGTGAGCTTGGCCAGGCGTGGCGCGAGGATGCGAGCAACGCCGACACCTCCCGCCTGCGCGCCCGCGTGCGTGCGGAACTCATGCCGGTCCTGCGCGACATCAACCCGCGGTTCGACGAGTCGATGGCGAGGACCCTGACGGTCATCGGGGACGAGGACGCGTTCCTCGACGAGCTTGCGCGCGAAGCCGCGGCCGGCGTTTCGAAAGGCGCTTCAGGCGAAGTGCGCGTCGATCGTTCCGCCGCCGCCGCTCTCCCGCGCGTCCTGCAGCGGCGCGTGCTGCGCCTGCTCATCCGCGAGACGTTCGAGGGCGCGTCGCGCCTGGAGTTCGACCACATCGAGGCGGTATGCGACGGCTTGGGCGATCCGGCGTTCGCGCACGACCTGCCGGACGGGCTGCGAGCGTTCGCTGAGTACGGTAGACTCATCATCTCCCGGAGCGACGAACGCACCTCCCCGTTCGTTGGTGGTGTCCTCGCCGTTCCCGGAAGGATCGACCTCGGCGAAGCGGGCACGTTGACCGCCAGTACGAGCGGGCCCGCGGAGCCGGACGCAGACCCCCGGGTCGCCGTCCTGGACGCCGGGGCGCTCGGAGGCCCGCTGACCGTGGGCCCGGTCTCACCCGGAGACCGGATGCGGCCGTTCGGGATGGATGGGAGCCGCAAGCTCTCCGACATCCTGGTGGACGCGAAGGTGCCGGCGCGCCAACGCCCGCTCGTCCCGGTCGTGAGGGACGGGGAGCGTATCGTGTGGGTGGCTGGTGTGAAGTCGAGCGAGGACTACCGTGTCGGTCCGGACACACAGCGGACCGTGCGGCTGGCATGGGAACCGTGTCGAACCGAAGGGACGTCATAGGTGATCCACCCCGACATCGAATCGATCATCGTCGACGAGGACCGGTTGCGCGAGCGGGTCGTCGAGCTCGGCGCCGAGATCAGCCGCGACTACGAGGGCAAGACGGTGTTGCTGGTGGCCGTTCTGCGCGGTGCCGCGCTGTTCCTGGCCGACCTCGCCCGTGAGATCACGGTCCCGGTCGAGATCGACTTCATGGCCGTCTCGAGTTACGGCTCGAGCACGAAGTCATCGGGCGTCGTCCGCATCCTGAAGGACCTCGACGAACAGATCGAGGGGCGCCACGTGCTGGTGGTCGAGGACATCCTCGACACGGGGCTGACGCTCAAGTACCTCCTGAAGAACCTCGCTTCCCGCAAGCCCGCCAGTCTCGAAGTGGCCACGCTGTTGAGCAAAGAGGGCAAGCAGCGGGTACCCATCTCATGCAAGTACATCGGGTTCAGCGTGCCCGACGAATTCGTCGTCGGTTTCGGCCTGGATTTCGCAGAACGCTACCGCAACCTGCCCTACATCGGTGTGCTGCGCCCGTCGGCCTACCAGGACTGACGTTCGCCCGCAAGGAACGCACACCGCAAGGAGGTCTTGAAGTTTGAGCCGCAACATCCGCACGATCGCGCTGTACCTCGTGGTACTGGCTGGGATCGCGTACGTCATCTCGCAGTTCACCGCCACCGGGACCCCGCCTGACCAGTTGACCAGCGGCCAGTTCTATCAGGCCGTCACGTCAGGGCGCGTCCAGAGCGCGACCGTGCTCGCAGGCGACCAGGTCATCAACGGTACCTACAACCCGCTGACCGCTTCGGGACAGGTGTCGAGCCAGACCGCCGACTTCACCGCCACATACATCGGTGACAACGCGATCTCCGACCTGGCCATGAAGTACCCGGTCATCAAGGTCGACGCGCAGAAACCCAACGAGTGGGTCTCGATCGGGATCCAGCTCCTGCCGATCCTGCTGATCGTCGGCGTGATGTTCTTCTTCATGCAGTCCATGCAGGGCGGCAACAGCCGCGTGATGTCGTTCGGCAAGGCAAAGGCCAAGCGGGTGACCCGCGACCAGCCGCGTATCACGTTCAAGGACGTCGCGGGCGTGGACGAGGCGGTGGAGGAGCTCGAGGAGATCAAGGAGTTCCTCGAGAACCCCGGCAAGTTCCAGGCCCTCGGGGCGAAGATCCCGAAGGGCGTGCTGCTCGTCGGCCCTCCAGGCACCGGCAAGACGCTGCTGGCGCGCGCCGTCGCAGGCGAAGCGGGAGTGCCGTTCTTCTCCATATCCGGTTCTGACTTCGTCGAGATGTTCGTCGGCGTCGGCGCCAGCCGCGTGCGCGATCTGTTCGAGCAGGCCAAGGCGGCGTCCCCGTGCATCGTGTTCGTGGACGAGATCGACGCGGTCGGGCGCCAGCGCGGCGCCGGCCTCGGCGGCGGTCACGACGAGCGCGAGCAGACACTGAACCAGCTGCTCGTCGAGATGGACGGGTTCGACATCAAGGACAACGTCATCCTCATCGCGGCGACGAACCGCCCCGACATCCTCGATCCGGCGCTCCTGCGTCCGGGCAGGTTCGACCGTCAGGTCGTCGTGGACCGTCCCGACCTCAAGGGCCGCATCGGGATCCTGAAGGTCCACATCAAGGGCAAGCCGATCAACCCGGACATCGACATCGAGGTGCTGGCCCGCCGCACGCCGGGCTTCACCGGCGCCGACCTCGCGAACCTCGTGAACGAAGCGGCGCTGCTGTCCGCCCGCCACGGCCGCAAGCAGGTCGAGATGGTGGAGCTGGAAGAGGCGATCGACCGCGTCGTCGCCGGCCCCGAGAGACGCAGCCGCCTCATCTCGGACGACGAGAAGAAGGTCATCGCGTATCACGAGTCCGGGCACGCGATCGTCGGGCACAAGCTCCCGGCCACAGACCGCATCCACAAGGTGACGATCATCCCGCGCGGACGGTCGCTCGGCAGCACATGGCATCTGCCGGAGGAGGAGAAGTTCCTCGGCAGCAAGAAGGCGATGCTCGACGACCTGGCCTCGATGCTGGGCGGTCGCGTGGCCGAGGAGCTGGCGCTCGGGGACATCACCACCGGAGCCAGCAACGACATCGAGCGCGCGACCAAGCTCGCTCGCGCGATGGTCACGCAGTACGGCATGTCGGACAAGCTCGGACCGATGATGCTCGGCGAGCCGCAGCATGAGGTCTTCCTCGGTCGCGACTTCGGCGCCACCCCCGACTACTCGCAGGAGATCGCGTTCGAGATCGACAAAGAGGTGCGGCGCATGATCGACAGCGCCTTCGACCGTGCCAAGGCGATCATCGAGGAGCACCGCGACAAGCTGGACCTCATGGCCCGGGCGCTCATCGACCGCGAGACGCTGGACAAGGACGAACTCGACGCGATCTTCGGCGGCACGTGGGACGAGTACCTCGCGAAGGAGACCGCAGAGCACGAAGCGGCCGAGGCGGAAGCGGCTGCCGAGAAGCCGAAGCGGGTCCGGCGAAAGAAGTCGGACGACACCGTCGTCGGACCGTCCGAGACGCCGCCGGGCGCCGAACCGATCGCCGACCTCTAGGTCTACCTCCGCCGGCGCGCGCGGGCGCGCTCGGACTGCACGCGAGAGGGCCCGGATACCCGGGGCCCTTCTCGTCGGCCCGTCTGTCCCGTGGCCGGTTGCGGCATACTGACCGTGATGACCCGCGCGCTCACGCGCGCATGCGATACGGGAGCCGCAGCATGGACAAGTCCAAGATCAAGGCGGGCGTTCGGCTCATCCTCGAGGGAGTCGGCGAGGACCTGAACCGCGAGGGGCTGCTCGGTACTCCCGAGCGCGTCGCCTCGATGTACGAGGAGATCTTCGCGGGGCTGACGGCCGATCCGGCCGAGCACTTCTCCGTGACCTTCGACGAGGGCCATCAGGAGATGGTGCTGGTGCGCGACATCCCGCTGTACTCGGTGTGCGAGCACCACCTGCTGCCGTTCGTGGGACGCGCACACGTCGCCTACATCCCCGGCCCCGACGGCCGAGTCTGCGGACTGTCGAAGTTGGCGCGCGTGGTGGACGTGTTCGCCAAGCGCCCGCAGGTGCAGGAGCGGCTGACGTCGCAGGTCGCGGACACGATCGTACGGTACCTCGCGCCTCAGGGCGTCATCGTCGTCATCGAGGCGGAGCACCTGTGCATGTCGATGCGCGGGGTCCAGAAGCCCGGCGCGATCACCACGACCTCGGCCGTGCGTGGCATCTTCCGGACGAAGGCCGCGACGCGGGCCGAGGCGATGTCGCTCATCAAGGGCAGCCGGTGATGGACGGTCCGCAGGTCTGGCGGTGCGGGGGGTTCGCCCTCGACCTCGCCCGGCCGCTCGTGATGGGCATCCTGAACGTCACGCCCGACTCGTTCTCCGATGGCGGTTCGTACATCGATCGCGACGCTGCGGTGACCGCAGCCGTCCGCATGCTTGCCGACGGCGCCGACGTCATCGACGTGGGCGGCGAGTCGACCCGGCCGGGTGCTGAACCGGTGACGGCGGTGCAGGAGGCCGCCAGGGTCGCAGGCGTCATCGCCGCGCTCGCCGAGCAGGGGGCCTGCGTCTCGGTGGACACCCGCCATGCGCTTGTTGCCTCCGAGGCGCTGTCCGCTGGCGCTTCCATCGTCAACGACGTTTCCGGTTTCACCGATCCGGAGATGGTGCGGGTGGCGGCTGACAGCGATGCGGGCCTGGTCGTCATGCACATGCGTGGCGAACCGCGAACGATGCAGGAGGCCCCGGCGTACGCGGATGTTGTCGCGGAGGTCGCCGAGTTCCTTTCGCGTCAGGCGGTCGCGCTCGAGCGCGCGGGCGTCGCGCGCGACCGGATCGCGATCGACCCCGGCATCGGCTTCGGCAAGACCACCGAGCACAACCTCGCGCTGTTGCGGCGGCTGCCCGAGCTCGAGGCTCTCGGCTTCCCGGTACTGGTGGGCGCGTCCCGCAAGCGCTTCATCGGAGAGATCACCGGCGTTGTGGAGCCGCAGGCGCGAGTAGCCGGTTCGGTCGCCGCCGCACTCGAAGCGGTGCGACGGGGCGCAGCGGTCGTGCGCGTGCACGACGTCGCAGCGACGGTGCAGGCGCTCGCGATGGTGCGGGCGGTCGAAGAGGAGGCGCACGCGCGATGAGCGACCAGGACGGACGTCCACTCACACCGCGCGCGGAGTCCGCGCTCGGCGCTTTCCTGACCGGCGGGCTTCCCGGCCTGCTCGGAGCGCTCGACACCGGGGAGTCCTCCGACGACGACATCGAGGACCCGGAGGCGCTGCGGCGCGCGGAGGACGCGGTCGCGCGCGAGTCCCGCGAGACCGCGCCACGGCCCCGACCCGCCTCGCGCCGGATCGACGAGCCGTGGACGGCGGTGGCGATGCAGGTGACGCCCGGCGACAGCGCCGGGCTCGAGGACGTCGTGCGCGCCCTCGGATCCGAAGGAATCGACATCGGTTGGGACCCCTACGATCCGCGTGACACGGTGAGCTTCACCGCCCCGGTCGTGGGCGTCACCGCCCGCAAGCTGTTCTCCATCCAGGTTCCGGTCTCACAGGTGCCCCGCGCGCGCGAGTGCCTGTACGGCGCGCCGCCTCAGGGCGTCACCTACCTCGTCCCCGCAGCGGGAGCCGGCTCCGCGGCACCTACGGACGCAGCCTCTCTGGACTCGGATGCGGACTACGGCTTCGAGTCGTCGCCACCACCGTCGCGGCAGGTGAGCAAGGACGGGTTCCCGCTGTCGGACAACCGGCGACTCGAGCGCATGGCGGGCGACGGCCCTTCCGTCCTGGTCATGGTCATCGCCGCCGTCACGATGGTGAGCGTCTTGGTCATCATCATCGGCACGCTGATCACTCTGTTCGGCCTGCGGTGACGCGCGCCTTCGTCGGGATGGGCTCGAACCTGGGCGACCGGCTCCGGAACCTCACGGCCGCCCTCGCAGCCCTCGAAGCCGCCCCGGGCATCACCGTCGCCGCCGTCTCGCGCGTCTACGAGTCCGAGCCGTGGGGGGTGGCGGACCAGCCCGCGTTCGCCAACGTCGTCGTCGCACTCGACACGACCGTCGGTGCCCACGACCTCCTGACGGCGTGCAAGCGGATCGAGACGGGTCTGGGGCGGACAAAGGGCGTCCGCTACGGCCCGCGGGCGATCGATCTGGACGTGCTCCTGTACGGCGACGAGGTCCTCGACACCCCCGAGCTCACCGTGCCGCACCCGCGCTTGCTCGAGCGGGACTTCGTTGTGACGCCGCTGCTCGAGGTCGCGCCCGGGGTGAGGCTGCCGGGGGGCGCTCCGGTGACCCGCGACGGCGCGGTCCACGGGCGCGTGACCGGCATCCTCTCGGAGCGGCTCATGCCCGCCACAGGCTCCGGCGCCGGCGGCGACGGCCCGACCAGCTAGCTCCCGACGAACGGGCGTATGGCCCGCCGGGCGCGGTTCGAACGGTTCCGGCCGGTGTATACTTCGCGCGATCCTGAACCCCGGACCACCGAGAGGAATCCGCGCTATGCAGTGCACGAACTGCGGAGCCGAACTGCAGGCTGGAGCGACGGTCTGCCCGTCCTGCGAGGCGCGCGTCGTCCTGAACAAGCAGGCTGTCGCCACCCCCCGCAAGCGCGCCGCATCACCCGTGCCGCGGCCGGCGGCCAAGCCCGCCGCGGGCTCCTCCGTCAAGGCCCCGAAGGAACCGAAGGCTCCCAAGGTGCGCGACGGTTCCGAGCCTCCCGCTTGGGTCAGGCCCGTGGTGTTCGTCGTCGTCGCTCTCGTCATAGCGGGCGGCGCCTGGTTCATCTACTCGGTGCTCAACGCCGGCCCCAACACTCCGGACGGCGCGGCCGTCCGATTCATGCAGGCGTACGCCGCCTATGACGCGCAGGGGATGCTCGACAACAGCACGCACGCGAGCTTCACCGCGACCGATCTCGCGACCTTCCAGCACGACATGGCGAGCGCGCCGGCCGATGCGAAGGCCCACCCGATCTACACCGACATCAAGGTCTCGAGCGTCACGATCGAGCCGGCCGACCCGAACACGGCGGTCGTGAAGATCTCGGCGATGATGCTGGACACCATCGCGGCGCAACCGAGCGCTGCCGCCACGGCCACGGCGACCTACTCGCCTCGTGACGAGACGCTCACAGTCGTGAAGTCCAGCGCGGGCAAGTGGCTCGTGAAGTGGAACTGAGCCGCTCCCATTGGATCGCGCGAACCTCCCGAAGGGCCTCACGAGCGTGAGGCCCTTCGTCTTGCCTGACACGGCCGCAGCGAGGGTCTCGACGCTCCGAGACGGTCGCGCGGGCGCGCTTTCCCTGTAGCGGATGCGCCTTTACGCAGGGATTCGGGTCCCGAACGCGAATCTCAACCGAAAGCGCCGGCCACGCGAGCGAGGACGAGGGGAGTGGTGTCGATGTATCCGGAAAGCGTCCTCATCGCCGCCCTCGCCTGCGGCACCGGCGTCCTGTTCGTCCTCCTGCTCTACGGCGTTGTCGCGCTGCTCTCGCCAAAGCGCCCCAGCGCGCTCAAGGACGCCAGCTACGAGTGCGGGCACGAGCCGGTCGGCACTCCGCGCGCACCGTTCCGCGTGCAGTACTACGCCATCGCGATCGTCTTCCTGATCTTCGACGTGGAGACGGCGTTCCTGTACCCGTGGGGACTCGTCGTCCGTTCGATGGGCTGGGCGGCCTACGGCGAGATGGCCCTCTTCGTGGCGGTTCTCGTGGTCGGGCTCGTCTACGCGTGGCGCAAGGGGGTGCTCAAGTGGGTCTAGTCGACAACGCCGAGCAGCCCGGATTCGTCACCACCACGCTCGACAAGCTCCTCCGCTGGGGCCGCAGCCGTTCGATGTGGCCGGTCAACGCGGGCATCGCGTGCTGTTCGCTCGAGATGATGACCACCGGCGCGGCGCGCTACGACTTCGACCGCTTCGGCATCATGTTCCGGTCTTCGCCTCGCCAGGCCGACGTGATGATCGTCCCGGGCCCGATCACGAAGAAGATGGCCCCCATCGTGCTGCGGGTCTACAACCAGATGGCGGAGCCCCGCTGGGTCATCGCGATGGGCAGCTGCGCGATCTCCGGTGGCACCTTCGTCGACTCGTACAACGTGCTCCCCGGCTGCGACACGATCCTGCCGGTGGACATCTACATCCCCGGATGCCCTCCGCGTCCCGAGGCGCTGCTGTACGGGTGCCTTCAGCTCAAAAAGCAGATCTCCGAGACGAGCGGGATCGGGACCTCGCGCAGGACGCTGTACGTGCCCCCGGTGCTTCCGCCGGAATGGTCGGAGGAGCTGCTTGAGGAGTACGGAGCGGGCGACCAAGCCGGCTACATCGACGTCGAGGGCTCGGCTCCCGCGGTCGTCGAGGCCGCGTTCGAGTCCGGCATGGCGCAGATCGAGCCGGAGACGCCCGACACGCCCGACACGCCCGACGCAGAGTCCCCCGGGGCGCGTGATGATGAGGCCTGAGCTGACCGAGATACTGGCGCGCCACGGGGCCACGTTCCACGGGCTCGGCTTCGACCCGCGGGCGGACGTCGCGCGTGCGGACTGGCGCGCATGCGCCGCGGAGCTTCGTGCCGCAGGTGTGCGCTTCTTCGACATCACGGCTATCGACCGCGGCGAGGCGGTGGAGCTGATCCTCGTGCTCGTCGATCCCCCTGCCATGCAGCTCGAGATCCGCACGTCGTGCCCGAACGAGGACCTGCGCGCCGGCTCGCTCTCAGGCGTCTTCCCGCCGGCGGAGTGGGGCGAGCGCGAGGTGTTCGACCTGTTCGGCGTCGTCTTCGACGGCAACCCGGACATGACCCGGATCCTGCAGCCCGAGAGCTCGACGATCTTCCCGCTGCGCCGTTCCTTCATCCTGGAGGAGCGGCCATGGTGAACTTCGCCCGCGACGGGGTCCAGGGCGCGACCGAGACGATGCTGCTCAACATCGGGCCGCAGCACCCGTCCACGCACGGGGTCCTCCACATCATGACGGAGGTCGCCGGTGAGACGATCGTCAACGCCAAGCCGGTCATCGGCTACCTGCATCGCGGCATCGAGAAGCTTGCCGAACACCGCACTTGGCAGCAGGACATCGTGCTCACCGACCGGCTCGACTACGTCGCGCAGTTCAGCAACGAGTGGGCGTACTGCCGCGCGGTGGAGAAGCTGGCCGGTGTCATCGTCCCGGAGCGCGCGGAGTACCTCCGCACGCTGATGGCCGAGCTCAACCGCATCACGAGCCACCTCATCTGGTATGCGGGCGTCACGATGGACATCGGAACGCTGGGCACCCCGTTCATCTACGCGTGGGTGGCTCGCGAGAAGATCTTCGACTTCTTCGAGAACGTGACCGGCGCGCGCATGATGCCCAACTGGATGCGCATCGGAGGAGTGCGGACCGACATCGACGCGGCGCTCCTGTCGGATATGCGCGCGTTCCTCGAGACGGACTTCCCCAAGGAGTGCGATGTCTACGAGGCGCTGCTCACCGGAAACGAGATCGTCGTCTCCCGTATGAAGGGCGTCGGCGTGTTCTCGGTCGAGCAGCTCGTCGAGTGGGGGGTCACCGGGCCGGCGCTGCGGGCCTCCGGCTCCACGATCGACCTGCGCCGCGATGCCCCGTACGGTGCCTACGCCAAGCTCGATTTCGAGGTCTGCACCGATGAGGTCGGCGACTCGCTCGCACGCGCCCGTGTGCGGCTTCGCGAGATCCGCGAGTCGGCGAAGATGTGCATACAGATCATCGACTTGCTGCCCGAGGGCGATATCCAGACCAAGACCCCGCGAGCGCTCAAGCCGCCCGAGGGCGACGTGTGCGTCCGCACCGAATCGCCCCGCGGCGAGCTGGGGATCCTGGTCGCGTCCGACGGCACCACCAAGCCGCTGCGATTCCGCGTGCGCTCGCCGATCTTCTACAACCTCTCCGCCATGCCGCACATGCTCCCCGGTCACCTGCTCGCCGACATGCTCGTCATCTTCGGCGGCATCGACACGTCCATGGGGGAGATCGACCGATGAGCGGCGACATGTGGCTGCGGACGATCCTGTGGCTGGTGGGACTGCTGCTGCTCATCGCGGTGGTCACGGTCATGGGCGTGTGGTGGGAGCGCAAGTTCATCGGGCATCTGCAGCGTCGCCGCGGCCCGCTCCACAACGGGTTCCACGGGCTGCTCCAGCTGCCGGCCGACATGGTGAAGATGATCTCGAAGGAGGACATCGTCCCGTCGGGCGCCGACCCGTGGCTGTTCCAACTCGGGCCGATACTGGCGGTCATGCCGGCCATCGCTGCGATGTCCGCGCTCGTCTTCTGGCCGGGGTTCGGGCTGCTCGACATCAACCACGGGCTCTTCTACATCTTCGCGTTCCAGACGCTCATCCCGCTCGCGTTCGCGGTCATCGGCTGGAGCTGCGCGAGCAAGTTCACGCTGATGGGGGGCTTGCGCGCCGCAGCCCAGCTCATCAGCTACGAGATCCCGATGCTGCTCGCGGCGCTCGGCGTGGTGATGGCCGCCGGTTCGATGAGGTTCTCGACGATCATCGCCGCGCAGTCGGATGTCTGGTACATCGTCAAGCAGCCGGTGGGCTTCGTGGTCTTCCTCATCGCGATACTCGCCGAGATGAACCGCACCCCGTTCGACCTGCCGGACGCCGAGTCGGAGCTCGTCGCCGGATTCCAGACCGAGCTGTCGGGCATGAAGTTCGGTTTCGTGCAGCTTGCCGAGTACGCGGCGCTGTTCGTCGGCTCGTACCTCGTCGCGGCGCTGTTCCTCGGAGGCTGGACGATGGGGTTCTTGGGGGCTTCGCCGGTCTGGCTGCTGCTCAAGATGGTGCTCGTGATGAGCCTCACGATGTGGTTCCGCGGCACGTTCCCCCGTCTGCGGATCGATTCGATGATGGCCATGTCGTGGAAGTGGCTCATCCCCATCGCGCTCGTGAACATCATGGCGGTCACCGCGCTCGCGCTGTGGCTGCCCGGCATCTACTAGGAAGAGGGGAGGCGACGTGTTCGGACAGGGACTGATGAAGGGCCTCGCGATCACGATGCGCCACGCCCTCGGCCGCCCGGTCACCGAGCTGTATCCGTACGAGCACAAGAACCCGCCCGCGAACTCGCGGACGTTCCTCGCCATGCACGTCCTGGAAACCGGCGAGTCCGCGTGCCGGGCGTGCAACACGTGCGTGGTGGGCTGTCCGGACCACGTGCTCAAGCTCGTGAGGAACCCCGATGACAACCGCCACGCGCTCGAGTTCGTCGTGAACTCCGGCCGGTGCTGCTTCTGCGGGCTGTGCGTCGAGAACTGCCCGTACGAGTCCCTGTACTTCACGCAGGAGTACGAGCGAGCGACCGACGACAAGGATGCGCTCATCTACCACCTCGTGCACGAAGGTCACCCCACGCACGCGGGCGAGGTGACGAAGCCATGACCGGCACCGTGTTGTTCTTCCTGATCGCGGGCGTGATCGTCGCCAGCTCGGTGGCGATGCTCGTCAGCCGCGACTTCGTGCGCAGCGTGCTGTTCCTGCTGCTCGCGCTGTGCTCGTTCGCCGGGCTCTACGCGCTGCTGGATGCCACGTTCCTGGCGCTACTGCAGCTGTTCCTGTTCGCGGGCGCAGTGACCGTGGTGCTCGTGTTCGTCGTGATGCTCACACGCCCGCAGATCGCGGACTTCCGGACGCTGCTCCAGCGGCAGACCGCGTTCGCGGCTGTCGCCGTGGTCGCCATCTCGGTCCCGATGCTCGACGCGCTGGTCCGTCTCGCCTCCAGCCTCCCCGCGGCCGGAACGTCTGCCGCTTCCACCAGCGATCTCGCCCGCGCGCTCATGGGCGACTACGGAGCGCCGTTCGAGCTTGCGTCGGTCGTGCTGCTCGCGGCGCTCGTCGGCGCGATCTACCTGGCAAGGGAGGCGGAGTAGATGGTGCCGCCGCTCTACTTCATCGTGCTGGGCGCGATCGTCTTCCTGATCGCGATGCTCGGCTTCCTCACGCGGCGAAGCCTCATACAGGCGCTCATGTGCCTGGAGCTGATGGCGTCCGCGGTGACGCTCACGTTCCTCGCTGTGGGGCGGACGATGCCCGACGGCGGACTCGAGGGCATGGTCCTCGCGACGTTCCTGATCGTGATCGGCGCCGCCGAGGTCGGCATGGGGCTCGCGATCGTGATGCTGTACTTCCGCCGCCACGGCGACGCCACGACCGACGACATAGACCTGTTGGGGGGCTAGGAGATGTCGCTGGTGCTCATAGCGGCGCTCGTCCCCGGCCTGCCAGCGGCAGCCGCGGTCCTACTCGCCCTGTTCGGGCGGCGGATCGGCGAGAAGTGCGCGTGGATCTCGGTCGGCGCGCTCGCCGGCTCGCTCGTGGCCGCCATCTACCTGCTGGTGATGGCGTTCCAGGGCGGTGGCGAAGGCCCGCTCGTGCACGCGACGTTCGAGTGGATGCGGATCGGCGGCGTCAACGTCGACTTCGGCCTGTACGTGGACGGCCTGTCCGCGGCGGTGCTGGTGATGGTCGCCGCTGTCGCGTGCATGGTCTTCGTCTATGCGATCGGATATATGCACGGTGACGAGCGGTTCCCTGTCTTCTTCTCGATCTTCTCGCTGTTCACTGCGAGCATGTTCGGCGTCGGGACGTCGTCGAGCCTGCTCCAGCTGATGGTCTTCTGGGAGATCATGGGCGTGTGCTCGTTCCTGCTCATCGGCTACTACTACGAGCGCGAAGAGGCACGCAGGGCCGCGTTCAAGGCGTTCATCACCACCCGCATCGGTGATATGGGCTTCCTCCTGGCGGTCGCGGTGCTGCTTGGGAAGTTCGGCACCGTCGACATCCCCACGCTGATGGCGCGCGTCGAAGAGGTGGCGCCGGGGATGCAGGGATTCCTGTGGCTGATGTGCGCGCTGCTGTTCATCGGCGCGGTGGCCAAGAGCGCTCAGTTCCCGATGTACATATGGCTGCCTGACGCGATGGCCGGCCCGACGCCGGTCTCCGGCCTGCTCCACTCCGCCACGATGGTCGCCGCGGGCGTCTTCCTCATCCTGCGGACGTTCCCCATGTTCGAGGCGGCGCACTTCCTGCCGATGATCGCGGGCGCGGGCATCTTCACCGCGGTCTACGGTGCCGCGCTCGCGCTCACCGAGACCGACATCAAGCGGATGCTGGCATACTCCACCATGAGCCAGCTCGGCTACATGATGGCCGCGCTCGGGTGCGGCGGGTACGTCGCGGCCATCTTCCACCTGATCGCCCACGGCTTCTTCAAGAGCCTTCTGTTCCTGAGCGCGGGTTCCGTGATCCATGGGGCGCACACCCAGGACATCCGCGAGATGCGCGGGGTCGGCAAGACGATGCCGATCACGGCGGCCTGCTTCCTGGTGGGCTCGCTGGCGATCGCGGGCATCCCGCCGCTTTCCGGCTTCTTCTCCAAGGACGCGATCCTCGCCTCGATGCTCGGCTACGCGGGGACGGCGCCGGTCGAGGGCGGCATCATCCTGCTCGTCGGACTCATGACCGCGGTGCTCACCGCGTTCTACATGTTCCGCGTGTACTTCGGCGTGTTCACCGGACCCGGCAAGAAGTACCACGAGTCGTCGAAGTTGATGCTGGTCCCGATGATCGTGCTGGCCTCGATCGCCGCCGTCGCGGGCGTCATCAACCTCCCGGGAATGGGCCTGTCGCTCGCAGGGTTGCTGGAGCCGGGCAAGCTCGAGAGTGCGGTGCCGTGGCTGATGGCGCTTTCCGCCGGGGCGGCCGGCGCGGGCCTCTACATCGCCTGGGAATCGACACGCCTGCGCGCGGCGCTGCACGGGACCGGTCCGCTCCCGCGCCACCTGCAGGTCCTGTATGGCGGCATCTTCCTGCGGCCGGTGTTCGGGGTGTCGCGCTTCCTGCGTGAGCTGAAGATGGACCAGATCATCATGGGCATCGTGGTGAAACCCGTGCTCTGGTTCTGCGAGCTCGCGGCGAAGCTGAACCCCGACGTGCTGTACATGTCGGTCTTCGTGGGCGGCGTCGGGCGGGTGGCCGAGGGCCTCGCGGTGATCGACACGCGGGTGGTCGATGGGTTCGTCAACGGCGTCGGCCGCTACGGCCTCGGGATCGCACGCGCGGTCGGGCTCGTGGACGTGCGCGGGGTCGATGGCGCCGTCAACGGGGTCGCCGACGGCACGATCGCGATCGGCCGCGTCTTCAAGCGCCTGCAGACCGGTGTCACCGCGAACTACGCGCTGTTCATGATCGTGCTGGGCGTCGCCATCTTCTACGTGGCGTGGTGGTTGGTCCGATGAAAGGAACACCCGTGCTCTCGATCCTGCTGCTCGTCCCGCTCGCGGCCTCCGTGGTGGTGCTGCTGTTGCCTGCGTCCCAGGCGAAGCTCATCAAGTGGTTCACAGTAGTCGCCACCGGGATCGCGCTCGCGGTCTCGCTCGCGGTCCTCGGCGCCTTCAGCGTCGGGTCCTCCGGCATGCAGATGCTCGAGACGGTGCCGTGGGTGCCGTCGGTCGGCATGGCGTACAAGCTCGGCATCGACGGACTGTCGCTGCCGCTCGTGCTGCTGACCACGCTGCTGTGCTTCCTCTCGGCCCTCTACACGCTGCGGCTCGAGAAGCAGGTCAAGGCGTTCTGCTTCCTGCTCCTGCTGCTGCAGATCGGGATGATCGGCGTGTTCCTGGCGCTCGACGCGGTGCTGTTCTACGTGTTCTGGGAGCTCGTGCTCGTCCCGATGTTCTTCATGATCGGGATCTGGGGCGGGGACAACCGCCGCTACGCCAGCGTCAAGTTCTTCATCTACACGCTGGTCGGCTCGGTCATCATGCTGCTCGGCCTGCTGCTCCTGTACTTCTGGGGTCCGCGGACGTTCGACCTCCAGGCGATCGTCGCGTGGGGGCAGGCCGGCAAGTTCACGCTGGAACAGCAGTACTGGATCTTCGGCGCGTTGTTCCTCGGGTTCGCCGTCAAGGTGCCGATCTTCCCGTTCCACACCTGGCTGCCGGACGCGCACGTCGAGGCGCCGACCGTGGGTTCGGTGCTGCTGGCCGGCGTGCTGCTGAAGATGGGCGGCTACGGGCTGCTGCGCGTATCGCTCGGGGCGCTCCCGCAGGCGTTCGTCGACTTCTCGCCGTACCTCGCGGCGCTCGGGGTGATCGGCATCGTGTACGGGTCGGCAGTGGCGCTGACGCAGAAGGACCTCAAGAAGATGGTCGCGTACTCGTCGGTGAGCCACATGGGATTCGTCGTGCTCGGCATCGCGGCGGCAACTTCAGCCGGCGTTGATGGCGCGGCTATGCAGATGTTCAGCCACGGCATCATCACCGGCATGCTCTTCTTCCTGGTCGGGATGATCTACGAGCGCTATCACACGAAGGAGATCGCGCGTCTTCGCGGCATCATCACCTCGGTGCCCGCGCTCGGGATCATCTTCACGTTCGCGTGCTTCGCGTCGCTCGGCCTTCCCGGCCTGGCAGGTTTCGTGGGCGAGTTCACCTCGCTCATGGGCGGCCTGCAGGTGTTCCCGCTGATCACCGCGTTCGCGGTCATCGGCATCGTGCTGACGGCCGCGTACTTCCTGCGCACGATGCAGGCGATCATCTTCGCGCCGGCCGACGACAATTCGGCGCTCTACGACGGTCCGAAGAAGATGGCGTGGACAGAGCTGGTGGCCGTCCTTCCGCTGGCGACGGTCGCCCTCGCACTCGGACTGTTCCCGGCGCCGTACTTCAACATCGTCGACCCGGTCGCCCGGACGCTCGCCGCGATGGTCGGGCGGTGACGGTTTGAGAGAGTTGCTCGCCTTCTCCCCGGAGATCGTGATCACGCTCGCAGGCGTGGGCGTGATCCTGTTCGACGCGCTGTGGCCCGGACAGGGCCGCGTCGAACGCTGGATCACGCTTGGGGCGATGGCGTTGGCGGCAGCGTGCGCGGTCTACGTCGCGATGAACCCGGGCCTGTACGACGTGTACTTCTCCGGCTCGCTCCGCGTGGATGCCACAACGACCTTCGCGCGGCTCGTGTTCATGGCGGCGGGCATGCTCATCGTGCTGTCGTCTTGGGCGACGCAGGGCGAGGGCGACACCGCCGAGTACTACGGGTTGCTGCTCCTCTCGCTGCTGGGCGAATCGGTCATCGTTACCGCGCAATCGCTGCTGCTGCTGTTCATCGGGATCGAGCTGCTGGCGCTGCCGTGCTACGCGCTGATGGCGATCCGGAAGCATCTGCCCGGCGCCGTGCGCGCGGCGCTCAAGTACTTCCTGCTCGGGATGTTCGCCTCGATCGTGATGCTGTACGGCGTTGCGATCCTGTTCGGCTCGCTGCGGACGATCGGCTACGCGAACGGGTTGTTCCCGGCAGCCGGCGTGCTCGACGCGACGCGGAACTCGGTCGCGATGCTCGGGTTCCTGTTCCTGTTCGTCGGCATCGGCTTCAAGGTGACCGCCTTCCCGTTCCACTTCTGGAGCCCGGACGTATACGCCACCGGCTCGACGCCGATCGTGGCATACGTTGCCACCGTGCCGAAGGTCGCCGTCATGCTGGCGCTGTGGCGGATCCTCGGGCCCGGCTTCGGCGCGGCGTATCCCGTTGGCGGGATGTTCATCGCGATCATCGCGGTGGCGTCGATGATCTACGGCAACATCGTCGCCTTGCTGCAGGACGACGTGCGCCGGATGCTCGCGTACTCGGGCGTGGCGAACACCGGCTACATGCTCATCGCCTTCGTGGCGGGCGGCGCAGCGTCCGGCACTGCGCTGGCGTTCTTCCTGGTCGTGTACGTGTTCGGCAACCTGGGAGCGTTCCTCGTGGTCATGGCCCTCGGGGTCGACCGCAAGGTGTCGATGCGTGACTTCTCGGGCTTGGGCGCGCGCAACGGGCTCGTGGCCGCGGCGATGGCTCTGTGCCTGTTCTCGCTGGCGGGCACGCCGCCGCTGGCCGGCTTCTTCGGCAAGTTCGCGCTGTTCAAGGCGGCGGTCGATAGCGGGTATGCATGGCTGGCGCTCGTGGCGCTCATCACCACCGTCATCTCCGTGGGCTACTACCTCAAGATCGCGACGCAGATGTACGGCGGGATCGTCGCGCCGCAGCCGGCGGATGCGGCCGCCGACGAGGCGATAGTGCTCACACCTTCCGCGCGCTTCACGGTGGCTCCGGCGCTCACGGCCGCGATCCTGGTGTGCGCGGCCGCCGCCGTCCTGCTGGGTATGTTCGGCGTCAGCTTGCTGACCGGCTGATGGCACATGCCGCACCGGTCTAGCCCGGTGTTGCGGTGCTATGATGACGCCCCCGCCACCCGCGAGGACTTTCGATGGGACCGCCTGGACCCCGGGGACGGGGCTGGGACGGTGGATCGGAAAGGAGGACGCCGTGAGCGTCCACACTCCGGCCGGCTTCGACCGGCCTGTCACCACAGCCACCTTCCGCGCGCGCAAGAGCGCCGGGCAGCGCATCGCGATGATCACCGCCTACGACGTCTCTTCCGCGCGCCTCGTCGACGCCGCCGGCGTCGACGCAATCCTGGTGGGCGACTCGATGGGCATGACCGTGCTCGGATACCCGTCCACGCTGCAGGTCACGATGGACGACATGCTGCGCGCTGCGGCTGCGGTCGCCCGAGGCACGAGCCACGCGCTCGTCGTCGGCGACATGCCCTTCATGAGCTACCAGGCGTCCCCGGAAGACGCCATGCGCAACGCGGGGGCGTTCCTGGCGGCAGGAGCGGGAGCGGTGAAACTCGAGGGCGGCGAGCACATGGCGGACACGGTCCGTCGTCTGGTCGCCGCCGGCATCCCCGTGATGGGGCACCTGGGGCTCACCCCGCAGTCGGTCAACCAGCTCGGCGGCTACAGGGTGCAGGGCAAGGACACCGCCGCAGCACTCGCGCTGCTCGACGACTGTCGCGTGTTGCAGGACGCGGGCGCGTTCGCGATCGTGCTCGAATGCATCCCGGCCGAACTGGCCGCCATCGCCAGCGCGGAGCTCGCCATCCCGACGATCGGTATCGGGGCGGGAGCGGGCTGCGACGGCGAGGTTCAGGTGTTCCACGACATGCTCGGCTTGGGCGGCGACTTCACGCCTCGCCACGCGAAGCGCTACGCGGAACTGGGAGCGGCGGTGACCGCCGCCGTGGCGGCCTACGCGGACGATGTAAGGCGGAAGGCGTTCCCGGGCGAGGAGCAGTCCACTCACCTCGACGCCGGCGTTCTCGACGAGGTCCGCGGCTCCCGTGCGGGCACCGTCCGCCGGATCGCGGGCGAGTGAGCATGGAGCGCGTCTCTTCCATCGAGGAGGTACGAAGCGTCCTGCGCCGGCCGCGTGTCGAGGCGCGCACGATCGGCCTCGTGCCGACGATGGGCGCGCTGCATGAAGGGCACCTCTCCCTTGTGGCCGTGTCCCGCGCCCGTTGCGACCTCACCGTCGTCTCGGTGTTCGTGAACTCGACGCAGTTCGGCGAGGGCGAGGACTTCGACGCCTACCCGCGCGACCTCGACGCCGATGCCGAACTGCTCGACGGGGCGGGCGTCGACGTGTTGTTCGCACCGAGCACGGCCGTGATGTATCCCGAGGGCGCCGTCACGCGCGTCGATCCCGGTCCGATGTCGCAGATGTGGTGCGGGGTCAGCAGGCCGATCCACTTCGCCGGGGTCGCCACCGTCGTCACGAAGCTCCTCAACATAGTCGGCCCCGACGTGGCGTTCTTCGGCGAGAAGGACTACCAGCAGCTCAAGGTTATCGAGCGCGTGGTCGCCGACCTCGACATCCCGACGCACATCGTCGGCTGCGCGATCGTGCGCGAACCCGACGGCCTAGCGCTGTCGAGCCGCAACCGGTATCTCACACCGGAGCAGCGCTCGCACGCGCTCGTGCTCTCGCGGGCGCTCGCGGCCGTGCGCGCACGTGTGGAAGCGGGGGAGACCGACGGCACGGCGCTGCAGCGGGAACTCGCGGAGTCCATCGCGTCAGAGCCCGGCGTCACACTCGACTACGCCGCAGTGGTCGACGCCGAGACGCTCGAGAGTGTGACGGAGTTGCGTCGCGAGGGCCGCGCTCTGGTGGCGGCGCGCGTGGGAAGCGCGCGGCTGATAGATAATGTCGCCCTGCGGCCCGCGCTCTAGGGCCGCCGCGCTGTCCGCTTCTTGACTCGTGTCACGTGACACGTTACAGTTGATCCATGATACGGACGTTCGCCGACAAACAGACCGAGCAGCTCTGGGTGACCGGCAAGATCCGCCGGCTACCACCCGACATCGCTCGCAGGGCATTGCGGAAGCTGTCCGCAATCGATGCGGCGGCCGAAGTCGAGGTGCTGCGCGTGCCGCCGGGTAATCGTCTTCATCTCCTGGACGGCGACCGGGCTGGGCAGCAGTCGATATCGGTGAACGACCAGTGGTGCGTGCGCTTCCGCTTCGAAGACGGCGATGCGTACGGCGTCGAGATCTGTGACTACCACTAGGCATGAGGTGAGCGAGAGATGAGCGTCCCCAACAGCAGGGCCCTACAGCGTCGGCCGATCCATCCGGGTGAGATCCTGCGCGAGGACTTCATGCCCGACTACGGTCTGAGCGTCAGTGGACTCGCGTCGGCGCTCGGAGTGTCGCGTCAGTCGGTCAACGAGCTTCTCCGTGAGCGTCGCGCGGTCAGTCCGGAGATGGCGCTACGCCTCTCCACGCTGTTCGGCAACACCGCAGAGTTCTGGCTGAACCTGCAGCGGTCGGTCGATCTGTACGACGCAGAAGCCGCCATCAAGGACGATGTGAAGCACATCCAGCCCCTCTGCATCGCCTGACCAATCCCCCGATCCGACAGGACGCCCGTGACCGACACCTCCGACATGATCGCCGAGATCCGCGCACTCGCATCCGAGAAGCGCGCGGTCATCCTCGCGCACAACTACCAGCGCGCCGAGGTCCAGGACGTTGCGGACTTCGTGGGCGACTCGCTCGGGCTGTCCCGCACGGCCTCAGATACCGACGCCGACGTGATCATCTTCTGCGGTGTCCACTTCATGGCCGAGACGGCGAAGATCCTGGCGCCCGGCAAGACGGTCGTCCTTCCGGTGATCGACGCCGGCTGCCCGATGGCCGACATGATCACCGCCGAAAAGCTCGCGGCGTGGAAAGCCGAGTACCCCGGTGTGCCGGTGGTCACCTACGTGAACTCCACCGCCGAGGTCAAGGCGCTCACGGACGTGTGCTGCACTTCCGCGAACGCGCCGCAGATCGTGCGGTCGCTGGGGGTCGATCGAGTGCTGTTCGCCCCCGATCGCAACCTCGCCCACTGGGTCGCGGAGCAGGTCCCCGGTGTCGAAGTCATCGCGTGGCAGGGGTTCTGCCCCACGCATGAGCGCATCCGCGCGGAGCACGTGGTCGCCGCGAAGGAAGCGCATCCCGACGCCGAGGTGCTCGCGCACCCGGAGTGCCGCCCCGAAGTGCTCGAGCTGGCGGACGCGGTACTCTCCACGAGCGGGATGCTGCGGTGGGCGGCGGAGTCGCCAGCCACCGGCTTCATCGTGGTCACGGAAGAGGGGCTGCTCCACGGGCTCGAGAAGGCTGCGCCGGGCAAGCGGTTCTTCACGCTCGATCCGTGCGCGGTGTGCCCGAACATGAAGAAGACGACGCTTCCCGACGTGCTGCGCGCGCTGCAGACGCTCGAGCCGCGTATCGAGGTGCCCGACGAGGTCCGCGCCCGTGCGCTGGCTGCGGTCGAGCGCATGGTTGAGATCGGCTGACGCGAAGTGAGCGAGACGAGGGGACCGGCCATGGACGATCCATCCACTGAGAGCACCGCCGCGAGCGTCGCACACCGGCGCCTTCCGAGCGGGCTCGGCCGGCGCTACCTGGTCGGCTTCGACACCGAGGAGCTGACGCAGTTCTCCTCCGACGTGCTCGTCATCGGCAGCGGCATGGCGGGACTGACCGCCGCTCTCGGCGCGGCGGCACGCGGGCTGACCGTCAACCTCGTCACCAAGGGCGAGGTCACCGATACGAACACCTGGTACGCGCAGGGCGGCATCGCCGGCGCGGTCGGCGAGGCGGACTCGGTCGAGCTGCACCTCGCGGACACGCTCGTGGTGGGCGCCGGGCTCTGCGACGAGGACACCGTCCGCGCCGTGGTCGGCGAGGCGGGGGTCGCGCTGCGCGACCTCGTGGCTCTCGGCGTCGACTTCGATCACGAGGCCAACGGCAACATCGACCTACATCGCGAAGGCGGCCACTCCCTGCCGCGGGTGCTGCACTCTGGAGACGCCACCGGGGCCGAGATCCAGAACACGCTGTCCGCCCGCGTCCGCAACGCCGAGCGCGTCACTCTCTTCGAGAACCGATTCCTGGTCGACCTGCTCACCGCGGGCGACCGCTGCGTGGGCGCTCTCATCCACGATCCGACCGCGCGGCGCCTGTCGGTCTTCTGGGCTGACTCCGTGGTACTCGCCACCGGTGGCGCGGGGCAGCTCTACCGCGTGACCACGAACCCGTCGGTCGCCACCGGCGACGGCGTCGCAGCTGCCTGGCGCGCCGGCGCCGAGCTCGCCGACCTCGAGTTCGTCCAGTTCCACCCAACCGCCTTCGACTCCGCTGCCACGCCGAAGTTCCTGATCACCGAGGCGCTGCGCGGTGAGGGCGCGTATCTGCTCGACTGCGAGGAGAACCGCTTCATGCTCGGCGTGCACCCGCTCGCGGAGCTCGCGCCCCGCGACGTGGTGAGCCGCGAGATCGTGAAGGTCATGCAGCGCTGCGGCCGTCCCAACGTGTGGCTCGACGCGAGGCACCTCGGTGAGGCGCTGCTCAAGGCGCGGTTCCCGATGATCTTCGAGACCTGCCTCGAGGCCGGCTACGACCTGTCCCGCGACCTCATCCCGGTGGCGCCCGCCGCGCACTACGCGATCGGCGGCATCCGTGTGGACATCGACGGGCGCACGAGCGTGCCCGGGCTGTACGCCTCGGGCGAGTGCGCATGCTCTGGCCTGCACGGCGCGAACCGCCTCGCCAGCAACTCGCTACTCGAAGGGCTCGTCCTGTCGCGCCGTATCGTGCGGGCGCTCGATCCGGCCAAGGAGAGCGAAGGGCGCCGCGTCATGTCGCCGGAGGAGGAGTCGGTCCAGCTCGTGGCGCTCCCGGTCGCGCGCGAGACGATCCAGTCGCTGATGAGCGAGTTCGTCGGGATGATCCGCACCGAGGAGGGCCTCGCGCGGGCCACGCTCGTGCTCGACGAACTGTGCGGCCTTCTCGACGTGAGCCTGCGCCGCCCGGTGGAGCTCGAGGTCCAGAACATGGTCACGCTCGCGGCGCTCACCACCCATGCCGCCCGGTACCGCACGGAAAGCCGGGGCGCGCACTGGCGCGACGACTTCCCCGCGCGCGACGACGAGCATTGGCGAGTGCACACCGTGTGGAAGCGCGGCGCCAAGCCGCGCCTGGAACCGGTGCGCGGCCCGGGCGCGAGCAGCGATGCGGCCACGTGGCCCGGAGCGGGCGCGTGACGGACGACCTGCGCCTGCCGCCGATCGACGCGATCGTCGCGGCCGCGCTAGCCGAGGACCTCGGGGTCGAGCCGGAGGCGCTCCTCGCGGGCGCACCCGGGCTGCTCGACCGCGACGTGACCGGCGCGCTCCTGCCATCCGGCGCCAGGCTCCGCGGCGTCATCCGGGCCCGCCAGGACGGCGTGGTGTGCGGACTTCCGGTGGCGGCGCGCGTGTTCGAGATGCTCGCCGAGGCCGCCGGAGTCGCCGTGCCGGACTGCTTCCCGCTCGTGCCCGAGGGCGCGCGCGTGGGTGCGGGCAACGTAGCGCTCGAGATCGAGGGAGACGCGCGCGTCATCCTGGCGGGCGAGCGGACCGCGATCGACTTCCTGATGACGCTGTCCGGCATCGCCACTCGCGCGGCCGACTGGCAGGACGCCGCGGGTCCGACGCTGCGCGTGCTCGACACCCGCAAGACGCTTCCGGGGCTGCGCGTGCTCTCGAAGTACGCCGTGCGGGCGGGCGGGGCGTCGAACCACCGTGCCGGCCTCTACGACATGGTGCTCGTCAAGGACAACCACATCGGGGCGGCGGGCGGGATCACCGCCGCCGTGGCAGCGGCTCGCGCGGCCTACTCCGGTCTGCTGGTCCAGGTCGAGGCGGACACCGCTGCGCAGGCCGCCGAGGCCGCCGCGGCGGGCGCGGACTTCGTGCTGCTCGACAACATGGATGATACCGGGCTCACGGAAGCGGTCGCCGCTGTACGGGCGGCCACACCGGTCGATGGCCGCTGCGAGACCGAGGCCTCCGGCGGGATCACGCTCGAGCGGCTCCCGGCGCTGGCAGCCCTCGGCGTCGACCGCGTGAGCGCCTCGGCGCTGACACTCGCCCCGCCTCTCGACTTCGGGCTCGATCTGGACGGGGACCGTCCGTGAGGTGGCCGTGGCAGACGGTGCCCGGCGACGACGGCTTCGAGTGGTCGCTGGGCATGGCACGGCTCATCTGCGGGCTGCTCATGGGGTTCCCGCTGTTCTTCCTCGCGTGTCTCGGGGCGATCCTGCTACAGAACGACGCTCCGCACTACCAGCCGGTCCTCATCGGAGTGCTCGCCGCGTTGGCCGTCGCGATCACACCTGCCGCGCCGTATGTTCGCGAACGGATCGCTCAGGCGGGCATCGTGGTGCACATGGACAACCCGCAGGCCTGGCGTCGCATCCTGCCCGTGTACTCCACGTTCGCGGCGGCCACCATCGCAGGATTCCTCGTGGCGCAGGCGCCCGCGCTGTTCGGGTTCGTAGCCTCGGCGCTCACCCGTGACCTGACGCCGCTCGCGATCGGCTCCGCCGCGAGCTTCGTGGCGTGGGCGATCATGTGGCCGAGCCGCACGCTCTGGTCGCGGTGGACGTTCTTCGCCGGCATCGGGCGGGAGAACCCGCACGTTCCGGAGCCGGACGACGCGCCGCACACGGCGCCGCACACGGATCCAGAACCGATACCGCACGCCGCACCCGACGAGGGGACCTCCGAGTGACGCGCCTTTCCGAAGACCGTCGCAGCCTCGTGCTGGACGCGCTGCGCGGCAACCCGTCCGGCGTTTCCGGTGAGCAGCTCGCGGGCGAGCTCGGCGTCAGCCGGGTGGCCGTGCGCAAGCACATCGAAGCGCTGCGCGACTACGGCTACGGCATCGAGGCCAGGCCGGGGGAGGGCTACCGGCTCCTCTCGGCGCCGGACGCACCTATCCCGCTCGAGATACGGCCGCTGCTCCACGGATCGTTCGTGACGCGGCTCGAGGGCGGCGGCATCACCGGCTCCACCAACGACGATGCGCGCGACCTCGCGATCGCGGGCGCGCCCGAGGGCACCGTCGTGCTCGCCCGTGAACAGACGAAGGGCCGCGGGCGGCTCGGGCGCGAGTGGACATCTCCGGACGGCGGCGTCTACGCATCGGTCGTGCTGCGGCCGGAGGTCGAGCTGCCGGATGCGGTCGTGCTCCCGCTGGTGTTCGGGCTCGGCGTCGCCCGGGCGCTCGACCGGTTCGGCGTCAGCGCGCTGCTCAAGTGGCCGAACGACCTCCTGGCTCCCGACGGCCGCAAGCTGGCAGGAGTCCTGCTCGAGGGGCTGAGCGAGGGATGGCGTGTGAGTTGGGTCGTCGCGGGCGTCGGCGTCAACGTGAGGGAAGCCCCGGCCGGCGCCAACGCCGTCAGCCTGGACGAGCTCGCCGGCCGTCACGTCCCGCTCGCACAGGTCTCCGCGGCGGTGCTCGACGGCGTCGGTGAGGCGTATGACGCATGGAGGACCGGGGGGTTCGCCCCGCTGCGCGAGGCGTACGGCGAGCGCGCGTGGCTCACCGGTCGCGATGTGGCCGTCAGCGACGCGGGCGGGCGGGTCATCGCCGCAGGTCCCGCGGTGGGGATCGACGCGCAGGGGCGCCTGCTCGTCGAGGACGCCGGCGGGATCGTGCCGATCTCTTCCGGTGAGGTCACGCTCCGGGCCGGCTAGACGGGCCGCTCGCATCCGGACACCGCGCCACCTCGGCCGTTGACCGGAGGAGCCTCTCTCGGCTACCGTGAACCGTGCGCACGGAATGGTTTACAGCCCTTCCACGCGCGCACCCGGACACGCAGCCGAGGATTCCCGGAGACCCATGGCCCGCACGCCCGCACACGACCGTCCGCCTGCTCTCGAACTGACCACTTCGGCGCTGCTCGCGGCGCTGCTCGCCGGCTCGGCGGTTGTCGCCGTCCCGATCGGAGCGGTGCCGCTCACCCTGCAGACCCTGGTGCTCGTGCTCATCGCGCTGACGCAGCGGCCGAAGCGCGCTGCGCTAAGCGTGGGCGTGTATCTGGCGGCGGGACTCGTCGGCCTCCCGGTGTTCTCGGGGATGCGCGGCGGCTTCGCTGTGGTGCTCGGGCCAACCGGTGGTTACCTGCTCGGCTTCCTGGCCGGCGCGGTCGCGGGCTCATGGGTGCGCGAGCGGGTGGCGGCTTCGGTCACGTGGCGGGTGGTCTCCGACGCCGTCGCGTCGATCGCCGTGATCGCGGTCGTCTATGCGTTCGGCTGGCTGCAGCTGATGCTTGTCACCTCGATGGGAGCGGTGCCGGCGCTGCTGGTGGGTGTCGTGCCGTTCGTCGTGCCCGACGCGCTGAAGGCGGTCGGCGCGATCGCGCTGGCGCCGCTCGTGCGAGAGGCGATGGGCGCGCGTCCGTAGCCTCACGCGAACGTTGCGCGACTGCCATCCTGCTTGCCCCGCGGCGCGCGTACGATGGCGTCGGGGGCGATGCCGATGCAGGGGCGGCGGGTTCTTTTCTTCGTCGGGCTTCTCGTGATGTTGTGCGTACCAGCCGCGGACCGGGGTGCGAAGGATCCGCAGGCGGTCGCGGTGGCGCTGGCAGACGTGGGACCCACGCCCTCGCCGAAGTGGCTGACCTTCGCCGGGGCGCTGCGGCTGGCGGGCTCGTAGGGCGGTCCGCTACTCCTTGAGCTTCGGCAGCCTCACCGTGAACACCGCACCGCCCTCGGGGCGGTTCGCGGCCTCGATCGTTCCGCGGTGCGAGGTGACGATCGCCTTCACGATGGCCAGGCCCAGCCCGGCGCCGCCGGTGGCCCGGGCACGCGAGTACTGCGCGCGGTAGAAGCGCTGGAAGAGGTTAGCGAGGTCTTCGTCCCGGATGCCGGGGCCTTCGTCGATGACGCGCAGCACCGCGTCGCCGTCCTCCTCGGACAGGGCCACGATCACGCTGCGCCCGGTGGGCGTGTGCCGCACCGCGTTGTCCACGAGGTTGCCCACCACCTGTTGCAGGCGGTCGCGGCTCCCGAGCACAATCGGGGCGGCGCCTTCCACCTGCACCGTCACGCCCCGCTCCATCGCGAGCGGCTCGTTCGCCTCCACCGCGAGGCGGGCCGCCTGCGTGAAATCGACGCGCGCGAGCGGCAGCTCGCCGGTCGCGCCCTCGATGCGCTGCAGCTCGAGCAGGTCGTTCGCGAGGCCGGTGAGCCGGTCGGCCTCGCGGATGATCGTCGCAAGGAACCGCTTCTCGTCCGCTTCCTCGATGTCTCCATCGAGCAGCGTCTCCGCTGCGAGGCGGATGCCGGTCAGGGGAGAGCGCAGCTCGTGGCTCACGTCCGAGACGAACCGCGACTTGCGGCGCTCCTCCTCGTGCAGCTCCACCGACGAGGTCTCGATCTCCTCTGCCAGCTCGTTGAACGCCACCGCGAGGTCGTGCGTCTCGCGCGGGCCCGCGGGGTGCACGCGCACCGTGTGGTCGGATGCCAGGGCGGTAGCGCCCGCCTGAAGCTCGCGCAGCGGGCGCGTGAGGAAGCGCGTCAGCAGCTCGGTGAGTATGAGGGCCGCGATCAAGAAGGCGACGATCACGATAACGAGCTGGTTCCGGTAGTCGGACACCACGGTGAGCATCGAGAAGCTCGAGCCGCTCGAGACCGCGACGCCCACGACGCGCCCGCCCACGGTTACCGGGATCGCCGCGTCGAGTTCCACGCGGCCGTTCGGCAGCATGGAGGAAGCGGTCCCGACCGTGCCGCGGAGCGCGGCGGAAACGTCATCGCGTGATTTGAGCGACTCGCCCCGGTTCACCGCGCCATCGCTGTCCGCGAGGACCGCTCCGGTCCCGTCCACGATGACGAGCCGGCTCGTGGAGATCTTCGTCGCCTGCGTCAGCGCGGCGATCGCCCGCTCCGGGACCGCGCCCGACAGGCTCGAATCGCCTCCCGACTCGATCGCGGCCTCGAGGGAGGACGCGGCGACAGTCGCCTCGGCGCGCAGGCGTTCGTCCAGACGCCGCAGGCCGAACGCCTCGATCTGGTTCAGGAAGTAGAAGGACAGGCCGGCGGCCGCCGTGATGGCGACGAGCAGGAACCCCGCGAGCAGCCGCGTGCGGATGGACGTGCGACGCAGCGCGGACATACGCTAGCCCGCGAGCCGGTAGCCGTAGCCGCGCACCGTCTCGACGACGTCCGGGTCGACGTCCGCGGCCTCGAGCTTGTCGCGGAGCCTCTTGATGTGGGTGTCCACCGTCTTGGTCTCGACGACGATCTCCCAGCCCCAGGCGTCACGCAGCAGCTGGTCGCGGGAGAGCACGTTTCCGGCGTTGCGCATCAGGCATGCGAGAAGCTCGAACTCGCGCGGGGTGAGGTCCACGAGCGTCTTGCCGTGCGTGACCTCGTGCGAGCCTTCGTCGAGCCGGATGCCGGCGTGCTCGAGGATCTCGCCGCCGACGCCGCCGGAGTGCGACTTGGGCCGCGCGGCGCTCCGGCGCAGCAACGCCTTCACGCGCGCCTGCAGCTCGCGGATGCCGAACGGCTTGGCGAGGTAGTCGTCTCCGCCGATCTCGAGCCCGACGACCTTGTCGAGCTCGGTGTCTCGGGCCGACAGGAACAGCACCGGCACGTCTCCCTTGGCGCGGAGACGGCGGCAGACCTCGAAGCCGTCGACGCCGGGGAGCATGATGTCGAGGATGACGAGGTCGAAGTGGTTCGCGTCGGCGAGCGCGAGCGCCTGGTCGCCGTCGCGCGCGACCGTGACGTCGTACCCTTCCTTGCGAAGGTTGAACGAGACGAACTCGAGAATGGCGTCTTCGTCGTCAACGACGAGGAGCCGCGGTGTCTGCGGCACTTGAGTGCCCCCTTGTCCATCGAGCGGGTCCGCGGCGATGATAGCACCGGGGGCGTAGTATTCCGGGTGCCGCGGGCGCCACGGAAGTGTGACGAAGTGATGACGCCGCAGGTCAAAGCGGCGAGCGCGGAACCGGGCACGCCGGGCCGCACGTACAGGAAGCGGGCTGGGCGCGATGATACTGGCAGTCGACGTTGGCAACACCCAGACGGTGGCCGGGCTGTTCGACGGCGACGTGCTGGCGGCGCACTGGCGCGTCTCCTCCGACGCTGCGATCACCGCGGACGAGCTTGCGGTCAAGTTGGGCGGGCTGCTGGACCTGGCCGGGTTCGACGACAGCGACGTGGACCACGTCATCGTCGGCTCCGTCGTGCCCCGACTGACCGACGCCTGGGCCGAGGTTGCGGCGATGATCACCGGCGAGCCCGCCATGATCGTCGGGCCGGGGCTCAAGACCGGTCTTCCGATCCGCTACGACAACCCACACGAGGTGGGAGCCGACCGCATCGTCAACGGCGTGGCTGCCATCGCGGAGTTCGGCGCGCCGGTGCTCGTGGTCGACTTCGGCACCGCCACCACGATCGACGTCATCGACGCCGACGGGGGGTACCTCGGCGGGACGATCGCCCCGGGCCTGGAGACGAGCGCCGAGGCGCTGTTCCGCAAGGCGGCGCGACTGTTCACCGTGGATCTTGTGGCGCCGGAGGCCGTGATCGGCCACAACACGCGGGCGAGCGTGCAGTCCGGCCTCGTACTGGGACAGGCGGCGATGGTCGACGGTCTCGTGCGCCGCACCTGGGCCGAGTTGGGGACCGAGACCCGCGTGGTCGCCACCGGCGGGCTTGCTGAGCGCATGTCGACGCTGTGCGACACGATCACCGACGTCGACGTCGACCTGACGCTCAAGGGGTTGTTGCTGGTCTACAAGCGCAACAGCTAGGGCGGGACGTCTCCGCAGTCGGTTAGAGCAGACTACCAGGTGCAAATAGACTTGCGTTTGGTACTACCAGATGCAATACTACTTGCACATGGTAAATCGAACCCACTGGATCGCACTGGTCGAGGCCGCATGGCGGAGAAGGTCCGTCGTGTGGCTTTCCGGCGTGCGCAGGTCCGGCAAAACGACGCTGTGTCGCTCCCTTGAAAACGTCGAGTACCTCGACTGCGAGCTCCCCCGGGTTCGGGCGCGCGTGCAAGACCCGGAGGGGTTCCTCGAGACGGTGCGCGGGAAGCGCGTCGCGCTCGATGAGGTGCACCGCTTGGACAGACCGTCCGAGATCCTGAAGATCGCGGCGGACCACTATCCCGATGTGCACGTGATCGCCACCGGCTCGTCCACGCTCTCCGCAACCGCCAAGTTCGCCGATACGCTGACTGGCCGCAAGGTGGACGTACGCCTCACGCCGATGATCGAACAGGACCGCATCGACTTCGGCGGGACACCGATCCCTGATCGCCTGTGGCGCGGCGGATTGCCCCCGTTCTTCCTGGGAGACGCCGGGGACGGAGACTTCGCCGAGTGGGTCGACAGCTACTGGGCGCGGGACATCCAGGAGATGTTCAGGTTGGAGAAACGCGCGGCGTTCGGGAAGTTCTTCGAACTCTTGCTCGTCAACAGCGGCGGAGTCTTCGAGGCGACGAAGTACGCGGCGCCGTGCGAGGTCAGTCGGACGACCATCGGCAACTACCTCGACGTGCTGGAGACAACCTCCGTTGTCACCGTCGTCAGGCCCTTCAGCACGCACCGCGCCACCGAGATCGTCTCCGCGCCGAAGGTGTACGGCTTCGATACCGGGTTCGTCCGGCACTTCCGCGGGTGGGCCGAGCCGCGTCCCGATGATCTGGGCGTGCTTTGGGAACACTACGTGCTCAACGAGATGAAGGCGCGCTTGCCCGAGGCGGACGTCAGGTACTGGCGGACCAAGCAGCACGCCGAGGTCGATTTCATCGTGTTGCGGCGAGGGAAGGCTCCCGTAGCGGTCGAGTGCAAGCTGTCGGCCGCGAACGCGGGCGACCTGGCGGGCGTGAGCGCATTTCGCAAGACGTACCCGGAGGGTGAGGACTTCGTGGTGTCGGCGGACATCACCGAGCCGTTCGCCCGATCGGTCAAAGGCCGCGTCGTCGCGTTCGTCGGGTTGGCGGATCTACTCGGTCGCCTCGGCGCCTGAGACCCTACTTCGCCGGCTTCGCCGCGTCGTCCGCCGACTTGAGTGGGCTGTCCTTCTCGAGGTGGTGCAGCACGAGGTCGCGGACCGCCTCGCGGCGCGCGACCGGCCAGCGCAGGTACAAGGCGGTCCGCTCGACGATCTCGGCGCCCAAGCGTTCGTGGCCCACGTAGGTCGCCCGGCCGGGCTTCTCCACCCTCGCGTACGGCTTCCCCACGTCGTGCATGAGCGCCGCCCAGCGCAGCGTCACGTCCTGCGGCACGCCCGCGACGACGCCCAGCGTGTGCTCCCAAAGGGTGCGGTCGTGCCAGCGGGTGTCCTGGTCGTAGCCGATCTGAAGCTGCAGCTCGGGGAGCAGGTAGCGAAGCAGTCCGCTGTCCGCGAGCAGTCCGAGCGCGCCGATGGCGCCGGGTCCCACCAGCAGGCGGTCGAGCTCGGCCATCCAGCGCTCGCGGGCCACGTAGAGGATGTGGGACGCGCCGTGCGCGATCGCCGCGGCGGTGACCGGTTCCACGGTGAAGTCCAGCTGCGATGCGAACCGGGCCGCCCTCAGCATCCGGAGCGGATCCTCGCGGAACCGCTCCTTCGCGTCTCCCACGGCGCGGATGGTGCGCGCGCCGATGTCGCGCTGCCCGTCGAACGGGTCGATCACGGAGCTGTCGTGCATGGCGATCGCGTTGATCGTGAAGTCGCGGCGCGCCAGATCGTCGCCGATGTCAGCGAGGTAGGAGACGTCGGGGCGACGCGAGCCCGGCTCGTAGACCTCGGAACGGAATGTCGTGACCTCCACGAGGCGGCCTTCGAGCTTGAACGCGACGGTGCCGAACTTCTTGCCCACCAGGTACGGGCGGCGGCCGGCCGCCCGTACGCGCGCCTCGACCTCGTCGGGGTTCAGGGGAGTGGCGAAGTCGTAGTCGTGGCAGGCGCGGCCCATCAGAAGGTCGCGGACGGAACCGCCGACCAGATACGCGGGATCGACGACCGCGGCCATCGCTTCCAGCAGGCCGGCGGCCTGATCGCGCGCCTCGTCATGTCCGGTCGCACCAGTCACGAGCCACCCCCGAAAGGTCGCTTCCGCCCTCGCTACACGATACCCCTTCGCGCGGTCGTCGCAGTCTCGCGCATGCGTGCGCGGCACCGCCTGTCCCCGCGAAGTGGACCGACTCTCGCGCGGATGGCGGGTCAGGCACGCCTGATGCTACACTCACCCTCGTTCAGGCAAGCAGGTGTGCGGTGCGTGCGACCTTCCGGTCTTCCGGTGCGGCACCTTGCGACGCGCGAGGTGCGGGCACGGGGCCGGGGTCCCAGAGACCCGCGCCGATACTGGCTCGAAAGGACCGCGTCTCAATGAACAAACGTGCTCGCAACCGCCTCATCGGCGTCACCGCGATCATCCTCATCGTCGCCGCCGCGTTCGTCCCGCTCATGATGTCCGGTGGCGCGAAGGAGACCAGCGTCACGGACCTGGCGGTCGGGGGCAACGCCGCTCTCGTCGGCACCCGCGTCAAGGTGACCGGCGCCGTCGTTGCGGGCTCGTGGGACAAGAAGACGAACCCGATGGTCTTCAAGATCCGCACCGAGGGCGCCACGTCCGGGCCCGAGGTCCTCGTGACCTACAATGGCAGCGCGCCGAACACGTTCGGCAGCGACACGATCGCCATCCTGACCGGGCAGCTGGACTCTCTGGGCTCCCTGACTGCCAGCGAGATGGTCACCAAGTGCCCGTCGAAGTACGAGACCTCCACCGAGGCCGCGCCTATCGCGGACGTGCTCGCCGCTCCGCCTGATTCTCCGATCCGCATGCAGGGCTTCGTGCTGCCCGGCTCTCAGGGGGCGGCGAACGCCGCCGAGAGGTTCAAGCTCTCGGCGAACGCCGACGGCACTGGCGCGTCGGTGGCTGTGGCCTTTACCGGCACGACGCCAGCCGGCTTCGCCGATGGTGTGAAGGTCGTCGTGTTCGGCAAGCTCGAGAACGGCGTCTTCGTCGCGACCGATGTGGCTCTCTCGACGAACTAGCGCATCGCCTGTACCGACCTCGACGGGCGCGCCGCGTCCGCCGCCGACAGGAAAGGTCACCGGAGAACCCATGACCCAACTCGGATCCCTGCTCCTCGGACTCTCGCTCCTCGGCGCTGTCGTCTCGATCGGGGCGCTCGTCTTCGGACACTACGTCGGTCCGAAGGACGGCCGGAAGATCACCAGCTTCGGCTACATCGGCACGCTGGTCGTGTTCCTGACCACGACGCTCGCGACGCTGCTGCTGCTCGTGGCGCTCATGACGAAGGACTTCTCGTTCCTCTACGTCATCCAGAACCACTCACGCGACGTGTCGAACCTCTCGTGGCTCTACAGCATCTCGGCGCTGTGGGCCGGCCGTGAGGGCTCGCTGCTGTTCTGGGCGTGGCTGCTCTCGGTCTTCAGCGCATACATGGCCTGGCGGCGCATGTCGAAGGCCGACCCGGTCAGCAACCTCGGCATCGCCGTCCTGAACTTCGTGCAGCTGTTCTTCCTGGTGGCGCTCTTCTTCGAGACGAACAACCCGTTCGTCGCCGCACCGGCTGGCGCGGTCGACGCCGCCGGCAACCTCCTCGGCCAGTTCGCGCTGGCGGGGATGAACCCGCTGCTGCAGCACTGGGCGATGATCCTGCATCCGCCGACGCTGTTCATCGGCTACGCGGGGATGACGGTGCCGTTCGCCTTCGCGCTCGGCGCGCTGTTCGCGGGCGACGGGTCGAAACTGTGGGTCGAGATCGTGGACCGCGTCACCGTCTTCGCGTGGCTGATGCTGGGCATCGGCATCGGGCTCGGCGCGATCTGGGCCTACGTCGTGCTCGGATGGGGCGGATACTGGGCCTGGGACCCGGTGGAGAACGCGTCCCTGCTGCCGTGGCTGACCGGTCTCGGGCTGCTGCACACCTTCACCGTCTACCGCCGCCGCGGCTCCTTCAAGAACTGGGCCGTGATGATGTCGGCGGTCTCGTTCGTGCTGGTTCTGCTCGGCACGTTCATCACCCGCAGCGGCGTCATCTCGTCGGTCCACGGCTTCGAGCCGGACATCGTGTCGCTGTGGTGGTTCCTCGGCATGATGATCCTCAGCCTGGCCGTGCCGGCCCTGACGCTGTGGAAGCGCAGGCAGGCGTTCAGGAGCGATAACGAGTTCACGTCGCTGATGTCCAAGGAGGGCTCGCACTACTTCACGAACCTGTTCATGCTGTTCTCCGCGGTGCTCGTCGCGGCGCTCACGCTCTCTCCGGCCAAGATACCGATCCCGTTCACGTCGATCGTGCTGCAGGGGGGCCCGACGTTCAGCGCCTCCGCGTTCGACCTGCTGTCGCGCCCCGTCGGCATCATCTTCGTGCTGATCATGACGGTCTGCCCGATCCTGTCGTGGGGCGCCACCGGCGCGGCCGCCTTCTGGAAGCGCGCCAAGTGGCCGCTCGCCGGCGCCGGCGTGCTCGGGGCGATCTTCATCGCGATCTGGTACACGGCGATGCTCCCGAACTACATCATCAGCCACAACCTGGACGGCACCGTGGTCACCAAGGGCCTCCCCGCGATGGCCGGGATCCAGGCGGCCGTCGACCACACGGAATCGATCGTCGGCCTGCTCGTCGCCGCCTGGGCGATCGCGCTGCCGATCTACCTGTTCATCGAGGGCAGCCGAGCCAGGTCTCGCGCCAAAGGCGAGAACCCGTTCGCATCGTTCTTCCACATCCTGTTCAAGTCCCGGAGCCAGTCCGGCGGCTACCTCACCCATCTCGGCATCGGCATCGTGCTCGTCGGCCTCATCGGGTCGTCGATGTACGTCCAGACTGTCCGGATGACCGTGCCCGACAAGCCCGGGACGCCACTGTCCTGGGTCGCGGACTCGACGCAGCCCGACTGGCGGCCGAACCTTGGCGGCCTCTCGCTGGTCTACCAGGGCTTCGATTCGGTCACTCTTGCGAACCAGGACGTCCAGCAGACGGTCAAGCTCGACCTGAAGCAGGGCGACACAACCATCGCGAGCATGTCCCCTTCGGTGGTCGAGCTCGCCAACCGCAGCGAGGACCAATCAACGCGGTACCTTGCCGCTCTTGACCAAGGGCTGCTGCGCGATGTCTTCGTCGCCTTCCAGGGCGTCGACCAGTCCTCGGGCACGGCGCTGCTGCAGTTCGAGATCAAGATCAACCCGATGATCTCGTGGGCGTGGGTCGGATTCGTCATCATGATCATCGGCACGGCGATCGCGATGGTCCCGAAGCGCGAACGCGCGCTCGCGGCGGTCCCGGCTCCGAAGCCAGCGGCGAAGAAGAAGCGGTAGAGGCGAAGGT
>Ga0209638_1000233_pt1 | contig 37206 bp, 27 predicted proteins | sample BarGraNGADG00211_FD_184490 | JGI IMG/M metagenome (GOLD analysis project Ga0209638, IMG submission 184490) | Arctic peat soil microbial communities from Barrow, Alaska - Barrow Graham LP Ref core NGADG0002-211 (SPAdes) (version 2) | ecosystem: Environmental > Terrestrial > Soil > Wetlands > Peat...
AAGGCCCCGCCGCGTCCACGATCACGGGTGCGGAGATCGTCCCCTGGTTTGTCTCTACGGCAATGATTTTCCCTGATGCAGCTTTTATGCCGGTCACCTCAACTTTATTAAGGCATCGCACTCCCAATCGCTGTGAGGCGCCTATATATCCCATAACAACGCTGTTGGGGTCCACCAGTCCGTCGTCCCTATTAAATGATCCTGCCAGGGCATCCTCAAAACGCATCAATGGCAGGCGCTTGTGGATTTCATCGGGGGTCAGCCACTGGGTATGGACGCCGAGGCTTTGTTGCATCTCCAGGCTGTGCCGGAATGTTTTGACATCCTCGGGAGTGGTAAGGACAAACAGGTAACCGCATTTACGAAAGTTAATATCCTGGCCGATTTCATCCTTGAAGCGGTCAAGCATGGGCAAGCTTTGCAGGGATAGGCGAACGTTGACCTCGGTGGAGAATTGATACCGGACTCCACCGGCGCAGCGACCTGTGGCTTCCTGTCCAAAAAATTCATCTTTTTCAAGAAGCAGGATGTTCTTTTGGCCGCTCAGGGCAAGATGATAAGCCGTGCTTGCGCCCATCACTCCGCCTCCGATAATGACGACCTCAGCTGTTTTGGGGACCATAATTACTTGAATTACTCCTCTCTTTGTAGCTCACAGCATTTTTATTGCGAAAGTATCCTGTACACAACCGATTGATAACGACTGGTAAACCTGGGCGATAAAACGCCCAACCAGGTGGGCGTTTTATCAAATGATAAGCCTCAGGACATTACAGCGGCAGCCAGGTGCCGATATCCTTCGCCATTGCACGCCGGTAAATTTCGGGTGCGATCGCCATATCGTCCATGGCGAGGCCCAGGTTGATCGCCAGGTTTCGTTCTTTGTCAGAGCCCCGCCCTGGTTTTTGACCAGTAGCCAGTTGTCCCAGGTCTGCATATGGAGCAGGGGTCTGGGAAAAATATCCACTCTCTCGGTAATATTCGAACTGGGCGTGGTCGTCTGTGCTGATCCGGTCCATTTGGGCCATGGCTGGTCCGGTCCAATACGAATCAAAATCTACTGCGGAACCAAACCCGCCGGGTTTTAACCAGTCTTTTTCAATGGTTGGCATGGGGTGCTTGAGGATCGGGCCGGAGGTCACAACCAGGTCGCTTGCCATGACGGCTTCCTTGGGACTCTTGGCGGGCAGGATTTCAAATTTAAATTTCTTCTTCATTTCCGTTATGAACTTCGCCTGGACTTCCGGCAGAATGTCATAGGCGTATGCCCGCTTTAGCGGGAAAATACTTGCAAGCGCCTCCAGGTTGGTGCGCCCCTGCACGCCGCATGCCAGGATCGCAGCTACCTCGCTGTTTGGACGCGCCAGGTATTTGGCAGCCAGCCCGGTGGCAGCGCCGGTACGATAAGCGGTGATCCAGGTGCAGTCCATCACCGCGTATGGGATCCCGGTCTCGTCCTCGTTGAGGATGAGCAGCCCGGTAATGTAGGGCAGCCCGCGCTTGAAATTTTCGGGATAACCACTCACCCACTTGATTCCCGCAGAATGCAGTGAGGGAATAAACGCAGGCATGGCGTGGATGAAGGCATCGGGCATGGTGTGGATCCCGGGCTTGGGCGGCATTTCCACCTTTCCGTTCCCTTTTTCCTTAAAGGCTTCTTCTAGAAGTTTCAAAATGGTCGGCATGTCGAGCGCAACTTTTTCGACGTCGGCGCGTGACAGGTAAAGCATTCGTTGTTCAGCCATTTGATTTCCTTTCTCTTGATTGGGTGTCTGGATTTGTTTTATCCATGTGTACTATGGATTATAAACATTTAGATAGCATATAACAAATAATATTAATCAATTTATCGGGTGGTTAATTCCCCGGTTTGAAGTGAATTGACCATCCGCAGGCTCTCTTCGCAGGTTGCGAAGAGAGCTGTTCAATCCTTTGAAAAGATGCAGGTGATTGATTGACTATCTCGGCTTGGAAACCCTCTATTCCATGCCTAAGTATGATTTTTGGATCATCTTATTCTTCTTGAGTTCCTCGGCCGTGTCCTGCACAACGATTTCTCCGGTCTGAAGGACGTAGCCGCGCGAGGCAATGCTAAGCGCCATGAGGGCGTTTTGCTCCACCAGCAGGATGGTGGTCCCCTCTTTGTTGATTTGAATGATCGTATCAAAAATACTTTCCACCAGCACCGGCGCCAGGCCCATCGAGGGTTCATCCATCAATAGCAGGCGGGGATGGGCCATCAGCGCCCGTCCCGTGGCAAGCATTTGTTGTTCACCGCCCGAAAGCGTCCCCCCAACCTGTTTTCTTCGCTCCTTCAAGCGCGGAAACAGCGTAAAGACGCGCTCAAGGTCGGCGGCAATATCCGGTCCGCTCTTGCGTGTGTAGGCTCCCATTTCAAGGTTTTCCGAGACCGTCAGCCGTGCGAAGATCCGCCTTCCCTCGGGCACCATCGACATCCCTTTAAAAATCAGGTCGTGAGGTTTAAAGGGAGCCAGGTCCTCCCCATCAAAGCGGACATGTCCCTCCCTCGGCTTCATCAGCCCGCTGATCGTGCGCAGGGTGGTGGACTTTCCGGCGCCGTTGGCGCCGATCAAGGTTACGATTTCACCCTTTTCAACGGTTAAAGAGATCCCTTTGAGGGCGTGGATATTTCCGTAGTAAGAATGAATATTCTCTACTTCCAAAATAGGCATAATGGTCCTCCGCCTCAAGCTGCAGTCTGGGCCAAGCCAAGGCCGCTGGCGGCGCCTCGACCGAGATAAGCTTCGACCACCCTGGGATTCTTTTGGATTTCCAGCGGGGTCCCTTCGGCAATTTTCTGACCAAAATCCAGCACGCTGATCTGCTCTGATATGCTCATGACCACCCGCATTTGGTGTTCGATCAGCAGGATGGTGATGCCTAGTTCGTCCCGCAGACGGCGGATGAAACTGACCATATCCTGGGTCTCGCTGGGGTTCATTCCGGCTGTGGGTTCGTCGAGTAGAAGCAGGGATGGTTTGCTGGCGAGAGCCCGCCCGATTTCCAAGCGGCGTTGTTCACCGTAAGGCAGGTTCTTTGACAGCAGGTCGCCCTTGCCTTTTAAGTTGATAAATCCAAGCAGGCGGACGGCTTCATCAACCGCAGCTTTTTCCTCCCGGTTCGTGCGCGGATCCCGGAAGATCCCGCCCAGCAGCCCCGATTTCAGGTGAGGCTGCATTCCGACCAGGATATTTTCAACAACCGTCATATTCTTGAACAAGCGGATGTTCTGGTAGGTGCGGGAGATCCCCAAGCGTGTTACCCTGTCCGGGCTCAGGCCGGTAATGTTCCTGTCGTTGAATAAGATCTCACCTTCTTCAGGGGTGTAAAAGCCGGTGACGCAGTTGAAAAACGTGGTCTTGCCGGCTCCATTGGGACCGATGATGCTGTAGATCGCGTGTTCCTTGATTTCCAGGTCAACCTTGCTGACGGCCTCCAGGCCGCCGAATCGCTTGGTTACCTTTTTCGAAATGAGTATCGCCATCTCAGTCTCCTCCCGCGCGTCCAGGATTCCCGGCCATGGACGGGGGTTCGTTTTGTGGATCCGGGCCAGCCTCCTCCCCACGCAATTCGAGGCGGCGGCGCGCTTCCGGCGCCAGGCCCTCCGGTTTCCTCAACATCATGATCACCAATACTGCACCGTAGATGAGTGGTTGGAAATCTGCAAACTGGCTGAGCAGCGAAGGTAACCCCACCAGGACAAAACCGCCCACAAAGACGCCCGGGATGCTGCCCAGGCCGCCGATGATGATCAGGGAGAGAATATTGATCGAAACAATGAAACTGAAGCTTTGCGGGTAAACCGATCCGATCTTGGTGGCGAATATTGCTCCACCCAGGCCGGAAAACAGGGCACCCATCCCGAAGGCCAGCAGCTTGGTCACTACTTTGTTGATCCCCATGGCTTCGGCGACATCTTCATCCTCGCGTAGGGCCATCCAGGACCGTCCTAAATGGGAATCCTTCAAACGGGTGGCGATAAATCCTGCCAGAAGGATTGCAACGATGATAATGTAATAAAGTTGCTTCGGATTTTGCAGGATGAGACTGCCTATCGTTGGATTGCCGATCCTCTGGATGCCCTCCGATCCTCCCAGGATGGGTTTTAACCAGTCGGACAGCACCACGATCCGGATGATCTCCCCGAAGCCCAGGGTGACGATTGCAAGGTAATCACCGCGCAGCCTCAGGATCGGCAGACCCAGGATCACTCCGGCTGCGACTGCCACCACCAGGGCGATCGGCGTTGCCAGCCAGAAGCTGATGTGCAAAAGTCCAACCGCTTCCGAGGTGGTTAGCACACCCAGGGTGTAAGCACCGATGGCATAGAAGGCAACGTAACCCAGGTCGAGCAGACCGGCAAACCCAACTACGATGTTAAGCCCCAATCCCATAAGGATGTAAATACCGATGTTATCCAGGGTCTCAGGTAACCACGGGACCAGGATCAGCGGCAGAACAAGAGCAACGATCGCGATGACTCCGATGGTACCCCAGCGGAATATGCGCTGCTGTCGTGGACTTCGTTTATTTACAACCGCTTTGCGGACACGCACCTTGCTCCAGTATGCAAGTCCGCCGATGATCACAAATAAAGCCACTGCGCCAATGATGCTCAGCCCGCTCGAGGCAAACATCCACAGAAATGCATATTTAACCGCCCCCCAATAAACGATCTGTTGATAGATCAGGTCGCGGAACAACCCGACCAAAACTATCACCAGGACTGCCTGGCTCAAGGCTCCCCGCATTTTCGCCGGCAGCAGGAAGACACCGGCAGCGATCAAACCCACCACCAGACTCATCCCCAGCAGAACCAGTACCCCGGTAACCACGGGGAGATGGAATGTTAATAACGCATATAGGTCAGGGGAGACGTTGACCAACACTGACCGGAAATTTACGACCTCGCCGATCAGGATGAAAGCGACGAGCATCGCTCCACCCAACAGCCCGCTCAACCCGCCCACCAAAAGAAGCTTCACTGGGGTCTTGGTGGAAGCATTCCGCACGGATTGGTAGGCCTCGAATAGGAATGGAGTCAGGACAAAAATCTGTCCCATCGTGATCACGCCGCTGATGATGTAGGTTGACCCAAATGCCAGAGTCAGCCCCACCACACCCAGGAGCAAGGATATGGCTCCGCCGATCAGCCCGTTTTGTATGGTCTTGACCCAGTACGAAGTTTCGCTTTTCATATCATCCTCCTTATGCCTTGTCCTTGGAGATCCGTTCGCCCAGGATGCCTGTTGGGCGGAAAATCAGGATGAGCACCAGTACGATGAAAGCGATGGCATCTTTCAACTGGGATGGAGAGGGGATGCCCAACCCGGTAAGGAACAGGTTTGGCCCCACCGATTCAAGCAAACCCAGGATGATCGCTCCAAGAAAAGCACCAGGAACGTTCCCAATGCCTCCCAGAACGGCTGCCGTAAAGGCTTTGATCCCGGGGAAAAATCCCATGTAAAAAGTAACTACAGGGAACAGGAGCGTATATAGAATTCCTGCCGCGCCAGCTGAGGCGCCTCCCAGTCCGAATGTAAAAACGATGATTTTATCGACATCAATCCCCATCAATTCGGCTGCTTCCTTGTCTTCGGAAACGGCACGCATGGCTTTTCCAATCTTCGTCCATTGCACCACACCGAAGAGGATCAGCATCATCAAAATAGCACCGACGATCACAACGACCTGGGTCTTATATATGTGCACCCCGGCCACCGTCCAGAACGTTTCCAGGCTTGTAATGGCGGGATAACCATATGTACCGGAGCCGTAAAAGCCCCGGAATGTGTACTGAAGGAAAAATGATGCCCCAATGGCGGTGATAAGTGGAACCAGGCGGGGGGCATTACGTAACGGCCGGTACGCAATTCTTTCCAGGAGGATCGCGATCAGGGTCGATACCCCCATGGAAACCACCAGGATGAGAGCCAATGAGATCACAGGCTGCTTATTCAGGAAACCGGATTTGGATAATGCGATGGCGACAAATACTGCCGTGAAAGGTCCACTCATAAAAATTTCGCTGTGAGCGAAGTTGATCATTTTTAATATGCCGTATACCATGGTATAGCCCATGGCGATCAGTGCGTATACACCTCCCAGTGCCAGGCCCTTGATTGTAAGGTCGAGCCAGACACTGCCTGAGTACTGCCCCTGCCTCAGGGTGCTGATGGTCCCCCAGATGACAAGCGCCGCAATGGATAAACCAATTAACCAAATGAAAACATCTGTGATTGTAAAGCGCTGACGCCAGGTTCGGAGCATCGTAAACTCCTCTTCTTAATCGGAGAGCTATTATGAAGAGGGGCGAGCGAAAGCTCGCCCCTCCTTGTAAACTAGCTTGACTTTATGGAGTGGCAGTCGGAACGTACTGTGTCGGCCAGATCAGGGTGGGCGGATAAGCGCCAGTATGATACTGGTAAACGCCGATGATCGGGTTGGCGCAGTCGCCGGAAGCGGTGCAGGTCAGGACGCCGGTAAGGCCCTTGAAGTCCTTGGTGGCTGCAACAGCATCGCGCAAGCCCTGGCGCGGGATATGGAGCGTCCCGTCAGCATCCTGCACGGCTACCTTCTGGATCGCAGCCATGATGATGTTGAAGCCATCATAAGCATGCGCATGGAAGATATTGATCGGCTGCGTACCGAACTTGGCCACATACTTGGCCTTAAACGCGTCGTAAGCGGCACCCTGGACAACCGGGCTGGAAACATAAGTGCCTTCAATGGAGGCACCGGCAGCATTCACCACATCCGGTGAATACAGGCCATCCGCAACCATCAGCTTGGTGTTTTCCAAACCTGGAGTGGTCTTGGCCTGGTCGATGATGAAGGCGCCTTCGGGCATGAAGATCGGGAAGTAGATCAGTTCAGGTGAGCCGGAGGCTACGGAAGCCAGGACGGAGCTCATGTCGGTCTGCCCAACGGTGACAGAGGTCTGCAGGGTGATCGTTCCACCGAGTTGTTTGAAATTGTCGGCGAAGACCTGCTGCAGGGAGTCGGCATAAAGGCTGCCGTCATGGATGGTGGCTGCCTTGGTGATGTGCAGGAAATTAAAGGCGAAGTCAGCTGCGGCTGCGCCCTGCACCTTGTCGTTATGGGCAGTGCGGAAAAATCCAGCATAATGGTTCGGGCTGGTTGGATCGGTCAGGTCAGGAGCGGTGTTGGAAGGTGAGATCGTCACGAACCCTGCTGCAGAGAGCAGGGGCTCGGCTGCACGGGCTTCGCTCGAGCAGGACGTGCCAATGACCGCAATGATTGTCGGATCTGAAGCCAGCTTGGTGCCGGCCGCCTGGCCGCCATCAGCAGAGCAGAGACCATCCTGGCCATCGAACTTGATGGTGTGACCAAGGATCTTGCCGCCGGCATCGTCGATGGCAATTTCCACGCCGTTGCGGGAGTCAGTGCCCAGCGCTGCATTTGCGCCGGATACCACCAGCAGATAGGCGATATGGATCGGGTCAGTCGGTGCAATCGTTACACAACCGATTGAATCGGTGCATGTGTACGTGGATGCAGCCGGACCGCAGGCAGTCAGAAGCATGCCGAGGATCGCGATTGCAGAAACAACTATTGACAACCTTTTAAACATACGTTTTCTCCTTCTCCTCCAATGAAAAAAGGTGAATAAAGGAACCCTTTATTCTGGCTGGTTGGCGTAGCTGACAAAGCCTTTCCGTGTCTGGCATCACCTCCTTCATTACTTGCATTTTCAATTGAACTGAATGATTATCTGCGCCTGATCCATGTGCGGGAGGGGCGGTAGATCCAAATCCAAAATTCACTCAAAATCAGGATGGGAGCAAACCTGGTATTTATCCGTTTTTAAAAAATTGGCGCGAATTAACCGCCAATAAAAAAAAAGTCCACTATTGATAAAAGGCATCCGAAGTCCAAGGTCTTCGAGAAGAGAAGAGACTATCTCTTGAATTCCCGAGATCACCTGTTCTTGCGAAATGCCTTTTTCGCCAGTAGACCGATTTTCATTACACTAGACTTTACTCTTTTTTAATAAATTAGTCAAGTACCTAACCAGGTTTTCGATTATTTTAAAGTACGACGACTATAAATCTGCGCAACGAATGTGTGAGATTTTTGCGGTGGACATTCAGATTTATTGAACCCTCTGACATCCATGTCATTACGGGGGACAATTATGTCGGTCTTCCCGCAGCATGATTCAATCCTTATACCAGGTTAACCCACGTCACGAAATCAATTAACTTTGAATGATTTTCGAACACTTCTTCCACTCAAAAGGATGATCAAAACCTTTTCAGACAAACCGGTATTAATCAGGATATTATTTTTTCGTTTGCAGCAACCGCTGGCGGGTGTAAGGAATTAATCCGCCCGCGTCGATGATCGCCTGCCGCGCCTGCGGCAGGGGTACCACCTTGAAGTTTTTACCGCTCGTTAGATTCAACACTTGCGTCGCCGAGATTTTAAGTTCGTCCCCTTCATCGGCTTCGATATCGGGGCATATGATAGTGTTTAGTCCAAGGTTAATGGAATTCTGCAGGAAGATACGGGCGAAATCCCTGGCGATGACAATGAAATCCGGTCCCTTGAGGCAGGAGGCAGCCTGCTCGCGGGAAGAACCACAGCCGAAATTATTCCCAGCCACGATCACGCTCTGCGGCGCGATATCCTGATTCTTTACGCGGCGATTAAAGTCGACCAGGTCGGCAAATATATATTGAGGCGTTTCCGTGGGCAGTACGGTCGCCATGAATCGTCCGGGGTAAATAATATCGGTCGAGACATCATCCCCGAGTTTGAGAACTACTTTTGTCATGCTCAGGCTCCTTTCCGGGGATCGGTAATTTTCCCGGTCAATGCGCTGGCGGCTGCCACGGCGGGAGAACAAAGGAATACCTCGGCAGCTGGATTACCCATGCGACCTTTAAAATTCCGGTTTGTTGTGGCCAGGGCAACATCCCCATCCGCCAGGGCACCCTGGTGCACGCCCAGGCATGGACCACAGCCCGAGTTCATCACCACTGCTCCGGCATTCATAAGCGACAATAAATATCCGTCCTGCAGTGCCTGGCGATAAATGCGCGCCGAGGCCGGGAATACCAGCATGCGCACATTACGGGCAACTTTTTTTCCTTCCAGGATTTGGGCGGCAATGCGGATGTCATCGAGACGTCCATTGGTGCAGGAACCGATCACAATCTGGTTGACCTGTTTTCCGACAACTTCCTGGACGGGCTTGACATTGTCCACTGTATGAGGGCAGGCAACCTGCGGGTCCATCGCCGAGGCGTCGATTTGGATCACCCGGTCATAAATGGCTTCTGCATCCGGTTGGAGAATTTCGATGCGCCCCTTGACACCCGCGTCATCATTTAAATATCGCACCGTTTCCGCGTCGCCCGGAACGATTCCCGCGGTTGCACCGGCTTCCACTGACATATTGCAGATCGTCAACCGTCCGGATGTTGAAATTTTTTTGATCGCCGGGCCGTGGAATTCGATGACTTTGAAATTGGCCCCCTGGGCCGAGATCTTACCGATAAGGTAAAGGATCAGGTCCTTGGGCAGGACGTATGGATGGAAGTCGCCGTGTACCTCCACCTTGATCGTCCCGGGGACTTCAACATTCAGGACTCGCCCCAGGGCCCAGACGGAGGCCATCTCGGTGGCTCCAATGCCAAAAGCAAATGCACCCAGCGCGCCGTGGCTCGTGGTATGGCTGTCCGTGCCCACCACCACCGCTCCCGGTCGAACATATCCGTTTTCCGGCAGGATCTGATGGCAGATTCCGCCTTCGTCACCGCGGATGTCATGGAATTTCCCGATGCCCTGTTTGCTGACGAAATCGCGCACCTTCTTCTGGTTGGTGGCTGTTTTTGAGCTCTCAGCCGGCACGCGGTGATCGAAGATAATAGTGATCCTGTCAGGGTCCCAGACCCTGGCCTCGAGCCCTGTTCCCTGGTAGATCTCCTGGAACTGGTTCAGCACAAGGGCTGCATTCTCGTGTGACATGGCCAGGTCCACTTGTGGCTCGACCACGTCCCCCGCCTTGACGGCGGGCTGCCCGGTAGCCCGGGCCAGTATTTTTTCAACCAATGTCATTCCCATGGATTTCTCCTGCGATCTGGAGTGTGGGCCATAGCCCATTAAACTGAGATGAATATTAAATGAGGAGGCTGACTTTATTAGCCTGGGGTCCATTAAATAACAGCTTTTTCTTTCAGCACCCTAATTTCTTCGGTGCTGTATCCCAACTCTTCCAGGATGGATCCGGTATTCTCGGAAAGCCTGGGCGGTGGCATCTCGATCTGCGCGGGGGTCTTGGAAAACTTGGCGGTCATATTGAAGATCTTGATCTTCCCAATCCCGGGTTGTTCCACCTCGGCGATGACCTGGCGATGCTCCGCCTGCCCGCAGGTCAGGGCGGCCTCCAGGCTTACCACGTCACCGGAGGGGATGCCCCTGGCGTTGAGCGTTTCCACCCAGTGGGCCGTGATATCCCCGGTCAGTTTTTCTTCCAGGAGCGGGGTCAGCAGGGAGCGATTGGATTTGCGCGTGTCGCGCTCCTGGAAACGGGGATCTGCCTTCAGCTCAGGTAATCCCAACTCGTCTGCCAGGTCCTCCCACTGCTGCTGTTGGTTGGCAGCAATATTAATGTAGCCATCCTTCGTCTTGAACATGCCCGACGGAGCGGCAGTAAAGTTATCGTTGCCCAGCAAGACCGGTGGCTGCCCTCCGATCAACAAGTTGGCAGCCACCCAACCCATCAGCGGCATGATTGAGTCCAACAGGGCGATGTCGATGAATTGACCCTGGCCGGTATGCTCACGATAATACAAGGCTGCCATGATGGCAAAGGCGGCGTTCATCCCGCCTACCGTGTCGCAGACCGGGAACCCGCTGCGGAGAGGGTTGAGGGTTTCGTCACCGTTGACAGCCATCACCCCCGACAGTCCCTGGATGATCTGGTCATAGGCCGGCTTGAATGCGTCCGGTCCGGTCTGCCCAAACCCGGAGATCGCGCAATAAATGATCCCGGGGTTGATCTTGCACAATTCGTCATAGGAAAATCCCAGCCTTGCCATCACGCCTGGGCGGAAGTTTTCAACCAGAATATCCGCGGTCTTGGCAAGTTTTACAAAGATCTCTTTACCTTCCTCGGCTTTCAGGTTTAGGGTCAGGGATTTCTTATTGGCATTCTGGGCCAGGAAACTGGTACCGAGCAGTTGCTGGTTGTACTTCGGCACGTTGCCCAGCTTGCGGGCCAGATCGCCGCCGTCGGGATTTTCGATTTTGATCACGTCCGCTCCCATCAGGGCCAGGTGCAGCGTCGCGAATGGTCCCGAAAGCACATTGGTCATGTCGAGCACGCGGATGCCTTCCAGCAGCTTCATGCGCCCTCCCCCGATCTGTCCTGGCCCAAGAAATCAACGATTGATCCTGATTTCAAAATGAAGCCGGGCAGTTCCCGGTCAAAGTATTTGCCAACCTGGCGCGCTACGGTGAGCAGCACATCAAGTTGAATGTCCTTTCGCAGTCCCATCCGTTGCAGCGAATGGACCAGGTCCTCGGTGCTGACGTTCCCGGCCGGAAGTTTTGTAAACGGACAGCCACCAAGTCCGCCGAATGCAGATTCGAACCAGGTCACACCGCTGTTCAGCGCCGCAAAGCAGTTGGCCAGTCCCAGCCCATAGGTGTTGTGGAAGTGGCAGGCCAGTACCACCAAAGGGTCCAGCGCCCGGATGGCACCGAACAAGTCCGCGACCTGCTTCGGGTGAGCGTGGCCGGCTGTGTCTGCCAGGCTGATGTTGCAAATGCCGGCTTCCAAGTAGGTCTTGACGATATTAATCACCTTTTCCCTGTCAACCGGACCCTCGTATCCGCAGCCGAACGCGGACTGGACCGAGACCTGCACGCTTTTCCCGGCGGTCATGGCTTGCCTGGCCATCGCGACGATTCGTCCCAATGCTTCGCTGGAGGTCATGCCGGTGTTCTTCCGGCTATGGGTCTCGCTGGCAGACACGCCCATGCAGAACATCTCCACGCCGCACGCCAGGCCGCGCTCCAGTCCCTTTTCATTTAATACCAGCCCTGAAAGGATCACTCGGGCGGGTTTGTTCCCAATGAAATGGTGGAATAAAGCGTCGGTATCGGCCATTTGCGGTACCTTCTCGGGGTTTACGAATGACCCGAGCTGGACGACATCGATGCCTGAAGCACACACCCCTTCGATCCAGCGGATCTTTTCTTCCAATAGGACGGTCTTCTTCTCTGCCTGCAGGCCATCGCGTGGCCCGACTTCGTGGATGATGATTTTATTCATAAGTCTGAGTAAAAAATATCTTTCTAGTTGTAAGGCGGTCGCGAAGATAATTCCGCTCAGTCCGCCCTGCGGATCCTTTATATCTTGGCTGCAATCGCCTCTCCGATTTCAAGGGTCGTATTTAACCCACCCATATCATAGGTTCTGACTTTGCCTTCTTTGACTACTTCGGCCACGGCTTTTTCCACCGCGGCTCCCTTTTGTTCCTCCCCCAGCCAATCGAGCATCATCTTGGCGGCCAGGATGGACGCGATCGGATTAACCTTGTATAGCCCGGCATACTTGGGAGCCGAGCCATGGCTTGGTTCGAAGACTGCCAGTTTTTCACCGATATTCCCTGAACAGGCGAAACCGAGCCCTCCAACCATTTGGGCACACAGGTCGGAAATGATATCTCCGTAAAGATTGGGTGCCACCAATACGTCATAACTCAGCGGGTTCTTCAACAGCCACATGCAAATGGCGTCCACATTTGCTTCATCCATTTGGATCTCTGGATATCCCCTGGCGACTTCCCTGGCAGTGTCCAGGAATAAACCGTCCGTGGCGCGCACCACGTTGGCTTTATGCACAACGGTGACTTTCTTTCGCCCAAATTTCCTGGCAAAATCGAAAGCCGCCCGCACGATGCGTTCGCATCCCTTGCGCGTATTTACCTTCACAGAGATGGCATACTCGTCACCGCGCAGGTCCTTGAATGGCGCAAAGGGTTTGGATTCTAGGGCTAGCACGGCTGCCACATTGGCGGGTACTGGGTTGAATTCCACACCGGCGTACAGGTCCTCGGTGTTCTCACGAAAAACAACCAGGTCGATCCCCTCTTTATAATTCAATGGATTATTCGGGTATCCCTTGCATGGACGCAGGCAATCATATAGATCAAAAAGCTGGCGCATCCGCACGATGGGCGAACGGTAGGTCAACCCTTTTCCTTTTAATTCTGAAGCCAATTCGGCCTCCGCCGTTTTAACCGGCTTGGAGGTTATGGCACCAAACATGGCCGCGTCGACCTTCTTGAGCAGGTCGATTGTCCTGGCCGGGAAGGCGTCCCCTTCCTTGCACCAGAATTCCCAGCCGATATCCCCATGGATATACTCGGCATTTAAATTAACTTTGTCCAGCACAATTTTTGTTGCATCGAGCACATCCACCCCCACCCCATCCCCTGGAAGCCATGCAATCAGATATTTGCCATTCTTATTAATTTTGCTATCCATGCGCTTCTCCTGATTAAATGGTAATTACACCTAGGAATACATCAAGTACCCATTTTAGCCAAGAGACTTGAAAAGTAGAAGTGACAGATGTCACCCACAATGGCATATGGGATTTCTTAAATAAATATTGAAACAGGTCAATCGCTGGTACTGCCTGTGTTCCCGGGTAGAATAACAGCAATTGCCCGCCTTCATTAATTACGCATGGACTGAATAATGCATTGTTTTGACAGTAAAATATAGTCCGCACAGCCTTACTTTTTTACGATGCGAACCGTTCATGCTGAATAAATCGACAAAGACGAATCGGCTTTTGGGATTTCTATCCGGGTTAACCGCGGCTGCCATCTGGGGCGGCATGTACGTGGTCAGCAAGATGGTCATGACGGTGGTCCCGCCTTTCTCGCTTATCGTCACCCGTCTCGTCCTCGGGATTCTGACACTGACCATTATCGTATTGATCCGCAAGAGTTGGAATGTAAGCCCCCGCCAATTCTGGCAGATTTTTGGGGTTGGTCTGGTGGGATATGGGGTCTCTCTCGGTTTTCAATTTGTAGGCACAAACCTCTCCACGGCAGCCAACGGTTCGCTGGTTACTTCCACCACCCCGGCCTTCGTCCTCTTGTTCGCCGCCTTGCTCCTGGCCGAAAAGGTGACCCCCAGACGGTTGTTGGCGCTGGGGATCGCCACCCTTGGTGTGGTGGCGGTCATCGACCCGCGCAATTCCGCCCTATCGCCCTCTTTCTTCTGGGGCAATATGAGCCTGGTTGCCGCAGCATTAACCTGGGCACTGTATTCGGTCCTCATCCGCAAAGTCACCCGCGACACTGATGTCCTCTCCACCACGCTGATCGCTTTCATTGGCGGTCTCCCTGTTTGCTTGCCGTTAGGCGGTTGGGAGTTGGCGACTCACCAGCTTGGGACTATCAGTGTTTGGGTGGTTGGCGGCATCTTGTTCCTGGGCATCATCTCCACCGCCCTGGCGATGTACTTGTGGAACACTGCGTTTTCGATTCTGGATGCCGGAGCTGCCTCACTGACATTTTTCGCGCAGCCCGTGGTCGGGACTTTGCTTAGCGTCCTTTTTTTGAGCGAACACATTACTCCCTTGTTCGTTGTTGGTGGAGTCCTGATCGGGATTGCCCTGCTGCTCTCCAGTAAAACCTGATTTATCGGGATAAACGTCATTCCTATCTATTGTCAATTACGATAAAACGGATATAATAACGCTAGTTTATTTCCATTTTCGGAGAATTAGGTATTAAAAGCGAGACTCTGAATATAATGGATTTTGCCTGGAGTGGAATTTTAAGGCTGAACTAGCAATGAAAAAGAAATCTTTTCAAGAATCCGATGTTAGTTTGTCTTCATTTCCTGATACGAAAAAGGTGCCGGTCGCTATAAATTGGATCGTAACGCACCAGTGGTGGGGGATCATTCTGGTAGCCGTTCTTTTGGTATCGTTTGAAGTCTACGATTTTTCCCATAAACAAAATTCTTTAATATATGTTTTCGAGACCGTCATTTTTCTAATCCTTCTGAGGGTTATCGGGTTATTACTCGCGTCCTTGTCACGCGGAGTGCGCAACCAGTCACGCATTATAAAAATTCTTGATGCGAAGCACAAACTAAGCATGGAATTTTCCGGGTACCATGAGTGGGATGTGCTTGTCAACCAGATCGCGAAATTTCCAAGCACACTTGTGCCAGCTGAGCAGTCATGTTTGTTTGTATCCAATATCATCACCAATCAATTTGACATGGCAGCTCAATGGAGCCAGGCGGGGGAAGATGTAATTGAACTATGCATCGGGGCATCCTGTCAGGAATGTTTCCGGAATAGATCCGGGACTGAATTGGCGTTTTTCCAGGATGTATCAGAACCTTTGGCTGGCGGGTTTAATTCCCAGGCTTATAAGTATTGCCTTGCTATCAAAGATGAAGAAATACTTCTGGCAGTTTTACAATTTGTCCTCAAACCGGGGCAGTCTCTGACCGAGGAGCAGGTTGATATTTTCCGGAATATCAGTGATGATATTGCGGTTGCTCTCAAGGCAGGTCAGGACCGCCAGATTTTGCAGGAAATGCTTACCTCTGAGACGGCCCTGGCTGAACGGAGGTCGGTCTCTCATTATTTACATGACCACCTTGGGCAAAGCCTGGGATACCTGCACATAAAAATGGATCAATTACTCACCAACAAAGGACAGCTTTCCCTGGATGCGGTACTCAGCGATCTGGAACTCATGCGGAATGCTGCCGACGAGTCTTATGGGATCGTGCGGGGTGTCCTCGAAACCATGCGCCCGGAGACAACCCGGACATTAACCAATTTACTTCTGGAATATGCCCGGAAATTATCCCAGCGCGCAAATTTTAACCTTGATTTCAAAACCAGTGGGAAACCGATTCTCCTTCCTGAGGAAACCCAAAGCGCGGCCTTCTATGCGTTCGAAGAATTGCTCAGCAATGTGGAAAAGCATGCCAGGGCAACCAAAGTGATCATCCGGGCTGATTGGAACCCGGGTGAATTAACGTTGACTATCTCGGATAATGGAGTTGGGTTCGACCCACAGGGTGTAAATTCTGACCAGCACTTTGGATTGGAAATCCTGAATGAGCGCATGGCCAAGGTGAACGGTCATGTATCATTGATAACGTCCGGAAACTCCGGTACAGCAGCGAATATCCTCGTCCCAGTTTCATCTCAAATTCGGTTGGGAACCCGTTCATGAGCCAACAAAATCCTTCGGTCAGGACGACCAAGAAAATATTGGTAATAGACGACCAGATCCTTTTTCGGGAAGGATTGGAGAGTTTATTAAGTTCCACGTCGGACTTTGAAATGGTTGGCTGTGCAGGTACTGTTCATGAGGGTTGCGAACAGGCCTTGTTATTTAAGCCCGATATCATACTTATGGATTTTTCCTTGCCGGACGGAACAGGCCTGGATGCCACTCGGGCAATCCTTGCCCATGTGCCTGATTGTAAAATTGTATTCCTGACCGTTCACGAAAGTGATGAGAATCTTTTTGCTGCTATTCGCCTGGGGGCAAAGGGCTACATGCTTAAAAACATTGGCAGCAACGATCTGCTTTCCAGCCTGCGCGCTCTTGATAGAGGCGAGGAGGCTGTCTCCCGGAAAATGGTCAGCCGGATCGTTGAAGAGTTTGCCCGTTCTCCCGAACCAAAATCAGAAGACGATCGATTACTGGTGAATCTAAGCCCTCGTGAACTGGATGTCATTCGGGAAATGGAAAGTGGTGCCACGAACCTTGAAATTGCCGGCCACCTTTTTTTATCGGTGAACACCGTCAAGCATCATATCCGGAATGTTATGGGTAAATTGGGATTAAAAAACCGGCGCCAGGTTGCCACTTTTGCCCGCAAGAATGGCTTGGTCGCTAGGTTTCCCTCCGCCAAAGAAAACTAAATATCAAGGAATGATATGGGGGTGATACTTCCTCCCCTTAAAGGGTTAACACTTTTCAAAAAGGGCCACCAATAGATGGCCCTTTTTCTATTCCATGCAGGCTACGGAAGGGTAATGGACATAAGGGGGGTATTCATTTATTATTCATTTATGACTATTTCTACCAGATAGGTATGTTTTATGAATACAATTTGCGTACTAGTTACAAAACAAGATTCCATGCTAAATCGGGCAATAACCGATCTTCTCCACAACTCGGATTGCGAGCTCAAGATAATTAAGAGCGGAGCCATTGATGTGAGTGGGCTGATCGCTGAGACTTCCAAGATAAAACCGGATGTCGTCATCCTTGGAGAATCTACTCCCCTAGCCAGGATGGATGTGCTGGGAAACCTGCTCATGAGCTATCCCGAAATGCGGGTGGTGGTAGTAAGTGAGGAAAGCAATTGGCTGCACATCTTTGACAAAAGAGATAAGTTGATGACCCGGAACACCGATCTTTTGGACGCTCTCTGCGTTGGTTGAATTGATCGGGCTCTAAATCAGGTCCCGTCAATAACTCATCCATATAGTTGCTGTCAGTACTGGTTTGTACTTGATTAAGTTCGTCTGCAAAATTCATTTGCATGTAAAGGAGTGATTATGACCACAGATCAGGTTGTTTCCAGCAAGGTTTTTACCCAGGAAACCAGGGCAAATCAGAACAGTCTGACCCTTTCGGTGATTGTTCCAACCCGGAATGAAGCCGGGAACGTGAACTTGTTGCTCACCAGCATCCGCAACGCGTTTTATGGCACCTCCATTGAAGTCATCTTTGTGGACGACTCCACCGATGAGACTCCCCAGGTTGTGGAAGTGGCCGCGAAAGATTTCCCTGCCCAGAACGTCCGTTTGATCCATCGCCCACCCGAGCAGCAATTGGGCGGGTTGGGTGGAGCAGTGGTGGTCGGGCTCAAGGCAGCCAAGGCGGATTACGCCTGCGTGATGGATGGCGACCTGCAGCATCCGGCTGAGGTGGTGCCGGTCCTGCTGAAAACTGCACTCGAAAAACATGCCGACCTGGTGGTCGCAACCCGCCGCAGCGACGAGAGCCGCGTCACCGGTCTAAACACAGCTCGAAACTTGATTTCCATTGCGCTCGACTTGACCGCCCGGGTGTTTTTTCCGCGCCGTTTGCATGGGGTAAGTGACCCGCTTACCGGTTTCTTCCTGGTTCGTGTGAAAGCATTGGACCTGGATGCCCTGCGCCCGAAAGGTTTCAAGATCCTCATGGAGATCCTCGTGCGCAACCCGCACCTGCGTAAAGCGGAGGTGCCGTTCCATTTTGGGGAACGCGCCACCGGTCAGAGCAAGGCTTCTGCAAAAGAAGTTTTGAAATATCTCAACCTGTTATGGACCTTGCGCTTCGGTGAGGGCTCGTTACGGTTTATCGGGTTTGCCACTGTCGGAGTGACCGGTATCCTGGTCAATTCCGCGGCGCTTTTCCTGGCAACCGACAGGTTGCACATCTACTACCTGGTTTCGGCAGGAATTGCCACGGTTGCGTCAACATTGTGGAATTTTGCCCTGACCGAGGCCCTTGTTTACCGGAATACGGCCCAGTCGAAAGGGCTTGTCAGCAGGTTGGGACTTTTCTTCATCGTTAACGTGATTGCCCTGGCTTTGCGGACCCCCATGATCTACCTAATGACCACGCTGCTGGGCATTTTCTACGTGGTTTCAAATCTTGTATCGCTGGCTGTTTTGACTGTCCTGCGCTTCCTGGTGGCAGACAACCTGATTTGGGATCAGGCCTCTACGTCCACTCCAAGTCGTAAATTCGGATTTCAGATATGGAGACGTTCTATGAAAAACAAATACTATTACAACATACACGATATCATCACGGTGGCGTCAGAGGGGGATTTACCCGAACTCAAACCTTTCAAGGTCGCAACGGAGATTAAAGACCCTACGATCAATGTGCGCATTGGCATCCCCAGGGCACAGAAATTGCCGGAAGATAATGGGCATTATATGCGCTACCGTGAAATATTCGGCCATCTCGGGTTTGAAGTTGGCATAGAAATGGGAGAACAAAAGGTGGAGGTAATTGCAGCGCCCATGCTGCGCCATTCACCGCATGTCCTTTATACAAATGTGGTGGAGCCGCTCCTGCGCTGGACCTTTGTAAAAAGAGGCTATGCCCTGGTTCATGGAGCTACGATTGCCTTCGGTAATTCAGCCTATATGATCACTGCCCGAACGGATACCGGCAAGACCACCACCCTGCTGAAGATCCTGGCTTACCAGCGCCGCAACAGCGACCCGGCAGCATTTATTTCCGATGATATGACCATCGTTTCACCCAATGGAACGGCACTGGATTATCCCAAGCCGTTGACGATCAGTTACCACACCTTGCATGCGGTGAATACCGACACACTATCCTTCTGGGAAAAAATTTCCCTCCCGTTCCAAAGCCGCATTCATTCCCGCTCCGGCCGCCGCTTCGCCTTCCTGATCAGTAAAACTCATTTGCCTGCCGCGACCATTAATATGATCACCCAGATGGTCGTCCCGCCTCCTAAATATTTCGTAAACAAATTGATCCCCAAGGTCAAGCTCACCAGCAACGCTAAGTTGACTGGCATGTTCATCATCAAGCGCGGTGAAGAAGAGATCCTGCCTGTGGAGAACAGCGAAGCCATGAAAGTCTTATTGCAGAACTGTGAAGACGCTTATGGATTTCCTCCATACGAAGACGTGAAAGAATTCCTGTACTGCGTGGACGATGTTGACCTGCATGAGAAGGAATTCAGCATTATTCGCCAGGCAATGGGAGCTTTACCCGCTACAGAAATAAGCTCCAACAAGCTTGATTGGTGGTCACAGATACCCGCCTTTGTCCATAATGAACAGGTATCGAGTGATATCACCCGCGCTCTCGAGGTGGAAACGTTTCCCCGGCCTCATATCAGCAATCAACCGGAACGTGTGAAAGCGTAATGAGGGAAAATGGATACAAGATCTGAGGGAAAGGTGGGGGCTCCGCTGAAAATCAGCGGCACCACCACCGTTTCATCCACACGTGCGATTGCTGCTTCCAGGTTTAACGTAGTGGTTGTCAGCCGGGTGGTCCTGGCGCTGGCATTGGCAGCCGGAGCATATTTACGCCTTTGGCAGATCAATGCCATGGGCTATAACACCGATGAAGCTGTCTATGCCGGGCAGGCGGCTGCCATTAGCGGTATTGCCGGCCTAAAAGACATATTTCCGGTCTTTCGAGCCCATCCGTTATTGGTTCAGTTTGTGCTATCTCTGATCTACAGGGTGTATTTCAGTGACCTGATGGGGCGCTTGTTTGCAGTCGCAGTGGGCCTGGGTACCGTGTATGTGACTTACCTGATCGGAAAGACTCTGTACGGGCGGTTGCCCGGGGCGCTGGCAGCAGCTGCTCTCGCAGTCATGCCTTATCACGTTATCGTATCCCGGCAACTGCTGCTCGACGGACCGATGGTATTCTTCGCCACCCTTACCCTGTACATGCTGGCACGCTTTGGCAAGTCACAAAAACCTGCCTGGTTATATGCCTCCGGGGTAGCCATGGGGTTGACCTTCTTATCCAAGGAAACGGGGATTATCCTGGTGGGAGCAATTTTCGTCTTCCTGGCGCTTTCCCCGGCAGTGCGGGTCCGCATCCGGGATTTGATCCTGGCTGTCATCCTGTTGGCAGTGGTCAGCGTTCCTTTTCCCCTGAGCATATTTTTGGCGGGCGGATCCTCCACCGGCAGGAACTACCTTACCTGGCAACTCTTTCGCCGGCCCAACCATCCCTGGAGTTTCTACCTTCAGAATCTGCCCTCTGCAATGGGCATTGTGCTGATCCTGGTTGCTGTTTTGGGTCTGATCGTATTATGGCGTGAGCGGTCATGGCGTGAAGTTTTGCTTCTGTCCTGGATCATCGTGCCATTCGCCTTTTTTCAAATATGGCCCGTGAAAGGGTACCAATATTTATTGCCCATCGCACCCTCCGCAGCCTTGCTTGCAGGTCGTTTGGTTGCCAAGTTGGTGAACCATGGTCAGCGCGCCCGGCTTCCAGCCAGGTCTCCAGCTTATTTCTCTGTGCCGCCGGTTTTATCGTGGCTGGTTGCGGGAGGCCTTTTATTCTCACTGGGTACCGCCAGTTGGCAGCAGGTTCAGCCCGAAACCTCTTCTTCGTTCCTGGCAGGCACGGGTGGGGTCCCTGGAGGGCGCGAGACGGGAGCCTGGATCGTCCAGAACGTTCCCGGCAATGCCACATTTATGACCATTGGTCCCTCCATGGCAAACATCATCGAATTCTACGGTCAGCGCAAGGCGTATGGCTTGTCTGTCAGTCCCAATCCGCTGCACCGCAACCCTTCCTATGAACCCATCCTTAACCCTGATCTGCAAATCCGCAATTCGAACCTGCAGTACATCGTCTGGGACTCTTTTTCCGCTGCCCGGTCCTCATTCTTTTCAAGCCAGGTAATGTCATATGTGAAAAAATATAACGGACGGGTTGTTCACACAGAATCCATTACCGTAAATGACGGCCACGGAAATATAGTTGTCACACCGGTCATTATTATTTACGAGGTGCATCCATGATCCGCCATAAATTTTTAGCAATTGTCCTCGCGGTCTTCCTGGGAACCAGCCAGCTTGGCCTGGTCAATCCCCCGTCCGCGCCCAGTTCCTCTCTGACCACGACGCCTATCAAACACCTGGTTGTTCTGATGCAAGAGAACCATACCTTCGATAATTATTTTGGTACTTATCCGGGAGCAAACGGCATTCCCACTGGTACGAAAATGCCTGTTGACCCCACCAACCCCTTCTCGGCGGTGGTGACCCCCTGGCATATTGGCAATACCACCATCACTGATCTTAGCCATAGTGCTCCGACGTTTCTCGCCCAATATGATTCTGGAAAGATGGATGGATTTATCTCTGCCCTGAACAATCTTAATCAAAATGGGAAGTTGTCGATGGGTTATTACGACTACAACGATATTCCCTATTATTGGAATCTGGCGGCTAACTACGTCCTGTTCGACAATTTATTCAGTTCTGCAAAAAACGGTAGTGCTGCCAACCATATGTATTGGATTGCGGGCGTCTCACCCACCCCAAAACACGGTCAGACATTATCCGGCTTGCTGGCAAATTTGCCGACCATTTTTGATCACTTGCAGGCTGCAGGTATCAGCTGGAAGTTCTACGTTGAAAACTATAACCAGAATATTAATTTTCGGAACATGGCTTCCCAGGGTAACAAAGGTTCCCAGGTGATTTGGGTCCCCCTGCTCAACTTCGACCGGTTTATCGATGACCCCACCCTCTCGAGCCACATTGTTGATCTTAGTCAATATTATGTGGATCTGAGCAAGGGGACGCTGCCTGCAGTATCCTACATCGTACCTTCGGGCACCAGCGAGCATCCACCGGAATATCCGGCCACCGGGGAACGCCAGGTGAAGAACCTGATCCAGGAATTGATGCGCTCCACCTCGTGGAACAGTTCAGCCTTCATGCTGCTTTACGATGACTGGGGCGGCTGGTATGACCATGTGGCTCCTCCCCAGGTGGATGCCTCCGGGTATGGGTTGCGTGTCCCGGGATTGCTGGTGAGCCCCTTTGCAAAGACCGGGTTCATTGATAATACCCAGCTCGACTTCACCTCCGTGCTTAAGTTTATCGAGAGCAATTGGAATGTTGCGCCATTGTCCACCCGGGATGCAGCCGCTAATAATATCACCTCTGCATTTGATTTCAACCAGGCGCCTCGCCCGGCAGTCTTCCTGTCTTCAACCTGGGGACCGGCTGTTGCAATTAAAAAGAGCCCTACCACGATCATCTACACATCCTACGGTCTAGCATTCCTGGTATCCATATTGGTCTTTGGATTTGCCTTATTGAAACAACGCAGGCCGCGGGTGCAAACCCAGGAGAAAGCCGCGCCATGAAAAGAATCTTTCTTCTCACCCTGATTTTTTCCGGTCTTTTGGCACTCGGGCTGCCCGTCGGGGCGGTGGTGCCTGTTTCTGCCGCTCCCCAGGGAGGTTTGGGACAGCAAAATTCTCAGCCTACTGCGGTTAACGCTGCCATGATCGTCCCGGGGTCGGGTCCCATTACAACCAATCCTTCGGTTTCGGCTTCCCGTATCTTGAAAGGGAGTTCTTTCATAACCCTTAACCCGCTCCAGGATGTCGGCGTCGGGGATCAATTTACCATTTCCGGCCATATTCGTGACCTAGTAGGTGGACCGATTAATAACGCCACCATCCATATCACCCTGAATGGCACCCTTCTTGGGGATACCAGGTCGAATCCTGCCGGCTATTTTGTTCGAAAATTCAATTCGAAAAAGCTCTCGGCAGGCACTTATTCGATCGCTGCGGATTTTAATGGGACGCGTTTCCTTTATAGGTCCGGTGCATCCACCCATCTAACTATCGATAATGGCGTTGTCGGAGTTCAAACCGTACCTGCGATTTCAGGGGTTGCATTCCAAATGGATGGGAAGCAATACGTAACCGGTCCAAATGGAAATGTAACTATCGCGGTCGATACGCCTGGAGTGCATCGTCTCACAGTCCTGTTGAATCTTTACAACAACCCTTCCCAGCGTGTCGAGTTCTCTCGCTGGGTCGATGGAACTGTAAAACCCTACCTTGATATCTTGGTGCCCTCCAAAAGTGAATTTGTCGAAGTTGGGCTGAACGTATATCACCAGGTGGGTTTAACGTTTGTTGACCAGGCCAAGTTTCCGGTCGATGCTCAGCGCGTCACCCAGGTTACATACCGGAGTGCCCAGGGAGATGTTTTTGTGGTTAAAAATGGCGACCCTCAGTGGATCCCTTCCACCCGGGTTGCCCACCTTTCAAATGGCCTGGTACAAACCCCCCTGCTCTACTCGGTGATCAGTGTCATGGCTGATGGATCGAACGTTGTGAATTCTTCACAGCAGCAGTTCTATGCCCTTTCCGATGATACCTGGAAGATCTCCATGCTCCTTTATTCGATTCACATGAGTGCCAGCGATGGTCTATTTAATTTTCCGACTGGCAGTTCTATTAATTTGGTGGCTCCCGATGGCACAATCAAAAACTATCCCCTGGACCTGGCTGGGTCGGCTGAAATTCATTCGCTTGCACGCGGGGATTATTCCATCCAATTGGTGGGTGCCGCCGGTCTCAGCAGCAAAACTCCAGTCGCCCTTTCGCGCAACCAAAACTTATCCGTCAAGGAAATCAGCTTTTTGGACCTGGTGGTTTTGCTGGTGATAGGAACAGTCCTCACGCTGGGACTTCTTTTGTACGGTCGGCCTCAGATGTTTAACTTCCTGGTAAGAAGGAACCGGCCGCAAGTGATGGCTTTTGAGCCGGCATTAATCGAACCGGATGGAGAGAATGGTCTTCAAATTAAAGAAAATGGAGTTCGTCAAGATGACGAATTTATAAAATGGTCCTGATTTTTGGAAAAGCGCGCCTGGTTGGATATCAATCTGCAGTCTTAACTCCACAAGACTGTATGGTCCTCAATCCACTTCATGGAAATGCTCCGCACGAGGAAATCGGGCACGCTGAATCAAGAGAGACTTTTTATGGCATCTAAGCGTTTTTCGTTCCTTGGTTGGTTGTCGGTTTTCCTGCTCCTGGCTCTTGTATTCGCGGGAGCCGTACCTGCGCGGGCGCAGCAGCAGGTCCCTCAATCCACCACCTCTCCAATCCCGACCCTGGCTTACTACTATATTTGGTATGACACCAGCTCATGGAACCGGGCAAAAATCGATTATCCCCTGCTGGGAAAATACTCCAGCGACGATATTTCGGTAATGCGTCAGCAAATCCTGTGGGCCAAGGCGGCCGGGATTGAAGGGTTTATCGTAAGTTGGAAGAGTACCGATGTACTCAACAGTCGCCTGGAGCAGCTGGTCCAGGTAGCGGAACAGGAAAATTTCAAACTGGCAGTCATCTACGAGGGGCTGGACTTTAATCGTAACCCCCTGCCTGTCCAAACCGTGGCCAGTGACCTGGATTATTTTATCCAGCATTTCGCCGGGCAGTCAGTATTCGATATATTTTCAAAACCCATGGTGATCTGGTCGGGAACCTGGATGTTCACCCCCCAGGAGGTTGCACAGGTGACCCAGGGAAGGAGATCCTCCCTTTTGATCCTGGCTTCTGAGCGTAATGTTGCCGGGTACCAGCAATTGGCCGGATCGGTGGATGGGAACGCCTATTACTGGTCGTCCGTCAACCCAAATACTTTCTCTGGCTACCAGGATAAATTATCCCAAATGGGCCAGGCAGTCCACCAGAATGGTGGCATTTGGATCCCCCCGGCTGCTCCCGGTTTCGATGCCACCGCCATCGGTGGAACCACCACCGTGGCGAGGAACAACGGCGCCACGTTCCGAACCCAGATCAACACTGCCATGTTTTCCTCCCCTGATGTGCTGGGTATTATCAGCTGGAACGAGTTCAGTGAAAACTCGTATATCGAGCCGTCCCAAAATTATGGTTTCACTTACTTGAATATTTTGAGCGGCATCAATCACCTGCCTCTGGTCTCGGTTGCACAATTTGATTCAAGCGAACCTGCCGCCACTTTCCCCGACCTGCTCCCATATTCGCGCGTCATTGCCCTGGGTGGGTTTTCCATCCTGGTCCTAGCCGGTCTTGTGATCGTGGTGGTTCGGCGTCATTAAGTCTGTGCATCACATTCCTTATGTAGTTGGTCTGCTGCGTTCATTATATTGATAGGTTGATTATTGGAGTAAAAGACGATGAAAATACTACATTTTCTCACCATCTTATTAATCATCGCCTTACTTGTCTCATCCTCATTTATTCAGGCGGCCCCGGTATTAGCGGCCAATGGATGCGTCTCAAGCTCGCCCGCCTCCGGTGCTTACACCATCACCATCTGTATCACCAGTCCTCTGGACGGCAGCATGCTCATTGGGAATGCGACGGTTACCGCCACGGCCTCCATAACCGGAACAAATCCTGGCGTGCAGCGCATGATCTTTTATTTAAATGGTTTTTATTTGCTGACAGATTTCTCCAGCCCATATAAATTTACCCTCCCCTCCAATAAATGGGCAGATGGCAGTTACAACATGACCGCCAGCACGCTGATGCGGGATGGTTTCAGCTCATCCGCCGCTCTTATTACAGTCACTTTAAACAATGGGAATGCCACTGCTCCGATCAACACGAACCACTACCAGCCCTCCACAGGCACTTCCCCTGTCAGTGGTCAACCCTTCGTCGTGGCAGCCGCCGGGGATGGTGCCAGCGGCGAAGCCTCTGCCGCAAAAGTGGCCAACACGATCACGTCGCTCAATCCCAACCTGTTCCTCTACCTGGGGGACGTTTATGAAAGCGGCAGCATGGCCGAGTTTTATAACTGGTATGGCACTTCCTCTTCCAACCTTGGGGTCCTGCGCGCCATCACCGACCCAACCATAGGCAACCACGAGTACGGCAATTCTATTGGCGGGACAGGTTATTTCGACTACTGGAACAACGTTCCCAACTACTACAGCTTCAATGCTGGCGGCTGGCATTTCATTAGTCTGAACTCCAACTACACAAAAATTGGTGTTACTCCCACGTCCGCCCAGTACCTGTGGCTGCAGCAGGACCTGGCAGCTAACGCCCAGGCGTGCACCATCGTCTACTATCACCAGCCGCTCTACAATATCGGCCCGGAGGGACCCACCACTGCCATGGCGAGTATTTGGTCTTTGATGGCACAATATGGAGTAAGCATTGTTCTAAACGGTCATGACCATGATTACCAGCGCTGGGTTCCGCTCGATGGTAATGGGAACCCCAGCCCCACCGGGATCACTGAGTTCATTGCTGGCGGCGGTGGGCACGGTTTGTTAACGATAGCCAGTTCAGACAGTCGCGTAGCTTATTCCAATTATTTGAACCCGGCTGCATTTGGCGTATTACTCCTGCAGCTTTCCGGGACCGGCGCCAATTATAGTTATCACTCTTCAAACGATTCCATTCTCGATTCCGGCTTCGTTCCCTGTGTGAATGCTGGTTCCACACCTACACCTACCGCCACCGTAGCAGCCACCAACACCCCCACCCCCACTTCCACTGCGACGCAAACCGCAACCAGTACTTCTACTCCTACCCCCACTGCGACCCAAATCGCAACCAGTACTTCCACTCCTACCCCTTCTGCCACCGCAACGCAGGCGGCTACCTCCACATTTACTCCCACCCCAACGGCTACTCCCACTGCCACTCAAATCCCGGTCAACACGCCAACTTCCACCCCTACGGTGACGATTGGAACATCTTCGGTGACCTTCATCCCGGTTGCAGATACCTATGTCAACGCCGGCAGCACTACAACCAACTACGGCTCTTCCACTACGATGCGCCTGGACTCTTCCCCGGATAATCATGCCTATTTACGCTTCAGCCTGTCTGGGTTCGTCGGTACGACCATCAGCAAGGTCCTGCTGAAGTTGTATGCCAACAACGCTGACAGTTCGGGCATCCGGGCCTTTTCAGTCGCTGATAATACCTGGGGCGAGTTGACCGTGAATTTCACCAATGCCCCTGCGCTTGGCGCCCAATTGACATCTTCCGGTTCCTTCTCTTCCGTGGGCTGGGTCACGCTGGATGTAACTTCCTATATCACCGGCGACGGTATCTACAGTATAGGTGTGACCAATCTCAGTTCCACTGCCATCAGTGTTAATTCCCGTGAATCCGGGGCAAATGCCCCCCAGTTGGTCATCACTTACAGCGGAGCGCTCAGCCCCACCTTCACTCCCACCCCTGCGTTCACTCCCACTTCGACGAATACACCTGCGCCAACGGCCACCTCCACACCCACCTCGGTATTCACTCCAACTGCAACGTCAACGCAGGTGGCAACCCCCACGGATACCCCTACAGCGACACCCACCTCCGGACCAGTGAATACACCCACACCCACTTTCACCCCTGTCCCCTCTCCCACCCCCACTTCCACCCCGGTGGTTAGTTCAGTGACCTTTATCCCGGTCGCGGACACCTATGTCAATGCCGGTAGTACCGCCATCAACTATGGTTCTTCGACCACCATGCGGTTGGATTCCTCTCCCGATGTCCACGCCTACCTGCGGTTCAACATCACTGGCTTCAGTGGCACCATCACCCAGGTTCGATTGCTGCTTTTCGCCAACAACAGTGATAGTTCGGGTATCCGCGCCATTGCGGTGGCCGACAATAGCTGGGGTGAGCTGACCATGAATTACACCAATGCCCCCGCCCTGGGCGCTCAAATCGCTTCCGTTGGTTCGTTCGCTGCCGGGTGGGTCACCCTGGATGTGACCTCCTACATTACCGGCAACGGCACCTACAGCATTGGAGTTACCAACCTCAGCTCCACCGCCATCAGCGTGGACTCACGCGAGTCGGGCACCAATGCCCCCCAGTTGGTGATCACCTATCACTAGAAACAAACAGTATTAGCACTAATTTTTCCAAATGAATTCGATGATCGGTTTGACGAATTTGTTATAGTCGAACAGGGTTCAAAAAATGAAAAAGATATTTGTATTTACAGTGCTTTGCTTGGTTCTTGCTGGATGTGCGCCCGCGGCTTCTGTCAGCGGACCAACCTTGGGTACCAGTCCCTCCCCAGCTCCTGCCACTCCTTCCCCCGTGATCGGGGTTCCCAACTTGGATCATATTGTCCTGATCATGCTCGAAAACCGGGATTATAAAACCGTCATCGGCCCGGACTCTCAGATGCCCCTGCTCAATGCCCTCGCCCAGCAGGAAGTACTCCTTTCCAACTATTTCGCGGTCTCCCACCCCAGCCTGCCCAACTACATCTCCCTCGTCAGCGGCAGCACCCAGGGGATCACCTCCGACTGCACCGCTTGCTTCGTCAACCAGCCCAACCTGGCTGACCTGATCGAAGCCAGCGGGCGTACCTGGAAATCCTATGAGGAGAGCATGCCCTCTCCTTGTTTCATTGGGGATGCGAACCCCTACGCCCAAAAGCACGACCCGTTTCTCTACTTCGACTCGATCCGTTTGAACGCGGCGCGCTGCAACCAGAGCATTGTTCCTCTGACCGCTTTGGATGGTGACCTGGCGAACAACCAGTTACCGAACTTTTCCTTTATCATGCCCAACCTGTGCAATTCGGGACATGATTGCTCCGCCTCCACCGCGGATAAATGGGTCACCGACATGGTCGCAAAACTTCAGGCCTCTCCCGCTCTCGGGATCAACAGCCTGATCATCATCGCCTTCGATGAAGGCAGCGATAAGAGTATCGCCGGTTGCTGCGGACTGGGCAGCCCGGCTGGCGGGCAGGTGGCGGTTGTTCTCGTCTCACCGACGACCCTCCCTGAATTCACCGACAACACTCCTTATTCACATTTCAGCTTGTTAAAGACAATCCTGACTGCCTGGAACCTGCCCGCTCTCGGCATGACATCCCAGGATTCCATCCAGACGATCACTGCGCCATGGACAGGCATCCTCGGACGCTCAACAGCGAATGAACCGGTTGGCGTTTCCATTCCATCTGCACCAAATGGCAATCCCATTCTCCTCCATTTCCAGCCTGGTAATTGATTAAACAGTTTTCCTGCCATTCAAAGGCGGTTGAACTAGATTTCGGTCCTACGAGATGTAAACAAATCTTTCCTGACGCACCTTATCAATATAAATGGATTCTTTGCCGTTCTGGAGAATTCAAATGACAACAATAAAAAAAATCGTTCTTTCATTTTATCGGCAATACAGGTTTCTGCTCTTGGTCTTTCTGGTAATTGCCTTGCAATTGTCCTTCCCTGGGTTGCTATCGGCTTTGACCGATCAGTCGGGAAGTTTTTCCCTTGCCGCGGCTGCTGGAGATCCGGTAATTGCCGCGGCGGGTGATATCGCCTGCGATCCTGCCAACACCGCTTTCAACAATGGGCTGGGTAACTCCGCCTCCTGCCGCCAAAAACATACCTCCGACCTGTTGGTAAGCATGGCGCCTTCTGCGGTGCTTGATCTGGGCGACAACCAGTATTACTGCGGCGGCTACCAGGCTTTCGTGCAATCTTATAATCTGAGTTGGGGCCGGGTGAAATCCATTACGCACCCGTCCGTTGGCAACCACGAATATCTGATCAGCGGTGGGACGGGCTGTACAACCGCCAATGCCGGGGCTGCAGGGTACTTTCAATATTTTGGGGCGGCTGCCGGCTCGGCTGGACAAGGTTACTATAGTTTTGATATAGGCACCTGGCACATCATTGCGCTGAATTCGAACTGCGAAAATGTAGGCGGTTGCGGTTCAACTTCTGCTCAATACAAATGGCTGCAAGCCGATCTTGCAGAGCATACCAACCTGTGCACCCTGGCTTATTGGCATATTCCCCTGTTTAGTTCCGGCGGACGTGCCACTGCCAATTCCCTGCCATTTTGGAATTTGCTTTATGCCGCCAATGCTGACCTAATTCTTAACGGTCATGACCATATATATGAACGCTTTGCTCCCCAGACTCCCACCGGCGCTCTGGATCCAGTCCGCGGTATACCCGAATTCATAGTTGGCACCGGTGGTTCGGACCATACATCCATAACCACGATTGCAGCAAATAGCCTGGTGCGCAACGCCTCCACATACGGAGTCCTTAAGCTGACCTTGCATGCAGGCAGTTTTAATTGGCGGTTTGTCCCTGAGGCTGGCAAGACTTTCACTGATTCAGGCACCACTGCTTGCCACGGCAGTGTGCCGAATACACCCACCCCTACATCAACGCTTACCACAACCAGCACTCCTACTCCCACAGCAACTGCCACTGGTACTGGTACTGCCACCTCTACCTCTACTGCCACCGTTAATCCCACCGCAACTCCCACGAATACCTCGGTTGCGCTAAACTCGCCTACCACCACATCCACCGTCACGGCTACACCTACTGCATCCGACACCCCCACTCCAACGGATACTTCGGTAGCGATCAACACGCCTACCCCAACAGATACTGCCACATCTACACCTACTACATCCGATACCCCCACTCCAACGGATACTTCGGCAGCGATCAACACGCCTACCCCAACAGATACTGCCACATCTACACCTACTGCATCCGATACCCCTACTTCCACGCCAACCTCGGTTAGCACACCCACGAACACCCTCACCAATACCCCTACATTTACAGTCACGCCCACGGCTACTTCCACTAATATCCCCACGTCTACAGCTACTGCTACTGCCACTCCAACTGCCACCCAGATGCCAGTCAATACACCAACGCCCACTCCAACGGCAACAGTTGGATTATCATCCGTAACCTTCCTCCCGGTTGCCGACACCTATGTAGATGCTGCCAACCCCACCATTAATCATGGCTCATCCACAACCCTGCGGTTGGATTCCTCTCCAGATGTGCATGGCTATCTGCGCTTTACCATCTCAGGCCTCAGTGGCACCATCACCCAGGTGCGATTGCTACTCTTCGCCAACAACAGTGACAGTTCGGGTGTCCGCGCCTGGTCGGTTCTTGATAACACCTGGGGCGAGCTCACCATGAACTACACCAATGCCCCTGCCCTGGGTGCTCAAATCGCTTCCCTTGGTTCGTTTGCTGCCGGGTGGGTCATCCTGGATGTGACCTCCTACATTACCAGCAACGGCACTTACAGTATTGGAGTTACCAACCTCAGCTCCACCGCCATCAGCGTGGACTCGCGTGAGTCGGGTGCAAATGCACCTCAGTTGATCGTCACATCTGGTGGATCTCTGGGTGCCACTGCAACGCCTACCTCCGCGGCTACTCCCACCTCGACGAGTACACCCACCGCCACATCTATATTTACTCCAACGACTACTGCGACACCAACAGCTACCCCCACCCCAACCGTAACACCTACCTCCGGTTCTGTGAACACTCCCACCCCAACCTTCACCGCGGTTGCTACTCCCACTTCCACTCCATCAATTAGTTCAGTGACCTTTACCCCGGCTGCGGACACCTATGTCGATGCTGCCAACCCAACCATCAATCATGGCACATCCACCACCTTGCGATTGGATGGCTCGCCCGATGTGCATGCCTACCTGCGCTTCACCATCTCAGGCGTCAGTGGCACCATCACCCAGGTGCGGTTGCTGCTCTTCGCCAACAACAGCGACAGTTCGGGCATCCATCTCTGGTCGGTCCTTGACAACACCTGGGGTGAGCTCACCATGAACTACTCCAATGCTCCTGCCCTGGGCGCTCAAATCGCCTCCATTGGCTCCTTCGCAGCCGGGTGGGTCACCCTGGATGTGACCTCCTACATTACCAGCAACGGCACTTACAGTATTGGAGTTACCAACCTCAGTTCCACCGCCATCAGCGTGGACTCGCGTGAGTCGGGCGCAAATGCACCTCAGTTGATAATCAATTTCCATTAAATGTTCGTTTTCCATTGGGTTAATCCGAGTGATGTTCATTCTCGGGAAGAATACATATCTTTTTGATAGAGGATTTTATGAAAAAACTTATTTATCTCGCAACAGTATGTTTAATGCTGGCAAGTTGTTCGCCTGCAAGTCCCATCCTTAGCTCTGTTCAACCAGCCTCTATTGTCATTGCAGCGGCAGCACCTACCCAGCCGCCGGTTGCAGCACAACAGTCTATTGCTACTGCCAACGCGACCGCCACAGCGGCACCGCAGGTTCCTCCCGCGGTTAAAGTCCCCAATTTCGATCATATTGTCCTGATCATGCTGGAAAATGAATATTTCCAGGATGTGATCGGGGGCGCACAAATGCCGCACTTGAATGCCCTGGCTAAGCAAAATGTTTTACTGTCCAATTACTTTGCAATCGGCCATCCGAGTCTGCCCAACTACCTCGCCCTGCTAAGCGGAAGCACTCAGAACATTGCCAGCGACTGCTTGAATTGTTTCGTGAACCAGCCCAACCTGGCTGATGAGATCGAGGCCAGCGGTCGCACCTGGAAATCTTACCAGGAAAGCCTGCCTTCCCCCTGTTTCGTTGGGAATGCTGGTCAATATGCTCAATGGATGAATCCTTTCATTTACTTCGATTCGATCCGGCTCGATGCGACCCGCTGTGACCGCAGCATTGTTCCCTTGACCCAATTGGACAAGGACCTGGCCGCCAATCAGTTGCCAAACTTTTCTTTGATCATGCCTAATCTTTGCGATTCAGGTCACAGCTGCGTAGCGGAGACGTCGGATAACTGGCTCAATGCGATGGTTGCCAAACTACAGGCTTCCCCGGCGCTTGGGCAAAACAGCCTGATCATCATCACATTTGATGAAGGTGTGCAGGACAATACCGCCACTTGTTGTGGAAAGACCACCAAGACGAAAGGGCAGATTCCTGCAGTGCTCATCTCGCCTTTGGCTCGCCAGGGCTTTAACGATCCCGCCATTTATTCACATTACAATCTGCTCAAAACGATCCTGGCAGCCTGGAACCTGCCTGGTCTTGGCCAGACGGCCTTGGATTCCGTCCAACCGATCGTTGCCCCCTGGAATACCCACCGTTAATAATAGGACCTGCAAAGTTCCCATTGGTCACTCCGATATTACTAAACTAAGATATAAGGATTGCAGAAAGAGTCAAACGATGAAAAAGGTCTTCGTCTTCACATTGATCTGCCTGGTATTGGCAAGTTGTTCACCAGCGAGTTTCCTCGGCGGATCGGTCCAATCCGATCTCGTCCCCAGCGCCACGCAGACAACAACTCCCCAGGCTGCCAATCCCAATTCCTCGTCTGGCGCTCCTGCCACTGCAAGCGGAATTCCCAATTTCGATCATATCGTTCTGATCATGCTCGAAAACCGGGATTATCAAAGCGTCATCGGAGCAGGGACTCTGATGCCCCTGCTCAACGCCCTCGCCCAGCAGAATGTGCTCCTTTCCAACTATTTCGCAGTCACCCACCCCAGTCTGCCCAACTACATCTCCCTCATCAGCGGCGGCACCCAGGGGATCACCTCCGACTGCAATACTTGCTTCGTCAATGCCCCCAACCTGGCTGACCTGATCGAGGCCAGCGGGCGTACATGGAAATCTTACGAGGAAAGCATGCCTTCCCCTTGTTTTATTGGGGATGCCAACCCTTATGCCCAAAAGCATGACCCATTCCTCTACTTCGACTCGATCCGTTTGAATCCGGCCCGTTGCAGCCAGAGCATTGTCCCTCTGACGACCCTGGATGGTGACCTGGCGAATAGCCAGTTACCGAACTTTTCCTTCATCATGCCCAACCTGTGCAATTCGGGACATGATTGCTCGGCAGCCACCGCAGATAAATGGGTCACCGACATGGTCGCAAAGCTCAAGGCTTCCCCTGCACTTGGAAAGAACAGCCTGATCATCGTCGCCTTCGATGAAGGTAACGAAAAGAGCAAGGCAGGCTGCTGCGGACTGGGCAGCCCGGCTGGCGGGCAGGTGGCGGTTGTTCTCATCTCTCCTACGGTAATTGCGGGATTCAATGACACGACCGCTTATTCCCATTTCAGCCTCCTCAAGACCATCCTGACCGCCTGGAATCTCCCCGTCTTGGGACAGACCTCCCGGAATTCCACCCAGGTGATTGAAGGACCCTGGACCGGTCAGGTTGGTCAGACCAGCACTAATAACGCCAACGGTTCCAACGCTTCTGGGACAGGCACAAGCAATAACACCCCTGTCCCGGTGCAGGCTGGCAGTTGTGCAACCAGCTCACCTGCCTCGAATGGTTACACCGCCAGGGTCTGCTTTTCGAGTCCCAATACCGGCGGAACCCTTACTGGCAACGTGACTGTCAGCGCGATCGCTCGCGTATCGGGTCAGTCCAGGGTGGGCGTGCAGGACCTGCGATTTTACCTGGATGGCACCTACCTGCTTTCTGCTTTTTCCAGCCCGTACACCTTTGTATTACCCACCGCAAATTGGTTGGATGGCAGTCACACCCTGTCCGTCGCTGCCCAAATGCACGATAATTTCACAACGCAGCAGGGATCGCTTCCTGTGGTATTTAATAATGGGGTTACATCGCTGCCGGTAAACACTTCCCAGTTCCAGCCTGCCACCGGTACCACTCCGGCTAACGGGGCACCCTTTATCGTCGCGGCCGGCGGAGACGGCGCCAGCGGTGAGCCGGCGGCAACCAAGGTGACAAATCTGATCGCTTCCCTCAACCCGAACTTGTTTCTCTACCTTGGTGACGTTTACGAAAACGGCAGCCCGGCTGAATTCTTTAACTGGTATGGCACCACCTCTAATTTTGGACAGTTCCGCTCGATCACCAACCCGACCGTTGGTAACCATGAATATCTCACCCCTGGAGCGGCTGGCTATTTCGATTACTGGAACAATATTCCCAGTTACTATAGTTTCAATGCCGGCGGATGGCACTTTATCAGCCTTAACTCCAACCTCTCAAAAATAGGGAACTCCGGTCAGTCCGCCCAGGCCCAATGGTTGCAGCAGGACCTGGCAGCCAATCAAAATGCCTGCACCATTGTCTATTATCACCACCCCCTGTTTAATATTGGTCCTGAGGGGCCCACTTCTGCCTTGTCCGCCATATGGTCCTTATTGGCTCAATATGGAGTGACGATGGTGCTCAATGGTCACGACCACGATTACCAGCGCTGGGTATCGCTCGATGGCAATGGGCAGCCCAATCCCAATGGGATCACCGAGTTTGTCGTCGGTAGTGCCGGGCACGGCATCCAGAAATTTGTAACCACGGATAACCGCGTGGCTTACTCCAATGATTCCACTTCAGCCGCCTTTGGTGTCCTGATGTTGCAGCTCAGCCAGGATAGTGCCGCTTTCGCCTATCAGAGCACCGACGGGGCCATTCTCGATTCGGGTGTCATTCCATGTGTCCACGCGGCTCCCGTCTCCCTGGTGCCCGGCCTCACCAGTGTGGTTTCAGCAACTGCCACCGGTTTGGCGGATGTGGCTTTTTTGGAGATGGACTCCTCCAGGCTGATTCCCCGCCGCCAGCGCGTTTTGGTTGGCTGAAACCTGAAGAACTGGATACGGATAAATTGATGCGATTTGACTACACTTGATGGCACCCCCGATTTTTCTTGCGCATTCATCGGGATTCAAAATAATTTCAAGACTTTATTGATATTAGGAGAAAATTAAAATGGAAAAACATGCCCGAATCGTAAGTTTTGATGAGTTCGACCAGGTACGCGACCAATTGGGGCGGATTGTGTGCACCTCAGGCGGATTCGACCCGCTCCATTCCGGTCACGCCTCCTGCATTATCGAGTCAAAACAATATGGAGATACCCTCGTGGTGGTTGTCAACGGGGATGGCTTCCTGCAGCGTAAGAAAGGCAAGGCATTCATGGATTTAAAAACACGCTGCTACATCGTTTCCTGCCTGCGTGAGGTCGATTATGTCATCCCCTTTGAGATCGAAGTTGATCAGACGGTTACCCAGGCACTGCGCCGCATTCGCCCGCACGTTTTCACCAAGGGCGGCGACCGGGTTGATTTCCGCAACATACCCGAATGGCAGGTCTGCCAGGAATTGGGGATTAAACTGGAATCTGGGGTCGGGGAACCAAAACTATGGAGCAGTTCAGATTTCCTCAGGGATTGGGGCGACTTCTGCCTGGAACGCGCGCTTCATCCCCTGGATGGTCTTGATAAGGATACTGATCCGGTTCGTGCTGCCAGTTTCCGATAAATCCGATCTGGGTCGCTCTCCTCCCCTGCATCAAACCCGGCGATTTATTGCACCACAAAGCGCGTCAGTTTTCCGCCGATCAGGTGCAGGTGCAGATGGAAGACCGACTGCCCGGCATGCGCCCCGGTATTGATGATCAGGCGGTAGCCGGGTTCCGCAATTCCTTCCTGCTTCGCCAGGTCTTTGGCCACTATCACCATGTGTCCAACCAGGGCGTCATCCTCCGCATCCAACTCGTTTACTGACTCGATATGCCGGTTGGTTACGATCAGGATGTGCGTGGATGCGATGGGATGAGTATCGCGGAAAGCCGTCACCTGGTGATCGCGGTGAAGGATTTGGGCAGGAGATTCCCCGGCGATAATTTTACAAAAGGGACATTCCATGGTTATTTTTTGTCGGGCGGCCTGCGGGTCGCCCATTCTTAATAAACTTCCATAATCCTCAAAATTCCTATCCCCGCAGCAAGCTGCGGTGTATTACGGAATTTTGCCCCTTCGGGTACGGATTTTGGAAAAGCGAT